>Ga0194118_10003311_pt1 | contig 18936 bp, 18 predicted proteins | sample TA2MahsurfametaG_2_FD_148662 | JGI IMG/M metagenome (GOLD analysis project Ga0194118, IMG submission 148662) | Freshwater microbial communities from Lake Tanganyika, Tanzania - TA2015013 Mahale N5 surface | ecosystem: Environmental > Aquatic > Freshwater > Lake | place: Tanzania: Lake...
TATTGATGAGGGAGATATCGCCAATTACTATCAAGGCCGAGTTGAAGCCACCGGATTTGATGTTGCAGATGCTGTGATTGCTGGGGATGTTCGGGGGACTCTAATCTCACTAAGAAATGCGTTAGATACTGGTACTGATCCGGTCATGATTGTCTCTGCAGTCGCTAACGGAGTCCGCGCTCTTGCAAAAGTCTCAGATCTACCTCGCAGCGCAAAATCCTTTGAGGTCGCTGGGAAATTAGGACTCGCTCCTTGGCAGATTGATAAAGCGCGGCGACAACTAACTAAGTGGCGCCCGGGAATGATCACTTTTGCTATTGAGGAATTGGTCAGAGCCGATGTTGGCGTAAAGGGTGGCGAGGCCGCTCCGATCTATGCCTTAGAGCGGGCGATGGTTTCGATTGCCAAGAATGTGGCTTCGGGAGGCTCGGTTTGAGCCTCCTATGGTGCTGCTGATACCCTTCGGCGCTCGTAAAAACGGGTAATCAAGCGGGTAAAAGGCGCGCAAAGGAAGGCAGTTTCGTGGCAAATATCAAGTCTCAGATCAAGCGAATCAAGACCAACGAGAAGGCAAGACTTCGTAATAAGTCGGTCCGTTCGTCATTTAAGACTGCTATTCGTCGCTTCCGCGATGCCGTCTCCTCAGGAGATAGCAAGACCATCGCCACCGAACTTAAGAGTGCATCACGTGAATTGGATGTTGCGGTTTCAAAGGGCGTCATTCATGCCAACCAAGCTGCGAACAAGAAGTCGGCTATGGCAAAAGCTGCCCATAAAGCCGGCGTTCGCTAAACCCTGTATCAATAAGAACTAGGCGGACGAGCGATGCCCGCTATTCCATTAAATAAGGCGCCACAGCCTTCGAAGACTGATCCTGCGCAGATTCGCAATTTCTGTATCATCGCACATATTGATCACGGCAAATCCACTTTAGCTGATCGAATGCTAGGAATTACTGGCGTCGTTGAAGCGCGCAATATGCGCGAGCAATATCTCGATCGAATGGATATTGAACGAGAGCGTGGAATCACCATCAAGAGCCAGGCCGTTCGCCTCCCATGGAAATCTGGAATAGATGGCAAGGAATACATACTCAACATGATCGATACCCCGGGACATGTTGATTTCACTTATGAAGTCTCAAGATCACTTGCCGCGTGCGAAGGTGCGATTCTCTTGGTGGATTGCGCCCAAGGTATTGAAGCCCAGACTCTTGCAAACCTCTATTTAGCGATGGAGAACGAACTAACCACAATTCCAGTTCTAAATAAGATTGATCTACCTGCTGCGCAACCAGATAAGTTTGCAGAAGAACTTGCAAAACTTGTTGGATGTAAACCATCGGACTGCCTGCGCGTATCAGGAAAGACTGGCGCAGGAGTCGAAGAGCTGCTCGATCAAATCGTTGCCCAGATCCCCGCTCCTAAGGGTTCTGCTGATGCCCCAGCGCGCGCACTTATCTTTGACTCGGTTTACGACACATATAGAGGCGTTGTCACTTATGTGCGCGTCTTCGATGGAAAACTCTCACCGCGCGAGCAGATTCAGATGGTTTCTACTGGCGTTCGCCATGAACTACTCGACATCGGAGTCATCTCCCCAGAACCAGTATCTAGCGCTGGAATTGGCGTGGGTGAAGTGGGCTACTTGATTACTGGCGTTAAGGATGTTCGCCTCTCGAGAGTCGGCGATACCGTCACTTCGTATCACAACCCCGCTAAAGAAGCGCTCGCTGGATATAAAGATCCAAGGCCGATGGTTTTTTCCGGGCTTTATCCAATCGATGGCGATGACTATCCAATTCTCCGTGATGCGTTAGATAAGTTGCAGCTAAATGATGCTGCCCTCGTTTATGAACCAGAAACTTCAGTAGCGCTTGGATTTGGCTTTAGATGCGGCTTCTTAGGGCTACTCCATATGGAAATCGTGCGCGAACGGCTCGAGCGCGAGTTTAATCTCTCACTAATTTCTACCGCCCCCAACGTGGTCTATCGAGTATTCCTTGAAGATGGCAGCGAAAAGATCGTCACCAACCCTAGTGAGTACCCAAATGGAAAAGTGGCAAGAGTTTTAGAGCCAATAGTTAAGGCGACGATTCTCTCGCCCTCTGATTACATCGGAACAATTATGGAGCTCTGCCAGTCACGCCGCGGAACTTTAGGTGGCATAGATTATCTCTCTGAAGATCGGGTTGAGATTCGCTACACCCTTCCGCTCGCGGAGATCGTCTTTGACTTCTTTGACCAACTTAAATCACGCACCAAGGGTTATGCCTCGTTGGATTATGAACCTATTGGGGAAGCAGAAGGTGATCTTGTTAAGGTAGACATCCTGCTACAGGGCGATACCGTTGATGCATTTAGTTCAATTGTGCATCGCGATAAGTCTTATCCATATGGCGTAATGATGACTACGAAATTGCGTGACTTGATCCCAAGGCAGCAATTCGAAGTACCAATCCAAGCCGCTATTGGCGCGAAAATAATTGCCCGTGAGAATATCCGCGCAATCCGAAAAGATGTTCTTGCAAAATGTTACGGTGGCGATATCACTCGAAAGCGTAAACTCTTGGAGAAGCAGAAAGAGGGTAAGAAGCGAATGAAGATGGTGGGCAAGGTCGAGGTCCCACAAGAAGCCTTCATCGCAGCGCTCTCCACAAACTCGGATGGCGAAAGTGGAAAGACCAAGAAGTAGCGCCACAAGCGCGCTCTCGTTCTATATCCATATCCCGTATTGCGTAAAGCGGTGCGGATACTGTGACTTCAACACGTATACGCCCCAGGAACTCAATTCTGCAAACCTAGCTCTGATCACCACTCCCTACATAGACGCGGTTTTACGTGAGATAGAAATGGCCAAGAAGAGCGTTGGCGCCTTTGATGTCCCAACCATCTTCTTCGGTGGGGGCACACCTTCGCTCATACCGAGTAGCGACATTGCCCGAGTGATTCGCAAAGTCCGGGAAGAGTTCAACCTAGAGCCGGGAGCCGAAATAACTCTTGAGGCCAATCCAGATACTTTGTCAGCGAGTTATCTTGATGAGCTTGTTGCCGCCGGCATAACTCGAATCTCTCTTGGCATGCAATCCGCGGTTCCACATGTCTTAGCTGCCCTTGATCGTACTCATAACCCTGAGAATGTAATTAAGGCGTGCAAACTTGTGAAAGATTCAGGGATAGAGCACCTAAGTGTCGATTTAATTTATGGAGTCCCTGGTGAATCCATTGAAGATTGGAAGACGACTTATGAGAGCGCGCTCTCACTCCCTATTGATCACATCAGCGCATATGCGCTCATTGTCGAAACTGGCACAAAGTTGGCCGCGCGCGTAAAGCGAGGGGAGTTAATAATCCCACCAGATGATGAAACTGCTGAGAAGTATCTAATCTTTGATGAAGCAGCACTGCAAAGCGGATTTAACTGGTATGAATTGAGTAATTGGGCAAAACCCGGTGGCGAGTGTCGTCACAACATTGCATATTGGAATGGATCGCAATGGTGGGGAGTAGGCCCAGGCGCGCACTCTTACTTCGCAGGAAAACGTTGGTGGAATGTAAAGCATCCCAATGCATATCAAAACGCTCTGGCTATCGGTAATTCGCCGGAAGCAAGTAGCGAATTACTCTCTGAGGCGAATAAGCGCGATGAGTTTGTAATGTTGCAGATTCGTATGAGTGAGGGAATTTCACTTAGCGACCTCACCGAGGAAGAGTTGGCAAAGGTCACCAAGTATCGAGATTCCGGCCATATCGAGGGCGCTAATTGGGACACAGGTCATCTCGTCTTGTCGAGAACTGGGCGGCTGATAGCCGATCGAATCGTGCGCGAAATGCTGGTGTAGTAACTTCACTTCCTATGCAAACTGCCCACACCGTCATCACCCTGTTACTCGCCGTCATCTTTCTCATTGCTGGACTATCAAAGGCGAGTGGCTCCTCGGCCGGCCTCTCTGGAACTAGAGATATCAACTTTCCAGATGGCTTTGCCCGCTTAGTGGGAATGCTTGAGACGCTAGCTGCGCTTAGCCTGGTGATTGGTTTCGCTCTTGAGAACAAGGATTTGAAAATTTACGGTTTTATTTTCCTCTGGGTAATAATGGCTGGCGCAATTTTCTTCCACTTCCGTGCGAACAAGGCAAAGACCGCTTTTCCTGCGATGCTGCTCTTGATTCTGACCACATTTGGAATTGCCACTATCTAGGGGTAGCGGATTAATGGTCCTAAATAAAGACTTAAATAAAGAATCGAATATCGAAACGCGCCAGCTAGAGATCTTGCGCGCGATAGTCGATGAGTACGTTGCCACAGAAGAACCGGTTGGCTCCCGCGCTATTGCAGAACGCCACGGACTTGGGATTTCATCAGCAACGATTCGAAATGAAATGTCAGTTTTGGAAAGTGCTGGGCTAATTACCCAGCCACACACCAGCGCTGGGCGCATACCAACCGATAAGGGTTATCGAATATTCGTAGATAAATTGGCGAAGGTAAAACCGCTCTCGACTGCAGAACGACGCGCTATCGAGACTTTCTTAGGAGGCGCGCATGACTTGGATGATGTTGTAATGCGAACAGTTCGACTCCTCGCCCAAGTAACTAAACAGGTCGCGGTCGTTCAATATCCATCAATCACTAAATCAAAAGTCCGTCATATTGAATTAGTTTCGCTAAATCAGACTCGAATAATGTTGGTATTGATTACAAATACCGGGCGCGTGGAGCAACGCGTGCTTGAACTCCCACATCCCATCACGGATCAAATGTTGGGAGATCTGAAGAATCGACTAAATTCGGTCGTAGCTGGAAGGAACATGGCGGATGTATCGAGCTCACTTGAAAGTCTTCTTGAGGCCTTTCCGCGAAATGAACGAACTTCAGTTGCCTTGATAATCTCTAACTTGATTGAGATGTCGCTCGAGCGAGCCGAAGAAAGAGTTGCGATCGCTGGAACTGCAAATTTAGCGAGACCAGGTGATGCATCGTCCTCGGATATCCATGCGGTTCTCGAAGCTTTGGAAGAGCAAGTTGTTCTACTTCGTCTATTGAGTGATTCAAGTGACTCAATGCGTATTCGAATCGGAACCGAGCAAGCTGATAAGAGCTTAAAGAGCACCAGCTTGGTAAGCATTGGCTATGGCGATGATGGGAATTCATTGGGAGCGCTTGGCGTTATTGGCCCTACGCGGATGGACTACTCCGCATCTATGTCAGCGGTGCAATCAGTTGCTCGCTACGTAGGCCGATTCCTAACTGAGGGCAGATAATGGCTGATCATTACGCGACACTCGGCGTCGATCGAGGAGCATCCTCAGATGAGATTAAGCGGGCCTATCGAAAGTTAGCGCGCGAGATGCATCCGGATGTTAATCCGGATCCAAAAGTTCAAGATCGTTTTAAAGAGATAACCGCTGCTTATGAAGTACTAAGTGATCCAGAAAAGCGAAGTTCTTATGATCGAGGTGGCGATGGGTTCTCTGGGTTTGGTGGTGGCTTCGGTGGATTTAGCGACATTATGGATGCGTTCTTTGGTGGCGGTGGCGCGCCAAGAGGGCCACGCCCAAGGATGCGCCAAGGACAAGATGCGCTAATTCGCGTTGAAATCGATTTAAATCAAGCTTGCTTTGGAGTCTCGAAGACAATCGGAGTTGAGACCGCAGTTATTTGTGACAAATGCGGTGGCGATGGTTGTGAATCTGGAAGCTCACCGCGTACATGCGATATCTGTAAAGGTAGAGGTGAAGTCCAACAAGTAACCCGTTCATTCATCGGACAAGTCATGACATCTAGACCATGCGGTACCTGCCAAGGCTTTGGAACTGTAATCCCAAATCCATGTCGGGAGTGCGCTGGCGATGGACGAGTTCGCGCAAAACGCAATATTGACGTGAAAATTCCGGCCGGAGTAGAAACTGGAAATCGGATTCAATTAAGTGGCCAGGGAGAAGTTGGTGCTGGCGGTGGCCCGGCCGGCGATTTATATGTAGAAATCATTGTGGCTGACCATGATTTCTTAGTTCGCGATGGAGATGACCTACATCTCCAATTAAATGTTCCGATGACCGGTGCGGCGCTTGGTACAAAGATGAAAGTTGAAACTCTTGATGGGGAGATTGAAGTCGAAGTTAAGCCTGGAACCCAGAGCGGGGAGATGATCCCGGTTAAAGGTAAGGGCATGACTCGACTTAGAAGCGGTTCGCGTGGCGACTTATTTGTACATATGAATGTAGAGATTCCTACCAAACTCTCTAAAGCGGAATCAGAGCTACTGAAATCATTTGCTGAGTTACGCGGAGAGAAGACAATTGGGGGCCAAGTTCGGAGAAATAATGACTCAGGTCTGTTTGCAAAGTTTAAAGAAGCGTTTAGAGGATAGATGCTTCCCTTATTTATTGTCGAGAATATTCCTGATCGTGGCGATCTTGTCATCGAGGGCGATGAAGCGCATCACGCAGGTTCGGTGTCCCGAATCAAAGTGGGCGAGCGGGTATTGGTAACAAATGGAGCTGGTCGGCGCGCTGAGGTTGAAGTTCTAGATATAAATAAGCGGAACATCGGCTGTCGCATCCTGGAAGTAGTCGATGAGCCGAGATCAAGGACAATCCTTATAGTTATTCAAGCGCTCACTAAGGGCGATCGAGCGCGCGAGACTCTTGAACTTTTAACTGAAGGTGGGGCGGACATCATCATTCCGTGGTCTGCTTCGCGATCCATTGGACAGTGGAAAGAAGATAAAGATGCGCTCTCTAAGTGGCGCTCATGGGCTCGGGAGGCAACCAAACAATCGCGCCGGACTTGGATTCCGCAAATCTTGGATATTCACTCAACTTCACAAGTCAAAGAGCGGATCGAAGATGGTGAATTTTCGCTCATGCTTCATGAAGCCGGTGTCAACAAATTCTCTGACGTCGTAACCGGAAAACCTCCTCGCGAAGTGAATCTGATTATTGGGCCCGAAGGCGGAATTTCCGATGATGAGGCTGCGCTCTTTGAGAAAGCTGGGGCGCAATCTGTGGTTCTTGGTAAACCGGTATTTCGCTCCGCACATGCAGGCGTCGCAGCACTTGCCGCAGTTCAAAGTGGATTCGGAATCTGGTAGAACTAATTCATGAATTGCATCTTTTGTAAGATTGTTGCCGGCGAGATTCCAGCTAACTTACTGGTTAATAACGACGAGGTAGTTGCATTTCCCGATTTAAATCCGCAAGCTCCAACTCACATTTTGATAGTTCCGAAGAAACATGTGGAGAACGCTGCCGAACTTGCAGAAGTACAACCAAGCGCGCTCGCAGAACTTTTTAAGGTAGCTAAGAAACTCTCAGTCGATTTGAATTTGCCGGGCTACCGAACCGTATTCAATACAGGTGAGGCAGCTGGTCAATCCGTATTTCACGCTCACTTACATCTCCTTGGTGGAAGAGAGTTCGGTTGGCCACCTGGCTAAGGCAAGCGCAACTAGAAGGCACAGCACTAGAATGGGGCTAATGGAGAGAACGGTTCTAACGCTTCCCGAAGATATTCCAAGCGTTGCCCTAACTGGACCAAATGATTCATACATCCGCGCTATCGAGAAGTCTTTTCCGGAAGTTGCGGTCACCGTCCGAGGTAACGAGGTAATTCTTCGCGGCCCAACAGGCTCGGTCCAAAACGTCCAGAAGCTTGTTGCAAACTTTCTTTCGGTGGTTCGGGCGGGGCAGCCTTTAAGTGATGATGCGGTGCGCCGTTCAATTGCGATGATTCTTGGTGACGGCAATGAAACCCCAGCTGAAGTTCTGACGCTAAATATTCTCAGCAATCGCGGTAAAACAATCCGACCAAAGACGGTGAATCAGAAGCGCTATGTAGATGCCATAGATAAGAACACAATTACCTTTGGAATTGGTCCAGCTGGAACTGGAAAGACATATCTTGCGATGGCCAAGGCGGTTCAGGCTCTGCAATCAAAGCAAGTAAATCGAATCATTCTCACTCGTCCTGCTGTAGAGGCTGGCGAACGGTTAGGTTTTCTACCGGGAACGCTTCACGAAAAAATAGATCCCTATCTTCGTCCGCTCTTTGATGCACTTCATGACATGCTCGATCCAGATGCGATTCCTAGGTTGATGTCATCAGGAACTATCGAAGTCGCGCCACTTGCTTATATGCGCGGACGCACCCTAAATGATTCATACATAATTCTCGATGAAGCCCAGAACACCTCCCCAGAACAGATGAAGATGTTTCTAACTCGACTTGGTTTTGGATCGAAGATGGTAGTGACTGGGGATATCACCCAGATCGATCTTCCTAATCATCAGGAATCAGGTCTTCAAGTCGTCCGTTCCATCTTGGAAGGGATCACCGATATCTCATTTGTGGATCTAACCTCAGAAGACGTGGTACGCCATAGATTGGTAAGTGAGATTGTGGACGCATATGGAAGATTTGATTCTCAAGTAGATGGAAACCGTGCTGCGCGGCGCGCTAATAAGCCACGCTCGTTAAGGAGTGATCGCTAACCGCAGTCGTTGACTGCTGACGCTATGAACATTGAACTCACAAACCTCGCTACTGTGAAGTGTGACGAGGGGCGAATAAAAGGCGTTGCGCAATACTCACTAGAACGCCTCGGAATCCATCCAGATTCAGAGCTGAGCATTTCAATTGTTGATGAGTCGGAGATGAGTACTATGCATCTCCAGTGGATGGATGAACCAGGTGCGACCGATGTCCTCTCATTTCCGATGGATGAAATCAAGCCGAATTCGGCGGCTGATGGACCGGGCGTAATCGGGGATATTGTTCTCTGTCCAAGTTATGCAGAGCCCCAAGCCAAGGAGGCGGGCCACTCGTTGCAAGATGAGCTAGAGCTCTTAACTATCCACGGCGTGCTGCACTTGCTCGGATACGACCATCGCGAAAGTGAAGAGAAAGAAGTTATGTTCTCTCTACAAGATGATTACCTGAAAGGTTGGCGGATCCAAGCGTGAGCATTTTGGTCATCTCAGTTGTTGTTGCGTTACTCCTATTTGCCGGCTTCTTAGCCGGAAGCGAGAGCGCGATAAATTCTATTTCGCGTGTCTTTGTTGAAGAGCTTGAGAGTAAGTCCTCTAAGCGAGCGGCTTGGGTTCAGCGAGTTCTCTCTGAACCAGCGCGATACTTAAATGTTGTCTTGTTCGTTAGAAAAGCTGCGGAATTGACCGCGACGGTGATCGTGGCGGAGGCGTTGATTGATCTATTTGATTCATTAGCGATTGCGATGAGCGTCTCGGTTGGCGCGATGCTGGTTCTCTCATTTGTTGTAGTTGGAGTGGGACCTAGAACTCTAGGTAAACAACATGCCGGCGCTTGGATCGTGCCGGCGAGCATCGCTGCGGTAATTCTCTCCAAGATACTTGGACCAATAACTACGCTTCTGATTGCCATCGGAAATGCCATAACTCCTGGAAAAGGTTTTAAGACCGGTCCATTTGCTAACGAAGCGGAACTTCGAGATTTAGTAGATCAAGCCCATGAACGTGGCTTAGTGGAGGAGTCTGAGCACGAGATGATCCACTCAGTCTTTGAGTTGGGCGATACCTTGGTGCGCGAATTGATGGTTCCTCGAACTGAGATGGTTTGGATTGAAGGAAGTAAGAATCTCCGCCAGGGACTTTCACTTGCGCTGAGATCTGGGTTTACAAGAATCCCAGTAATTGGCGAGAACCTCGACACAATAATTGGAATCGCATATGTAAAGGATTTGGCAAAGCGGACCCACGAATATCGCGAATCTGAACAGACCGAATTGGTCCTAGATCATGTCCGGCCCGCCACCTTTATTCCTGAGACAAAGACGGCTGCTGAATTACTAAAGGAGATGCAGCGCGACCAAATTCACCTTGCCATTGTGGTTGATGAGTATGGCGGCACCGCTGGCTTGATTACCATCGAAGATTTGTTGGAAGAGATTGTCGGCGAAATCGCTGATGAGTATGACGATGACCTAGAGGAAATTGAATGGCTTGAGGAGGGCAAGAAAGCCCGGGTCTCGGCGCGGCTTCATATTGAGGATTTAGCAGAACATCTTGATATCGAGTTTGAAAAAGATGAACTTGAGGAAGTAGATACGGTTGGTGGTTACATGGCCAAGCTCTTGGGTCGAGTGCCGATTCCCGGTAGCGAGATTGAACTTAGCGGGTGGAAAGTCACAGCAGAACGCCCAGTAGGTAGACGGCACCGAATTGGAACGGTTCTAGTGGAGCGCGGCAGCACGGAAGTAAAGCCTTAAGGTCTCCTGGTGCGAATTCTCCGTTTCACTCCGCCAACAGGTTCAAACTTGGGAAGCGACCCGCTATTTGGCATCCTTGAAGATAACTCAACTATCCGGCTTGTAAATGGTGATCCACTTTATTCCGGGATTCAACTAAGAGAGGAACGAATTCCACTCGAGAGCGTTCGTATCTTGGCGCCTGTGATTCCAAGGAGCAAAGTTGTCTGCGTCGGTAAAAACTACGCTGATCATGCTGCCGAGATGGAGGGAGAAGTTCCCAAAGAGCCAATCATCTTCCTAAAGCCAAATACATCTGTGATTGGCCCTAATGACATTATCAACTGGCCTATCCAGAGCGAGCGAGTAGATCATGAGGCTGAATTAGCGATTGTGATTTCGCGAATCTGTAAAGATGTCCCAAAAGAGCGGTACAAAGATGTGATTTTTGGATACACCATTGCCAATGACGTTACCGCTCGCGATATTCAAAAGGGTGATGGACAATGGACTCGAAGCAAGAGCTTCGATACTTTCTGCCCACTCGGTCCTTGGATTGATACCGAGTTTCTTCCTGCTAAACAGCGCATCACAGCCGAGGTTGCTGGCGAGATAAAACAGAACGCACACCTAGATGAGATGGTCTTTGATATTCCTACAATTATTAACTTTATAACTAGCGCGATGACACTTTTGCCTGGTGATGTAATTCTTACCGGAACTCCAGCTGGTATTGGACCAGTAATTCCTGGTAAAGAAGTTAAGATTGCCATCGAAGGTTTAGGCGAACTTACGAATCGAGTATCTGCGCGTGGCTGATCTAGCAAAGAGAGAGATCCGGACAAGGTTTGCACCCTCGCCGACCGGTGATTTGCATGTAGGAAATATCCGCACCGCTCTATTTGATTGGGCTTACGCCCGCCATACCGGCGGGAAGTTGATTTTCCGTATTGAAGATACCGATAGAGAACGCGTTACCGATGAATACATAGCTCGCGCTATCGATACCTTGAAATGGTTGGGACTTAACTGGGATGAGGGCCCTGAAGTTGGCGGCTCCTATGGTCCATATCTCCAATCCCAGCGTCTTGAGATTTATTCCGAGTGGGCCAATACCTTTCTTAAGAATGGCGATGCATATAACTGTTATTGCTCGACAGAGGAGTTAGAAGCGCGGCGCGAAGCGCAGCGTCAGGCCAATCAAGCGCCTGGTTATGACGGTAAGTGCCGTTCGCTTACGGGTGAAGAAATTTCAAGATACCAAGCAGAAGGTCGTAAGCCGGTCATCCGTATGCGGATGCCCGATGGTGAAACCCGATTTACAGATCTCATTCGTGGCGAAGTCGTTTTCGAGCATAAATATGTACCTGATTTTGTCTTGATGCGCGCAGATGGCTCTCCGCTCTACACCTTGGCGGTAGCCGTTGATGATGTTCTAATGAAAGTCACTCATGTGCTGCGCGGCGAAGACCTACTCTCTTCAACGCCTCGCCAGATTCGCGTCTATCAAGCGATGGGAGTTGCTCCATCGGATTATCCCGAGTTCGCTCATCTTCCCTTCGTAATGGGAACCGATAATGCGAAACTCTCAAAACGAAATGGTGAAGTCTCAATTGCTTGGTATCGCGAAGAAGGATTTTTGCCGGAAGCGATTTGTAATTACTTGGCGCTACTTGGTTGGTCGCCCGGAGATGACCGCGAAAACATAACGATGGAGGAGTTAGTTCAACTCTTCACAATCGAGCGAGTAAATAGTTCGCCGGCTCGCTTTGATATGAAGAAATTAGAGGCGATAAACGGTGACAAGATCCGAGCTTTAAGTATTGAAGATTTTCTAGAGCGCGCGCTGCCATTCCTAATCACTTCAAAGGCGATAACGGGTTCTGATGCACAAGTCTCTCTGGTGAAGAAGGCGCTGCCCATAATCCAGGAGCGAATTGTTCGCCTAAAGGAAGTTATTCCGATGCTTTCGTTTCTATTCGTGGATCAAGTCGAATTTGACGCGAACAGCGGAGCAAAGATCGGCGAAGCTGATGCCCAGAAAGTTGTTGCAGCTGCACTTGAATCCTTAGAACCAGTTTCCGATTGGAGCCACACACATATCGAGACTGCGCTCCGTAACTCATTAATCGATGGGCTTGGGTTAAAGCCGAGAAACGCCTTTGGTCCAGTAAGAATTGCTATTACGGGAAGTCATATCTCGCCACCACTATTTGAATCGATGGAGTTACTCGGAAGAGAACGTTGCTTGTCGAGGCTTAAGAGCGCCATCAGATAAGCAGTTAGAACAGATGCTTTTCTCGGGGTATCCTTTGTCGCTCGCGAGAGCGGGTCAATTTGGGGTATGGGGTAATTGGCAGCCCAGCTGATTCTGGTTCAGCTTGTCTAGGTTCGAGTCCTGGTACCCCAGCTAGATTGATCAAAGTTAAGAAGTTGAAAACTTAATATGTAAGGAAAACATGGCCCCGTCGTCTAGTGGCCTAGGACTCTGGCTTCTCAAGCCAGCTACGAGGGTTCGAATCCCTTCGGGGCTGCCATGTTTTTGAGTGTTTTCGAAAGTTTCAAGAGTTTTGTAAGTTAACTCTTCTTTGCAAGGAACTCACTTAGTTTTACCGCTGTAGCAACAACTGCTGCTGCGTGAAGTCTTCCTGGCTGTCTTCCTAATCTCTCAATTGGCCCCGAAATACTTACAGCCGCGATTACTCTATTATTCGGACCGCGGACTGGAGCCGAAACAGAAGCAACGCCCGGTTCTCTTTCACCAACGCTTTGCGCCCATCCTCTACGTCTTACCGCAGATAAAGCGGCGGCATTAAATCTTGCGCTCGTTAGCGCGCGATGCAATTTATCTGCATCCTCCCAAGCAAGAAGTACTTGAGCAGCCGAACCTGCTCCCATGGTTAAGGCCGCACCAACTGGAACCGAGTCGCGCAACCCGGACATCCGTTCAGCAGCAGCAACACAGATTCGTTGATCTCCTTGACGGCGATAGAGCTGTGCGCTCTCACCAGTCGCATCGCGCAGCGCGGATAGCGCTGGGGCGGCTGCAACAAGTAATCGATCTTCGCCCGCAGCAGCAGCGAACTCACCATTGCGCCGGCCCAGAATAAATCGGCCATTTAAATCTCGTGCGACTAGGCGATGAAACTCAAGTGCGACAGCGAGGCGATGGGCAGTAGGACGAGCAATCTTCGTCGCCTTAACCAACTCAGAGAGTGAGTGTGGTCCAGATTCTAAGACGGTAAGAATGCGCACGGCTTTATCTAATACGCCGACTCCGCTATTCTTCTTGTCCATAATCTGATAATGCCATCTCATTAATTGAGAAGCAAAATGAAGCGGTTAGGGGGTCGTATGGGCAGAACGCTCGCAGAGAAGGTTTGGGAAGATCATGTTGTTAGAAGCGCTTCGGGTGAACCGGATCTGCTCTATATAGACCTGCATCTAATCCATGAAGTCACTAGCCCACAAGCATTCGATGGCCTACGGCTATCAGGGCGAAAAGTTCGCCGCCCCGAGTTAACGCTCGCAACGGAGGATCACAATGTTCCGACCCTCGATATAGAAAAGCCAATAGCTGATCCGGTCTCACGGTTACAGGTCGATACCTTGAGGAAAAATTGCGCCGAGTTTGGCGTTCGAATCCATTCACTCGGCGATATCGAGCAAGGCATTGTCCATGTCGTTGGTCCACAACTTGGAATTACGCAACCAGGAATGACGATAGTTTGCGGCGATTCACATACATCGACTCATGGCGCATTTGGCGCGCTCGCCTTTGGAATTGGAACTAGCGAAGTCGAGCACGTTCTAGCGACCCAGACTTTGCCCTTAACGAAGCCAAAGATGATGGCGGTAAATATCGAAGGAAAGCTAAAGCCAGGCGTCACATCTAAAGACATCATCCTGGCCGTGATTGCCCAGATATCAACTGGCGGTGGTCAGGGATACATCTTGGAATATCGAGGAAGTGCCATCCGGGAACTTTCAATGGAAGCGCGGATGACTATTTGCAATATGTCCATAGAGGCAGGAGCTCGCGCCGGACTTATAGCTCCAGATGAAATCACTTTTGAATATATAAAGGGAAGACCTCATGCGCCACAGGGCGCTGATTGGGATGCGGCGCTTGCATATTGGAAGACGCTAAAGAGCGATGCTGATGCAAAGTTTGATAAGGAGATCTACTTAAATGCCGATGAGCTCTCGCCATTTGTAACTTGGGGGACTAATCCGGGCCAAGGCGTTCCTTTGAGTCAAGCGGTACCAACTCCGGAATCCTTTGGTGATGAACAAGAGCGACGAGCAGCTGAAAGCGCGCTTGTATATATGGATCTCAAAGCCGGTACGCCGATGAAAGAGATAAAGATTGATACCGTCTTTCTCGGTTCGTGCACGAATGGCCGAATCGAAGATCTCCGCTCCGCCGCGGCGATTATCAAGGGCAAGAAAGTGGCGTCAAATACTCGCATGCTCGTAGTGCCAGGGTCGGCTCGAGTTCGGTTACAAGCCGAATCCGAGGGTCTAGATAAGCTCTTCCTTGAATTTGGGGCGGAATGGCGCAGCGCTGGATGCTCAATGTGCTTGGGAATGAACCCTGATCAACTAAAGCCGGGAGAACGTTCGGCATCGACATCAAATCGAAATTTTGAAGGACGCCAAGGTAAAGGTGGAAGAACCCATCTAGTCAGCCCGCTTGTTGCAGCAGCCACTGCAATCAAGGGAACGCTTGCCTCCCCGGCGGATTTGTAAGGAGTTAGAAAATGGAGAAATTCCTCTCGCACATTGGCACCGGAGTCCCGCTTCGACGGAGCAATGTTGATACCGACCAGATCATCCCGGCTGTTTATCTAAAGCGAGTCACCCGATCTGGATTTGAAGATGGCCTATTTGCTGCTTGGCGAAGTGACCCAGATTTCGTTCTTAATAAGAGCGAGTATCACGGTGGAACTATTTTGGTAGCCGGAGTTGATTTTGGAACTGGCTCCTCTAGAGAACACGCTGTCTGGGCGCTACAAAACTATGGATTTAAGGTTGTCATTTCCGCCAGATTCGCCGATATCTTCCGCGGGAACTCTTTGAAGGGTGGATTACTAACAGTTATCTTGCCCCAAGAGGAAGTAGAGGCGCTTTGGAGCGCTATAGAGCAAGATCCAAAGACATCTATCAGCGTAAATCTCGAGAGTCGTTCGGTGAGCTATAGCGGCAAGAGCGTTGGATTTGATTTAGATGATTACACCCGCTGGAGATTGATGGAAGGCCTTGATGACATTGGTTTAACGCTTCGTCACACTGGTCTTGTTGAAGGATTTGAGTCAAAAAGGGCGAAATTCAAGCCAAAAACGCTTCCAGTTTTGTCATAAAGAGAGTTTTTCACCGACTCTAAACCTGTAATTGAGGGTTTTTTACGCATAAAAAGTGAAAAAATCGCAATCAATCAATCTGTGAAATATTGCGACACACCGAGAAATATGCGCCAAATAGCGCTTTTCACTGCGTAAATTGAGGAACACGTTAAGCGAACGCTTAACTTTACGCGTAAATAAGGGGATTAAATGAACAAGACCCAGTTCATTGCTTCGTTGGCACCTCACTTCAACGGAAGCAAGAAAGAGGCTGCTCACGCTGTCGAGATCGTCTTCGACTCCATCGTGCGCAACATCCACAAGGGCGAAGATGTAACAATCAACGACTTTGGAAAGTTCAAGAAGGTTGATCGTAAGGCACGTAAGGGCCGTAACCCTTTCACCGGCGAGACAATCCAGATCAAGGCGAGCAAGAAAGTTCGCTTCCTCCCAGCTAAGGCGCTCAAGGAGACAATCTCCGGCGCACGTAAGCTCGGACCTGCTCCAAAGCCAGCTCCTGTCGTAAAGCCAGTAGCCAAGAAAGCAGCAAAGAAGGTAGCCAAGAAGGCTCCTAAGAAGGCTGCGAAGAAGGCTATAAAGGGCAAGAGGAAGTAAATTACTTCTCAGTAAGGGCCACGCGTTTACGCGTGGCCCTTATTCGCGCCCTTTAGGCTTCCACTATGAGCGGAACGGAAATCTCCTACAATCCACCAAAAGGAAAACCGCTAGGTTCCAATTTCGCTTTCAAGTTAGGTGCGGGGATCATGCGCCCAATCCTTAACGCCGTTGTAAAACGCGATTGGCGCGGCGCCGAAAAGCTTCCTAAGAGTGGCGCCGGAATTGTTGTCTGTAATCATCTCTCTTATCTAGATCCACTTACCTTCACACACTTTCTTTATAACAATGGCCGGGCTCCTCGCTATCTAGGTAAAGAGTCGGTCTTCCGAGTCCCAGTAATTGGTTGGGTGATAAAAGCGGCTGGGCAGATTCCGGTTAATCGGGAATCAAAAGATGCAATTAAGGGCTACACCCATGCAATCGCGGTTTTGAAGGCGGGGCATCTTCTTGGGGTGTACCCCGAGGGAACACTTACCCGCGATGAGAATTTATGGCCAATGAAGGGAAAGACTGGAGTTGCCCGGTTGGCGTTACAAACTGGCGTCCCGGTTTATCCATGCGCCTCATGGGGCCCGGAGCGAGTTATCCCTCCCTATGGAAAGAAGATAAAGCTCTTTCCACGGACCAAAGTCTCGGTGATTATGGGTGACCAAGTTGATTTGTCGAAGTGGAAAGGTAAAGCCGATGATCTTGCAGCGGTTGAGGAGGCAACCGAAGCGATTATGGATGAAATTACCAAGCTTCTTGAGGTAATTCGCGGCGGAAAAGCGCCTGCCATCCGTTTTGATCCAAAGAAATCTAACCTTCCTCGAACTGGAGACTTCAAGAAGAAGCGATGAAGATTTCAATTCTCGGTACCGGGCAATGGGGGACCGCTCTAGCGCAAGTCCTCAGTGATGCCGGTAATGAAGTGGCGATGTGGGGTAGAAACCCAACGGTCTCAACGGAGATCAACGATGCACATCGCAACAGCAAATCACTTCCTGGCATAGAACTCGCTGACTCGATAACAGCAACTACCAGTAAAGAAAAAGTCTTTGAAGATGCCGGAGCGGTGCTTCTCGCTATTCCATCGCAATCGTTGCGCGAGAATTTAACTGATTTTAAAGCTGTCTTCCCGACCCACCTCCCAGTCATTTCCTCCCTAAAAGGCATTGAACTCGGCACACATTTAAGAATGACCGAAGTGATTCAAGATGTTCTTGGATTACATGAAGATCAGATTTCAATAATTACTGGTCCAAATCTTGCGCGTGAGGTAGTTATGCGTCAACCAGTTGGCGCAGTAGCAGCATCTACCTCCCAAGAATTAGCTGATCTAACCGCTGAGTTATTCCACGCTCCATATTTCCGTGCCTATACCTCAACTGATGTAGTCGGTTGCGAACTTGCAGCTGCTGCGAAGAATGTCATCGCACTCGCCGTAGGTATGGCAATCGGAATGGGATTTGGTGAGAACACTCAAGCGCTCGTCATTACTCGCGGATTAAATGAATTAACAAGACTTGGAATGGCGCGCGGCGCGAAGCCACTAACTTTTGTAGGACTTGCTGGAGTTGGTGATCTCCTTGCAACTTGCGGATCTTCACTCTCTAGAAACCGCTCATTTGGTGAAACGCTGGGCCGAAGCGGCTCGATGGAGAAGGCGGTAGAGGGCGCAACCTCCACTGTTGAAGGAGTGGCAACCGCTAGTTCTATCGTCGAGTTAGCCCACTCCGTGGGTTTAGAAGTTCCAATCATGGAGGCGGTTGCTGATGTGGTTACCAATACGATTACCCCTACAGAGGCCATCATTCGATTGATGCGCGTAAATACTGGAGCGGAGATCGATCACCAATGAGCAAGACCCGGGTAGCCATAATCTGTGGCGGACGGAGCAGTGAGCATGAGATCTCTTGCATCTCAGCCACAGGCGTATTTGAAGCTATAGATCGGAGCAAATACGAACCAATTCTCATTGGGATTACTAAAACTGGAAATTGGATTCTGCTAAATGGGAAAGATTCATTTACCCCGGGTGAAGATGGCCTTCCCTCGGTTCCAGAGAAGAAGAATGAACTTTCCATTTCAAGTGCAGGTATCAAGAAGGAAAATGGTGAACCTCTTGTAGTTGATCTGGCCTTTCCAGTTCTTCACGGCGCTTATGGCGAAGATGGAACTATTCAAGGGCTCTTTGAGATGGCTGGAATTGCCTATGTTGGCTCTGGAGTACTCGCATCATCTGTTGCGATGGATAAGACTTTCGCCAAGCCAATCTATGCCGACTTTGGAATGAAAGTTGCCGATGGACTTACCGTGCACGAGCGCGATTGGCGCGCTAATCAATCTATGGAGATAGCAAAGATTAGTTCCCTTGGTTTCCCACTCTTTGTTAAGCCAGCACGAAGTGGCTCAAGTCGCGGAACCACAAAAGTAAAGGATGCCTCCGGAATCCCAGCCGCAATCGATGCTGCTCATCGACATGACCCAAGAGCGATGGTTGAAGTTGCTATAAAGGGGCGAGAGATTGAATGCGCTGTTCTTGAAGTAGATGGAACACCTCACGCATCAGTTCTTGGTGAGGTACGAGTACATGAACCCCATGAGTTCTATGACTTTGAAGCGAAATATTTGGACGGTGCCACAAGTTTTGATGTTCCGGCAAGCATCCCTGAAAACTTAACTAAAGAGATAAGAGATGCTGCAATCACTGCATTTGTGGCTCTAGGTTGTGAAGGTCTTGCGAGGGTCGATTTCTTCCTTACTGAGA
>Ga0194118_10003312_pt1 | contig 18934 bp, 19 predicted proteins | sample TA2MahsurfametaG_2_FD_148662 | JGI IMG/M metagenome (GOLD analysis project Ga0194118, IMG submission 148662) | Freshwater microbial communities from Lake Tanganyika, Tanzania - TA2015013 Mahale N5 surface | ecosystem: Environmental > Aquatic > Freshwater > Lake | place: Tanzania: Lake...
GCACCTCGTGACCGAGCTTGACCGCCTGGTGGCCGATCGCCTGCGCGAGGTGGCTCTTGCCGGTGCCAACCGGCCCCACGATGTGCACGGGTGCGGCCTCGCCGATGAAGCGGCAGGTGAGCACGTCATTGACCAGCGAGCGGTTGAGTCCGAGGTTGCGCTCGAAGTCAAACTGCTCGATCGTCTTGGCCGTTTGAAAGGCGGCCCGCCGCAGCCGCGTGGCAAAGCGCTGCTGCTCCCTGCGGGCGATCTCATCGCTGAGCAACACTCGGGCCCCAGCGTGACCAGGGCACCCAGCGGGTGTGCGCGAATGATGGCGTGCAGGTCTCGCGGGTGCTTGATGGCGAAATGTGCGGGGATGTACATCGGGCTGCCCAGAGGGTTGGCGTGAATGACTGAATATTGCAATCAAACTGGATTACACAGAATATCCACTTTTGTATAAATCTTCATACCAGTTGTAAGTGCTTCAATCTTCCGCCAGCGACTGCATCTATGAGTCCATCCGGTCCCGAATCGACTCGGGCGCCATAAGAGCTGGCGAAAAACTCCCCTCGACCCGTTCATTAGCTGCCGACCTTGGGGTTTCCAGGAGCACGGTGGTGACCATCTACGAACAGTTGGCGGCCGAGGGGTACATCGAAACGGCAGCAGGCGCGCGGGCCCGGGTTTCGCTGGGTCTGAAGCCGTTGCCGCCCAAGCGACGGCCTTCAGCCGCTAAGCAATCTCAACGAGTCGCATCAATATCAGCTTATGGCAAGCGGGTTGAAGGATTGGCGCTTCCGCAACCCCCTGTGACAGACCCTGCCCTTATCAATTTTCTGTATGGGGCGATATCCGACGAAGATTTTCCGACGCTCGCCTGGCGCCGACACTACAACCGCGCTCTGATTCGCAGGCAACAGCACCTCTACTATGGAGCCAGCGCGGGCGAACCTCAGCTGCGAGAGGAATTTCAAGCCTACCTGCTGAGGGCGCGTGGGCTGGAATGCACGGCGGATCAAATCCTCATCGTGCATGGGACACAACAGGCGCTCGAACTCTGCGCCAGGGTTCTTGTAGATCCTGGCGATAACGTGGTGATGGAGGAGCCTTGCTACTTGATGGCACGCCGCACCTTCGAATTGGTAGGCGCCAACATCGTTGCATCGCCGGTCGATGAGCAGGGCCTTGTGACTGCAGACCTGCCCAAAACACGCAGCACTTTGGCCTACGTGACGCCATCGCATCAATTCCCGCCGGTGAACGGGTTTTTTTGTCCACCCAGCGACTCCACGCTCTTGGCCACAGCCGCCTGACATTCGCCCCAGCGGGTCTTGATGTCTTCCGGCTTCTTGCCTTTTTCCACGTCGTCGGGCGTCAAGCCACCGGCACAGGCAGCCACCGCGAAACCTTCCTCGCCGCGCTTTGGGCCGTTTTCGGTGAACCAGTCCAGCCAGGCACGACCGTAGCCGTTTGTCACCTCGGTCTTCATGCCCTGCCGGTAGTTGAGGGCCCCCACCCAGGAGACAAACGCAATCACGCACACCAATGCGGTCAGAAACAGGATATCCCAAACATTGGGCAGTCCGCTGGATTCTGTTTTGCTCAGGGCGGTAGGCGGTGGCGTCATGACCTCTTAACAAGAGGGGTGAGGCACTGACGTTAGAGGTCTTTGGTCGTGCTGTCCATCAAGAGCATTCCGTAGCACGGCGTCCGTACCGTAAACACCAACAAAACTTTAGTGAATAGTTGAAACTATCGCATCCAAAATAATGGTTGACGGACAGGCGTCTACGCGAAGCTGAGTTCAGGAGCTACCAGGTCGAATCCAGATACTGCGCGCGAGCGTAAGCTCCCCCGTCACGCAGACAGCTGATTCCTAGAGTCCGCGGCGGTGGTTGTGGTCAGTCTGGGCATGAACTGCTTGGGTGGCACGCCACCCAAGGCGCCATGCGGTCGGTACTCGTTGTATTGGGTCAGCCAGTCGTCGGCGATGGCCTGGACTTGCTCGATGGAGTTGAACAGGAAAGCATCGAGCACCTCGGTGCGCAACGTCCGGTTGAATCGCTCGATGTAGGCGTTCTGGTTGGGCTCCCCGGGCTCGATGTAATTGAGCGTGATGCCTCGGCGCTGGGCCCATTCAACGAAGTCGTGGCTGGTCATCTCCGGCCCGTTGTCCGTGCGGATCGACAGCGGCGCGCCGTACCACTCCACCAGGCGATCCATGGTGCGGATCAGCATCGAGGCGGGCAGCGACTGGGCCACCTGGATGGTCAGGGCCTCGCGATTGGCCTCGTCGGCTGAATCAGGAAGTAGGCGCGTGAACGAAATCCCGCGAAAGGCAGACAGTTTCACGGCCGCCCCAGCAACAGCTTGGAGCCGGCACACCAAACGGCTGTTTGGTATCGTGCTGCCATGAAGAAATCCTCACTGCACGCACCAAAGCTCGCACCGAGCTTGGACGAATCCGTTCGCTGCGTTCACGTCACAAGCTACGACCGCCAGCAGCCCATCGCCCAGCGTATCGCCGTCATCTCCGAAGCCCGAAGGGATCTGGACAACGGCGAAGTCCGCGTCGGTATGCTGGCGATGACCATCAATCCTGCAGACCTGCTGCAAATCAATGGCGGGTATGGCGTTCAGCCCAAGCTACCCTACACACCAGGCCATGAAGGCGTCGGCATCGTTTTGGAAGCAGCTCCAGATGTCACCCACGTCAGCGTCGGTGACTTGGTGTTGCCGCTGGCGCCTGATGGAACTTGGCGAGATGAGCGTGTGCTCTCGGCTCGCCAAGTCACTGTCGTCGAGGGCGAAGTCGACATTCTTCAGTGCGCCATGCTCAGCGCCAACCCCGTGACTGCCTGGGTCCTCTTACACGGGTTGGCTGAACTCACCAGCCAGAACTGCCTGATTCAAAACGCTGCCAACTCCGCCGTTGGCCAGTGCGTTCGCCAACTGGCGGCTGCCATGGGGGTCCGGCTGATCAACGTCGTGAGACGGGCTGACGCCATCGACAACCAGCGGCTGGGCGATGAACACTGGATCATCGACCAAGACCTGTCGGGCACTGAGTTTGCAGAGCAGGTAAGGCGTCTTGCAGGCGGCAAACCCATTCCACTTGCCTTGGATGCCATCGCCGGGCAGGCGACCTCCAAACTCGCAGCTTCGGTCAGCCCGGGGGGCAAGGTGGTCGTCTATGGCCTGCTGAGTCAGCAGCCCAGCCAAGTGGAGCCAGCAGACTTGGTGTTTCGAGGTGTGTCGACTCACGGCTTCTGGCTCGCCAGCTGGTTTGCCGACGCCCAAAACCGCGCCACCGCCAAGACGGTCATTCCGTCACTGCTGGGCCTGCTGGCGCGCGGCGACCTGCGGATGTCGGTCGCTGCGACCTATGACCTCGCCGCGATCGGCACTGCCCTGGACCACGCGGATCAGCCGCGTCGTGACGGAAAGGTTCTGCTGACCGGCGCTTGGCTTGCGCGCCTGCAGCAAAGCTAGGGGAAATCCCTCAAACGGACACCAACCAACCACTTGTTTGGTTTGGTGTACTTTGGTACTCTCGCGGCCATGCTGAAATTGGTTGGACCTGCTGTGGTGACCCGGGGGGGCATCCGGCCTCGGACTCGGCGTAGCACGCGCACTGAGCCAGGCCGGAACACCGGTTGCCGTTCTCGACCGTCAAGAGGGCCCACCCCTCGAACATATGCGCTATCACCTCTGCGATGTCACATCAGAAAACGAGGTTGCGCAGGTGCTGGAGCGTGCCGCACAGGACGTGGGGGTCGCCCGACTCATCGTGAACTGCGCAGGGGTCGGGCGCAGCGCGCGCCTGCTCGGACGTGATGGCGTGCACTCCCTTGAACTGTTCCGCCAGGTTGCTGATGTCAACTTGATCGGCACGTTCAACGTACTGCGGCTTGCGGCTCAGCCTCTCGCAGGACTCGATGCGGACGCGGGCGGTCAGCGCGGCGTCATCATCAACGTCGCATCCATTGCAGCGTTCGGCGGGCAGATCGGGCAAGCCGCCTACTCGGCGTCGAAAGCGGCAGTGGCAGGAATGACGCTGCCGCTCGCCCGCGAACTGGGCAAGCACGGGATCCGCGTGGTCACCGTGTGTCCAGGCGTCTTTTGGACGCCGATGGTGGACAAACATGTGACGCCAGACGCCCTGGACGGCTTGCTCAAAAATGTAGCTTGGCCCAAACGGGCAGGCAATCCCGATGAGTTTGCGGATTTCGTGCTGTCTATAGCGCGCAACCCCATGGTCAATGCAGAAGTGATCCGCCTGGACGGTGGTTTGAGGATGCCTCCGATATGACCCCGGCCAGCAGTGATTTCTTCGACCTTGTCGTTGCGCGCGTCCAGCACGAAGCGTCCAGTATTGCGATCCTTGATCTGCAACGCGCCGATGCGTCTGGCTTGCCCGCTTGGCAACCAGGTGCGCACATTGACGTGCGAACGCAGGATGCGAGCGGCAAGGAAGTTGTACGTCAGTACTCCCTGTGCGGCCCTCAAGGCGAAGATTTTTGGCGCATTGCCGTGCTGGCGGACACCCGCGGCCGAGGAGGCTCGATTCACCTTTTTCAGATGGTAACGCAGGGTCAGAAGATCAGCGTGCGCGGCCCCAGAAATCACTTTGAACTGCCAAACGACGACCGACCTGTTGTGCTTGTCGCTGGCGGTGTCGGCATCACGCCACTGCTTGCGATGGCCGATCGCTTGCATGAGCAGGGTCGTCGCTTTCGCCTGCACTACTTTGCCCGTAGCCGCCACAGCATGGCTTTCCTTGATCAGCTCATGAGTGAACCGTATCAGGAGTAGATGCGGATGTCTTTTGACGATGACCATCCGACACCTGTTGAGAGCATCCTCAGCCATGACGACAGCGAGTCGTGGCTTTACACCTGCGGCCCGGAAGGCTTCATGAAATCCATCATGTCTGCAGCGCAGGCTGCCACGGTGAGCCCTTCGCGCATGAGGAAAGAGCTTTTTACCTCAGACGCTGCAGCCGCTGCCGACACCGCAGCGTCCTGCAATCGGGCTTTTACGGTGGTCCTGCGCTCCAGCGGCAAAGCGATTGAAGTGCCTGCAGACAAGACGGTGGTGCATGCACTGTCGGACGCCGGCGTCGACATCGTGGTGTCTTGCGAGCAAGGCCACTGCGGGTCTTGCCTGACCGGCGTGCTGGAGGATATTCCTGACCACCGCGACCAATTCATGCTGCCCGAAGAACAAGAACGCAATGACGCGTTCACACCGTGCTGCTCGCGCGCCGTGTCTGAAACCTTGGTACTCGACCTATGACCCAGGCGCCTGTCTACGATCCGACGAACGACACGATTCGTCGCAACCCATTTCCTCTTTACGAATCGCTGCAGGAGCATGACCCCATCCACTGGAGTCCGGTTATTCGAAGCTGGATCATCACCCGCTACGACGACGTTCGTCAGGTGGCGATGGCGCAGACCATGTCCTCGGATCGGCTGCGCCCTTTCTACGAGGCCTTGAAGGATGAGCGCCGGGAGATTCTTTCCGGCGTAATGCGGTACCTGAACGAATGGCTGGTCTTTAAGGCGGCGCCAGAGCACACACGCCTGCGCAAGATGATGAATGCAGTGTTTTCTCTGCAGATGATCCAAGGGCGCGAGCCTCAGATTCGTAGCACTGCCGAAGATTTGTTCTCGCAAGCTCCGGGCGGGCAACCGTTCGACTTCATGAAGGACGTGGCCGTTCTGCTGCCCGCCTACGTCATCCTGGACATGATGGGCTTGCCACGGGGTGACTTCCGCATGATCAAGGAATGGTCCGACGATTTGCGGCTGTTCATCGGAACCTCGCGAGCTGATGAAGACAAATACCGCAAGGCCCGGTCTGGCGCCGACCATATGTCGGCTTACTTCCGTGATGTGATCGCTCAGCGCCGCGCCACCCCAGGCGATGATGTCATCACGAAGATGCTGCTCGCCCAGGATGAGAAAGGCTCGCTCAACGAGGATGAGCTTGTGGCGATGTGCATGCTCGTCTTGTTTGGCGGACATGAGACCACCACCAACCTGCTCGGAAGCGCAGTCGTCGCGCTGCTTGAGCACCCGCAGCAGCAAAAACTGCTACGCGAGAACCCGCAGCTGATTGATTCGGCAGTCGAGGAGTTCTTGCGTTACGACGGCCCCAGCAACTCCATAGCCCGAGTGGTGGCGGTTGACCACGAGTTGCACGGAAAGTCACTGAAGGCAGGCGAACGAGTGTTCGCGATGATCAATGCTGCCAACCGCGACCCCAGGCGCTTTGATCGCCCGCATGACCTCGACATTCAGCGCTCACCCAACCGGCATCTGACATTTGGTCAGGGTCTGCACTTCTGCCTGGGCGCTCCGCTCGCCCGTCTTGAAGCAAAGGTATGCATCAATGCGCTGCTGGGGCGCTTTGCATCCATGGAGTTGGGGCCGGGCGACGTGAACTGGCTGGACGCGCTGGTAATGCGCGGGCCCTCCAATCTGCCGCTCGTATTGAAGAGCTGAGAACTTCGAACAGGAGACGCCCCATGCAAAACGTTTATGTCATTGGTGTGTCTTGCACCGCTTTTGGAAAGCAACCCGACAAGACGTTCAAGGACCTCACACGCCAAGCATTCTCGGAAGTCGTGGCCGATATCGGCGTCGATGTGGCGCACCAGATTGGGCAAGCCTGGTTTGGCAATTGCGGCATGGGCACGTTCGGTCAGCGCAACATCCGCGGCCAGGTGTGCTTTACCCCACTGGTCAGCGAAAGAGTTTTCCCCGAACGGGTGCCTATCATCAACGTCGAAGGTGGCTGCGCCACGGCGTCCATGGCGTTTCACGGCGCGTACAAGGACATTCTTTCAGGTGAGGCGCAGGTCTCGCTGGCGATGGGCGTGGAAAAGACCTATTTTCCCAACGACGCAGCCAGGACGATGGAGATTTTTGAGGGCGGCATCGACCAGTTCGATCCCCAGGAATGGACGGAGTACTACCGGCGCGCAGGCGATGCGTCGGGCAAACCGTTTCAGCCCAACGCAGGCGGCGGCACGTTGTTCATGGATACCTACGCCATGCAGGCGACCTATCACATGAAGACCTTCGGCACGACGCGCGAACAGATCGCGTACGCTGCATCGAAGAACCACGCGATGGGCGCGCTCAATCCCAAGGCACAGTACCGATTCACCGTCTCACCGGAGGAGGTGCTGGCAGACCGCGAAATCAGCTGGCCGTTGACGCGCTCAATGTGCTCTCCCATCGGCGACGGGGCTGCAGCTGCCCTTCTTTGCTCCGAGCGCTTTTTGAAGGCACTGCCCAAGCGAGTGCAGGAGCGCGCTATCAAGGTGGGGGCCAGTGTCCTGACCGGGGGCAAGTACCGGGCGCTGGACGAGCCTGGCCTGTCGCACGTTGCTGCCAAGAAGGCCTATGCCAAGGCGGGTTTGACTCCTGCAGACATCAATGTGGCCGAAGTGCACGACGCCACGTCGTTTTGCGAGATCTACCAAGCCGAGATGATGGGCTTCTGCGAGATCGGGCAAGGCGGCCCATTCGTGGCAAGCGGCGCGACCACGCTGGGTGGGCGCTTGCCGATCAACGTCTCTGGAGGCTTGGTATCAAAGGGACATCCGGTGGGCGCCACAGGCTTGTCGATGATCTACGAGCTGGTCTCGCAGTTGCGCGGCGAGTGCGGTGCCCGTCAGGTCGCCAATGCCGATGTGGCGCTGGCCGAAAACGGCGGCGGCGTGATCGGCTTTGACGAGGCCGCTTGCTCCATTACGATCCTGCGCCGCTGAGTCGACCGCACTCAGGGCGGACCGGCAAGACCGCCCTTGCCGAAACCGTCGCCGCTCGTCCCGCTGCGGTTCAGGTTGAGAATCGGGTTCAGGTCTTACGCCGGAACAATCCAACGAGGTGCTTCGCCACCGTCGCAGGTGAGTCCCCGCCGGGCTGATACCACATCAGGGCTCCATTCAGTGCGCCCAAGAGGCCAAGGCGGAAGTACCGGCGCCTGACGCCCTCTGGCAACTCCACCCCATCGGCCAGTTTGGAGAAGAGCTTTTCGTAGCGGTCACGCTGCGCCACCAGCGCCAGGCGAAGCGACTCTGAGTAGTTGGACGACCAGTCCGCAAGCACCGTCGCTGCCGGGCTCTCCCGGCTGAGCAGGGCTTCCAGATGGGCGACACAAGCCGCCTCCAGACGCTGCCAAGGATCCGTGTACGACGCGACGGCCTTCTCAAAATCGGCGATGAAGCGATCAACGCCGGACGAGTAGACCGCGATGAAGAGTTCCTCCTTGGAGCCGAAGTGGTGGTAGATGGAGCCATGCAAGATGCCGAATGCAGCAGAGATGTCCCGCATGGATGTCTTGTCGTAGCCATATGCGCCGAAAAGGCGCGCTGCCTTTTCGATCAGCTCCGCCCTGCGATCGGGCGAGATGTTGTTCGCCTCGCCCTTGACCTCTGGCTTGCGGGTGCGCTTGGAGCCGGCGCTGCGCGGGGCCTCCAATTCGGCTTCGGCTGTGGACTTCTTCAAGGCGCTCCCTCCGCGTTGTGACGTGTCTCTGTCTTCGCTGCTGCACGACATCAGGCGCTGGCTGACTATGCCGTCGCTTGATTCCAATAAGGCTCACGAAGCACCCGCTTGAGGACTTTACCGAGTGCGTTGCGCGGAAACTCGTCGCGAACCTCAATGGCAGCGAGCCGCTGGTGCTTGGCCAGGCGCTCGTTGCACCAGGCCAGCATCGCTGCAGCATCAAACTTGGCCCCTGGCTTGAGAATGACGAGCCCCAGCGGGGTCTCTCCCCAGCGCTCGTGGGGTATGCCAATGACCGTCGCGTCCAATACGTCCGGATGCTTTCCGATGATTTCCTCCAGATCAGTCGGAAACACGTTGAAGCCGCCAGAGATGATCATGTCTTTCTTGCGGTCCACAAGGATCAGGTAGCCGTCTGCGTCCTGACGACCGATGTCGCCCGAGCGGATGAAGGTTCGGCCACGCTCGTCTTGCCAGATCAGCTCAGCCGTGGCCTCAGGGCGTCCGTGATAGCGGGACATCATTCCCGGGCCGTAGCCCGCGATTTCACCGACTTCCCCGGCAGGAAGAAAACGCCCGTCTTCGCTGAGGATGCGTACTTCGAAGCCCAGAACAGGTGTACCCACGGTCTCGAACTTCTCCTGCGCAGCTCCCGGCTTGAGCATGGTGGCAAATCCCTCGCTGAAGCCGTACAGCTCGATGAGCTTGTCACCGTAACGTTCGATGACCTGGCGCTTGGTGTCCCGGCGAAGTGGAGATCCTGCGCACAGCAGCACCTGCAGGCTGCCCAGGTCGTAGGCGCGTTCATCCTCCTGCAGCACGGCGATGTACTGCGCAGGCACCATGAACGAGTGGGTGATGCGCTCGGCTGCGACCGTACTCAGGAAACCTTTGGGGTCAAAAGCTGGCATCACCACACAGGTTCCGCCGCTGAAGAGCACGGGCAACATCATCAGCCATGTACCGTTGGAGTACAGCGATGTGGTCGTCAGTGCCCGGGACCGATCGCCGAATCGCATTTCGATCGAGTTGGAGATCGCCCAGTGCACTCGCGCCCTGTGGCTTTGTACGATGCCTTTGGGCAGACCCGTGGTACCTGAGCTGTAGATGATGTTGAAGTCGTCTTCATTGCGGTAGACCACCGGCGGAGTGCTCGCAGAGCTGCCGGCAACAAAGTCGTCGTATGGCTTCCAGCCCTTGGCACTCCCATGCACAACGCAACGGTACTCGGCCTTCAGGTGCTGCAACTCCGCCTCGCAAGGGGTCAATCGTTCAATGAAGTCCGGGGTGGCGAAGGCCCAGCGGGCTCCACTGTCGTTCAACAGCGCAGCCAATTGGGAGCCAGTCAGCAAGCCTGAAAGCGGCACGACGCACGCGCCAGCTTTGACGATGCCGAACATGACCTCAAGCATCTCCACCGAGTTGCCCATCATCACCGCCACGCGATCGCCGCGCTGGACCCCAACGGCCAGCAAGGCGTTGGCTACCCGGTTCATGTTGTCATTGAAGTCACCCCAAGTGCGACGTACAGGGCCGCAGACCACGGCCTCCTTGTGACGGCGAAATGTTCCATGACTGCTGAAGATGTCCAGAATCGTGATCTCGGCGTTATCGATGGTGAGCACGGTACCTCCTGAAATCGTGTTGTGTTTGAAGCTTGCCTATCAAGCCGTGGGGGGTGGCTGCGAGATCGAACGCTGCTTGGACCCTACGGCGTGCATGAGCGGCTGCGCTGCAGCGTCGACCATGCAGTCACAAAAGAAAGTGCGCTCCAGGCCCTCGCCGCGCTCCAGCGGCCAGTCCCGAGCACCACGTACAAGTGTCTTGATGTGAGCACAGGCGCGCGCTGGCCGCAGCGCGATTTGCTGCGCCAATGCCTGAGCATGCGCCAGAGCGTCCCTCACGCATGCTTGCGCAAGACCCAGCTCAACCATCTGTGCTGGCCGCAGCACCCGTCCCAGCAGCAAGAACTCCATAGCCCGGCTTTCGCCGAGCAGACGCGCCAACCGCTGGGTCCCTCCGGCGCCAGGCAGCAGCCCCAGATTGATCTCGGGCAGGCCAAGCTCGTGGTCGCCGTCTTGAACCACACGCAGATCGCAAGCCAAAGCCAGCTCGAAGCCACCTCCCATGGCCGAGCCGTTGATCGCAGCGATGTAGACGAGCGGGCTCTTCGCAATGGTTTCGATGAGTTGATGGATCGGCGCCGCGGGGACGAGTCTTTGCGAGGAAAACCTCATCCCCCGCTCACGCATGCCTTGCGATCGCCGATGCAGCTCAGCGACGTCGTAGTGCCGGATGAACACATCGGGCTGCCCGCCGGTAAGGATCACCGTTCTCAGGCCAGCCAGCGATTCAACATGCCGAACCATCCCTAGGAGCTCAGCCTCCATCTGCGGATCCATCAGACCCATGTCCGGGTTGGAGCATCGCACGATGGCCGTATTAGCTTGCAGCGTCAGGGACACCCTTCCCCCGGCTGCGTCTGTACCATTGTTTGCCATGTTCAATCCCAATGAATTACAGAAGCTGCGCGTTCCCGTCGTGGCTGCACCCATGTTTCTGGTGAGCGGTCCCGAACTCGTGGTGGCCAGCGCCCAGGCGGGTATCGTTGGCGCGTTTCCGACGCTCAACGCACGCACGCCGGAAATCCTGGACGCGTGGCTGCTGGACATGGCGCAACGAACCCGGGGCGCACAGGGAACCATTGCTGCTAACTTGATTCTTCACCCGTCCAATCCGCGCCGCGACATCGACCTGGAGATGGTCATCCGGCATCAGGTGCCGTATATCATCACTTCGGTTGGCTCTCCTGCACCGGTCGTCGAGCGGGTTCGTGCGTACGGTGGACGGGTACTGGCCGATGTGGCCACGATCCGCCATGCAAGAAAGGCCATTGACGCTGGCGTCGACATGCTCGTGCTGCTGACCGCAGGCGCCGGAGGCAACACAGGCTGGCTGAACCCCTTTGCCTTCATTGAGGAAGTACGTAGCTTCTGGAGCGGCCCGCTGGCTGTCGCAGGCGGTATCACGACGGGGCGTCAGGTGAGAGCCGCGCAGATCGCCGGCGCCGATCTCGCCTACGTCGGCACACCATTCATCGCCACACATGAGAGCCTCGCCGCCGATGGGTACAAGTCGGCCCTGTGCGGCGCTGGTGCAGACGACATCGTGCTGACCGATGCCGTGACAGGAATCCCGGCAAATTTTCTGGCGTCGTCCCTTCGGGGCAACGGCATCATGAAAGCCGATGGAAGCCTCTTGCCCAAGGGTGCTACGGACATTGCGAGCTGGAAGACGGCATGGAGCGCCGGGCACGGCGTCGGATCCGTCAAGGCGGTGTGCAGCGTGGCCCAGCGGGTGGACGCGATTGCCAGCCAGTGGCTGGCCGCCGGCCGTTAAGGGAGCAAGCCTCAGGTCCGACAGCTCGGCCGCTGTCATATAGCGCGGTCCTTGTCCTGCCAATACCGGCTTCGAAGCTCACGCTTGAGGACCTTGCCCGTTGCGCTGCGCGGCAGACTGGGAACGAACTCAACAGCCTTGGGTACGCTGACGGCACCGATCTGCTCGCGAACGAGCGCCTGCAACTCGGCAGCCGTGGCTGTGCCATCAGGCTTGAGCTCGATGACGGCGTGCACCGCCTCTCCCCACTTGTCGTCGGGAATGCCAAAGACACAGGCTTCCTGAACGCCAGCATGAGCCATCAGGCACTGCTCCACCCCGGCTGAGTAGACGTTGAAGCCGCCCGAGATGATCACGTCTTTCTTGCGATCGAGCAGCGTGATGCGGCCTTGCACATCCATCGCACCCACATCGCCCGTGTGATACCAGCCGAAGCGGTGAACGTACGTCGTGGCCGCTTCATCTTCCAGATACGCCTGGTCGCTCACCCAGTCGCGCAGGACCACCTCGCCTGGCTCACCAACCGCACAGAACTGCCCATCGTCGCGCATGACACGAACTTGGCGACTGATCGACCCCCGCCCGATGGAGCGCAACGTGGATGAGCCGGCTGGCTGCGTCCCGTGCATGTGCTCATCCGGCAACAAGGCCGTGATCGGGCCGATCGCTTCAGCCTGACCGTACATGTTCATCATGACCGGGCCGAAAGAGGAAATCGCCTCGCGGAGCTTTTCTTCGGCCATGGGAGCTGCTGCATACACAAAGTGCTCGAGCGATGCGTACTTGAACTTCTTGAGCTCAGGAGAAGCCAGCAGCGTGTAGATCACGGTGGGCGGCAGAAACAGGATCTGGACCTTTTGCTCTTCGATGGTCTGCAAGATCAACGCAGGATCTGCCTTATCCAGCAGTACGTGTGTTGAGCCTGTGAACGTCAGCGCAAAGATGAAACTGCCGGCGAAGTGGGTCATCGGTGCGACAACCAAGTGCTTCTTGGGTTCGAACACACGCATGGAGAAAAGCATGTCCATGCTGGTGACATAGTTCGACAGATGGGTATGTATCACCCCTTTAGAGGCACCCGTGGTCCCGCTGGTGGAGTAAAGCGTCCACGGCGTGGAAGGATCGTGCGAGACGTCTGCGGCCAGTGTTCCTTCGGGGGCCATCCACTCTTGCATGGATGGCACCGCGCCGTCGGCTCGGTCCAGACAGCACCAGGACTGCACGGAGGGCAGCTCGGCCTTGACCCTCGCGGCCAGCTCTGCCACGTCGCTGTGGTGAACCATCACAACGGGCCGGTGCTGGCGCAGGATGGCCGCATTCATCGCAGCACTGTTGCGGACGTTGACCGGCACGAGCACCAAGCCAGCCCGCCACAACCCATACATGAAGACCAGCCCGCGCCAGTCATTGGGGGAAAGAAAAGCAACTCGGGTACCGGGTGCTGCGCCCAGAGCCTGTGCACGCGCAGCCATACGGTGGGTCAGTGCCGCAGCTTTTGCATAAGTAACAGCCATTGGGCCCTGCTGCACGAACACCGCATCGGGCGTCTGAAACGCTGCCCGGTCCAAGGCATCGATAGCCCTCATGCGCGAATCTCCTCGGGGCTCGTACTCAATCCATCAGGGTGGGCAAGAAGGTCGCGATCGAAGGAAACGCGATCATCAAGCCAAGGATCACCGCTTCCATCACAAGGAAGGGAATGACCCCCCTGAATAGCTCACGGGACTGCAACTGCCCCTTCGCCGCAGACATCACCGCAAAAAGATTGAGTCCCACAGGCGGGGTGATCGCGGCAATTTCGATGAGCTTGATGACCAGTACGCCAAGCCAGATACCGTCAACGCCGACAGCCTTGGAGATGGGATAGAGAAACGGCAACGTGATCACCATCAGCGAAACGCTGTCGACGAAGCATCCAAGAATCAGGAAAAGCAGGACGACCAGTGCGATGAACATCGCTGCCGTGAGCTCGATGGTCGTGGCGAAGGTCTTCAGGTCGGCGATGAATCCGCTGATCAGCAAGAAGCGGCTGAACAGCAATCCGGCCATGACGATCAGGAACAGAACGGCAGAGACGCGAGCGCTTTCGATCAGGCTTTCCCACAGGGCTCCCTTGGGCAGGCGGCGCGTGGACAAGGCGATCACAAGCACACCAGCCGCACCTACGGCGCCTGCTGCAGAGGGAGGAAAGGCCCCAGCGTAGATGCCCCCAAGCACGATGCCGATCAACAGGAGTACGGTCCAGGTATTAGTCAAGCCCTTGAGCTTTTCCTTCAGGGAGAACCGCTGAGTGATCATGGGCGCCCACTCGGGGCGGAAGATCAGCATCACGCGAATTCCAACGATGTAACCCACAGCGGTGAGCACCCCGGGCAGAATGCCTGCGATCAGCAGCTTGCCTACGGGCTCGCCAGTCAAGATGGCGTACAGGACCATCGCAATGGAAGGCGGGATCAACCCAGCCAGAGTGCCTGCGGCGGCCACACAGCCTGCTGCAACGCCCTTGTTGTACCCGTAGCGCGTCATCTCAGGCAGCGCCATGCGGGTGAAGATGTTGGCCGCCACGGTGGTCGAGCCAGAAATGGCTGCAAACATCGCCTGGGCCATCACCGTCGCCATCATCAGGCTGCCGCGGATGCGGCTGGTGAGCTGAAATGCTGCCTGATACAGGTCGGAGATGATGCCCGCGCGGGATGCAAGGGCACCCATCAGAACGAACAGCGGAACGACCACAAAGTTGTAGTCGCTTGCGAATGCATAAGGCAGAGACTGGATGGTCGACAGCAGGAAGACCGGCCCCACCGCATAGAAGATGCCGACGATGGCAACCGTTCCGATCGCATAAGCCACCGGAATGCCAAGCGCCAGCAGCGCAATCATGGCTGCGAATCCCCAGAGACCAACCGTCACGGGCTTTCCTTGGAAGAGACAGCGCGCGCAGGAACGAGTCCGCGCAGCAATTGGGCCAGCAAGATCAGGCAGCACAGGCTTGCGCCCACTGCACAGGCAACCTTCCAGGGCCAGATCGGAAACCCGGACGTGTCCGCCGAGGCCTCAAAAATAGCCACGCTCTTGAGTGCTTGCTGCCACAACCCGTAGGCGATCAGGCCGATGAGGACGCAGCCGCAAATGACCGCAAGCAGCTCCCGCAGCCGGAGCATTGCTGAGGGCATATACGGGTCCAGCAAGTCCACGCGAATGTGCTCGGAGTTGCGCTGAACAGGACCGCAGGCCAGGAAGATGCAGCTCGCAAGCAGCGTACCCGACAGTTCGACCTTGAAGGACAAGAAAGTACCGACCGTGTTGCCCATGACAATGTCAAAGGCACCGATCACCATCATGAGAAAGACAGCGCTTGCGCAAACGGCAAGCGCTGTCGTCTCAACCCACTTAGCGATGGATGTCATTCCATCAAGCGTTAGAGGCAGACCGCCATGCTTCAGTTACGTGCGTTGGCAAAGCTCTGAGCTGCCTTGCGCTGAAGCGGAACCAGCTCCTTGATCTTCTCGCCCAAGCCCGCCTTGGTCGAGCGGTCCACCCAGGTTTCGATCATGTCGGGCGAGCGAGCGATGAAGTTCTGGATGTCCTTCATCGGGATGATCTGCCCGCCAGTTGCCTTGAACTTCTGGATCGCTTCGGCTTCCACCTTGGGCAGGGCAGCCAGGTCCTTTTGCATCGCTTCTTGGGCGACTTGGGTGAAGAGCGTCTGCACAGAGCGCGGCCAGGCGTTGTACGTCTTGGCGGGGACATACATCTGGAATGTGGTGAACGCGCCGGTATTCAGATCAGACAGGTAAGGCGCGACCTTTTGCAGATCCGAGAACGGGGTCCACTCGATGGGGCCGAAGTTGCAGTCCAGCGTTCCGCGCTGCAGGCCTTCGCGGATCTCCGTGGCCTGCACTCGGGTGGGCACCATGCTGTGCGCCTCCATCCAGATCGGCACATAAGCACCACCCACTGCGCGCACCTTCAGACCGCGCAGATCGGCGGCGGTGTTGATGGGCTTGTTGCAAAGCAGCTTGTAGGCCGACGGCACGGTCCACTTGATCACCTTGAGGTTCTGCGAGGCCAGCTCGTCAGTGACCGCCTTGGTGGCGTAGCTGTCGCGCGCCAGGTCATGCGCGGTCTTGGCATCAGCAGATACGCGGTTGAGCAGGCCGGCAGACACCGAGGTCAGCGGCAGCTCCGATGCGTGTACAGCCTGAGCGAAGACGCCAATGTCCACGGCGCCATTGGTGACCAGATTCTTGATCTCGGTGAGGCCACCGAGCTGACCCGACCAGAAGATCTGGATCTTGATCTTGCCGCCGGAGCGACGCTCGATCTCCTCGGCGAACCACTTATCCCACTCCGCACCGGGGAAGGTCTGCGCAAGCGGGTGGGCCATCTTCAGGGACAGCGAGGGGTAATCCTGTGCCTGCACAGGCAACGAAAACGCCACGGCGGCGCAGCTCATCAGGAGAAGTTTCTTCATCGTTGACTCCGGTAAGTTCGCTCAGTAACCACGCAGCGGGATCGCTCGGGGCGATTGGATGCTATCGAGTCAACGACAACAAAACAATCGTTTGGTTGCCTGTTATTTTAGGGGTTTTCCCGTGGCCTCAATCACCCGCGGGCAGGGGACAGCCCTGGTAACACTGAGACGGGGTGGCATGACTGAGAAAACGCCCTGGCTACGCCGGTATGAACCTTCATGGCAGCCCAATCTCCACGCCCCGCACCCAAGAAGCCCGCGGCGAAGCCCCCAGCTGCCGTTGTGGGGGCGATCCTGGCTCTGGCCGTCATCCGCCTGCACGACCGCCGCGATGGACTTGATAACCTGACCGAACAGAGCGTTAGTACTGGGTGTCCTGACCACCAAGGTTCTGAGACGAAACGGGGTTTGAGACGGATTTCGGGGTGGGTGGCCATGGGGTCAGTCAGGAGCCCATAACGCAAAGCCCCGCGTGGTGCGGGGATCTGAGCGCCTGAAGACTCGACAGAGCGAGTTAGCAGGACTTGTTCTGGCGGGGCAGAAGAGATTGTTTAACTAACTCGCTCAGTTTTCAGACCCCCTGTTTTTGGTGAGATCAGGGATTCGAACTCACCAATCGCCAGGGTTCGCGCCTGATCCCATTGATACGGCGGTCATCACCCTATGCGCCTGGCCCAAAGATGACCCACACTGACGTGTCTGGTGTGTGATTCTCGAATCGATGCGCCTCACCCTTGGCCGCAAAGAGCAAGTCGCCAGGCGAGAACTTCACGCGCTCTTCCTCGCGAACAAAATCTCCCTGACCTGAAACAACGACGTAGACCTCGTCGCGGTCATGTGGCACTTGCAGATCGGGACTAGGGGGACGATACCAACGGACCTCAAGGCCCGGGGTGTTTAAGACCTGCTTGCTCAATCGGTTCGCAAGCATGGGTTTCGCATCCGCCTGTTCAATGGTGACGCGCGTGGGAGATTTCGGACCCGTCATCGCTTTACGTAGCTGTTAAGATACGCCTCTGTCAGAGCATCTTGCAGTGACCGGTTGGCAGCATATGCTGCAAGCGTCGCCGGGCGCTGGACACCTGACATCAGCCTTGGGCAAGGTTCAGGCTCGCCCAGCACCGTGATCACGGGGATACGCTCGGCGTAGATGGGCAAGGCATAGTCCTCGTCATCGTCCACCACACCGCGCACCCGGATCTTAGCCGACGCTTGCTCAATCTCCATGGCGATCACCGAAGTCGCTTTTATTTCCTGTGCGGTGGCCGGCCGCAGCCCAGCGGTACGCTGCGGATACAGCCGATCAACCATCATCACCAACGCACGCTCTTTCTCCTGCGGGTCCTCAATCAATTTTGCCTTTCCGAAGGCCATGACCGATCGGTAATCGGCCGAGTGATTAAACCCCGACCGAGCCAGGACCAAAGAATCCAGATGCGTGACGGTCAGGCAGGCCGGCTCACCATGGGTGAGATTTCGCAACATGCGACTGGCGCTACTGCCGTGCCAGTAAAGGCGACTGCCCTCGCGCCAAAAGAAGGTCGGCGTACAAAAGGGCTGCCCTTCAACGACATAGGACACATGACAGAGCATGGCTGCGTCCAGCAAGGCATGCACCGTGGCGTGATCGTAAAAACCACGGTCGTGTCGTCGCTTGACCTGATTGCGGTCCGATACCCGATAGCCGGCTTGCCTTTGTTCAGTCATGATTACGATGACTCCTTCATCACATTCAGCATGGACATGCCCAGTCCTGCCGCCCCCTTCGCCATCAGAGTGTCCGCTGCATTCAGACGATCCCTTGGCTCACGGTTCTGACTCAATTTGGCTTTGCCCTCCATCCGGGTGATGGCGATTTCGATACCCACAATGGCTTTGAGCATGCCGTCGATGTACTCGGGTGCGGAATCGCCCATCTTCCACGGTTTGGGCTCGCCGGATTCATGGGTTCGTGTCAGGCGAGCCACGACGCCCCGCACGAAGCGCTCCTCATCCATCACCGACAGACGGCCGTGCACATGCACCACTTGGTAGTTCCAGGTGGGTACCTGCCGGTGTGTTTCGTGCTTGCTAGGGTACCAGTTGGGCGAGATGTAACTCTCATTACCGCGAAAGATGACTAGCACCTCTGCGCCTTCTTTGCACTGCTGCCACACCGGATTAGCGCGAGCGACGTGAGCAGTGAGTACGCCAAATGAACCTTGGGTTGGATCTAACTCAAAAGGTATGTGATTTGCGTCCAGCCCATCCCCACCCAATGTGACAAGCGCGCCAAGTGGGTGTTGTTCAATGATGGCACGCATCTGAGAGGGCCGCTCCATCGCGAAATGGGCTGGGATATACATCAACTTATCCTTCGAGTTCACTGGGATCAAGCTCATCTTGCTGTCAAACTGGTTTTATTAGAAGATCCAGTGCTTTACATAATCACCATACCAGTTGAAGACCACGCAAGAAACCGCCAGTTACCGGATCTATGAATTGATTCGCAACCGCATCGATTCGGGCGCCCTGATGGCTGGAGAAAAACTGCCATCCACTCGGGCGCTTG
>Ga0194118_10003318_pt1 | contig 18910 bp, 16 predicted proteins | sample TA2MahsurfametaG_2_FD_148662 | JGI IMG/M metagenome (GOLD analysis project Ga0194118, IMG submission 148662) | Freshwater microbial communities from Lake Tanganyika, Tanzania - TA2015013 Mahale N5 surface | ecosystem: Environmental > Aquatic > Freshwater > Lake | place: Tanzania: Lake...
TATCTTTTCCATCAAGTCGACTCATCGCGATCTCTGCCTGTCTCAGCAGTAACCAGGCGATCACGACATCACCAACTGCCATGAGAAGCCTTGATGTATTGAGACCAATCTTGTAAAGCTCGGTGACTTTCTCTTGAGATCCCATCGCATGTCCAACAAGAGTTGAGATCATGGTGCCAACTTCTTGCAACGCTTTGCCAAATGCTTGTTTCTCTTCGGCGAGCGCTCCACCTGAGGTGGCAAAGGCGGTCATCTCTGCCGAGATCTTTCCGATTGCCTGCCCTTGATCTTTAACAATCTTTCGGAAGAAGAAATCCAATCCTTGAATCGCAGTCGTACCTTCATAGAGAGTGTCGATCTTTGCATCACGGACATACTGCTCAAGCGGCCAATCCATAGTGAAACCAGATCCACCGAATGTTTGAAGCGATTCGGTACCAAGAAGCACCCAAGACTTCTCGCTGCCATAGCCTTTGACGATTGGAAGCAGGAGATCATTGAGTGCATCTAAAGATTTCAATTCATCCGCTGGCATTCCATCCGCTTGTCCCATAGCGATCGCATCTTGGATCGATGCGGTGTAGAGGACGAGCGCTCGCATTCCTTCCGAGTAAGCCTTCTGCACCATTAGCGAGCGACGGACATCTGGGTGCTGGATGATTCGAACTCGTGGGCTTGATTTATCGGTCATTGTGGTCATATCTGGGCCTTGGACCCGAGTCTTGGCGTATTCCAAAGCATTTCGATACCCGGCCGAGAGAGTCGCTATCGCCTTCGTACCCACCATCATTCGCGCAAATTCAATGATCTTGAACATCTGAGCGATACCGTCATGGACTTCACCCAAGAGGTAACCGACAGCTGGCTCTTTCTCACCGAGATTCATCTCGCATGTAGCGGAGATGTTGAGCCCCATCTTGCTCTCGATATTGGTGACGTAGACGCCATTTCGCTTTCCAATCGCACCCGATTCCAAATCGAAGTGAAACTTAGGAATCAGGAAGAGTGAGAGTCCTTTGGTACCAGGTCCATGTCCTTCTGGGCGAGCCAATACAAAGTGAATGATGTTTTCGTAGATATCTGCATCACCCGAAGTGATGAAACGTTTGGTTCCAGTGATGTGCCAGGTTCCGTCACTCTGCTTGACTGCTTTACTTCTTCCTGCACCGACATCTGAACCTGCATCAGGTTCGGTCAGCATCATGGTCGCGCCCCAGGCACGATCGACCATATGTTTTGCAATCTTCTTCTGATAATCAGTGCCCAACATATAGGCGACATAAGAGAACGAAAAACCAGATGCATAGAGATGTACTCCCGGATTTGAACCAAGAACCATCTCTGCAATCGCCCAACGCACTGAAGGGGGAATAAGTGTTCCGCCTAACTCTGCCGGCACATCGATTTTGCCCCAGTCACCATCAACATAAGCTTTGTAAGATTTCTTGAAACTCTCTGGAAGAGTCACATCACCTGTTGCTTTGTCGAGCACCGCCCCCACACGATCGCCTTCGATGAACGATGCTGCAAGATCGTTCTCGGTCAATCGCTTCATCTCTTCTAGCATTCCCATCGCAGTCTCTCGATCGAGGTCTGCGTAGATGGATTTGCCGAGAATCGAGTCGCGACCGAGAAGGTCGAATAGACAGAACTCGATATCTTTGAGATTTGCGCGGTAATGGCTCATGGGCAAAGAATGCTACCGATGAGTAACTTACGCAAGATGGGCTCGCAGAGCCATTTTGGAGCGGGCGACGGGAATCGAACCCGCGCTGTCAGCTTGGGAAGCTGACGTGATGCCATTTCACTACGCCCGCGTGTGGAAGTGGTCAAAGAATAGGTCTGAAAGGTAGGTTCGCCAACCATGTTGCTCAGCGACCGAGATATCAAAAGTGAAGTCGCCTCAGGGCGCGTCGGGATTGATCCATTTCAAGTGGAGATGGTTCAACCTTCCTCAGTCGATGTCCGACTCGACCGCTTCTTTCGCGTCTTTGAGAATCATCGCTATTCCGAGATCGACCCTTCGACCGAACAACCTGACCTGACCCGAGAGGTAGAGGTCGGCCCCGAAGAACATTTCATCCTTCATCCAGGTGAATTTGTCCTGGCTAGCACTTATGAAGTGATCACCTTGCCACATGACATTGCCGGTCGCCTTGAGGGTAAATCATCACTTGGCCGCCTTGGTCTTCTCACCCATTCAACCGCTGGTTTCATCGATCCAGGATTCTCGGGGCATATCACCCTAGAACTTTCGAATGTCGCCAACCTTCCAGTCAAACTCTTTCCTGGAATGAAGATCGGCCAACTCTGTCTCTTCAAACTCTCATCAAACGCTGAGTATCCTTACGGCTCGGCAATCTACGGTTCGCGCTATCAAGGACAGCGCGGGCCAACGCCAAGCAAATCTTGGCTCAACTTCCATAAGACTAAGATTCGATAGCGCTACTGCGAACCCAGGTCTCTTGGGCCCGGTTTGAAATATTCTGTAAGCAGAGAGCGTTGAGAGGTCACTATGGAATTCATAATCGGACTTGGAGTAGTTGCGCTCATCGCCTTCTACCTCATCGCGCAATACAACAAGTTGATTCGCCTCAACATCGGTGTGGATGAGGCCTTCGCACAGATCGAAGTGCAGTTGAAACGCAGAGCTGATCTCATCCCTAATCTCGTCGAGACCGTCAAGGGATATGCCTCGCATGAACGCGAAGCATTTGAAAGAGTCACTGAGGCGAGGGCAAAGGCAAATAGCGCTTCCGGCGTCCATGATGTCGCGGCAGCGGATAACATGCTTACTAGCGCGCTTCGCCAACTCTTTGCTGTGGCCGAGGCTTATCCAGATCTCAAAGCCTCAGCCAATTTCATCCAACTCCAAGAGGAGCTCTCGACCACTGAGAACAAGGTGGCATTTGCCCGTCAGTTCTACAACGACTCGGTACGAACTCTCAATACCGCAGTGAAGACGATCCCCTCTTCCTTCTTCGCACCGCTTGCCAAAGTCGGTGAACGCGAGTTCTATGAAGTCGATGATCCAACTACCCGAAACGCAACAAAAGTCTCGTTCTAGTTTGCTTCGATGACTTCGTTTCGTGCGCTTCAAAGCGCCAATCGACGCAAGACGCTCTTGCTACTCCTCGCTTTTGGGGTCTTGATCTGGGTAGTCAGTTACTCGGCAATGAGTTATTTCGGTGGCGGCGGAATCGGAGTGATTCCAATTGCTGTCGCTATCTCCTTGATCACCGTCTGGGGCTCTTACTACGCCTCTGACAAGTTAGTTATCCGTATGACTGGCGCACAAGTGATCAGTGAGAGTGATAACCCGCGTCTTTTTGCTCTGGTGCAAGAAGTCTGTATCGCCTCAGGGCTTCCGATGCCAAAGGTTGCAATCGTTCTTGATTCCGCGCCTAATGCATTCGCTACCGGCCGAGATCCAAACCATGCCCTGATTGCCTTTACTACTGGAATTCTGGAGGCAATGGATCGCGAAGAATTACAAGGTGTAGTTGCACATGAGATGGCTCATGTCGCTAATCGCGACACCTTGGTTTCAGCTGTGGCTGCGACAACAGCGGGTGCAATCGCATTGATCAGTGATTTCTTGATGCGGATGCTCTGGTTTGGCGGGAGACGAGAGAGAAGTGAGAGCAATCCGCTGGTACTCCTCTTCTCATTTATCGTCATCCTGCTTGCTCCGCTTGCTGCGATGATGCTTCGTTCTGCGATTTCTCGCAGAAGAGAATCCCTTGCTGATGCGACTGCGGTCGAGTTCACACGAAATCCAACGGGACTTCGCAAAGCCCTTGAAGTGCTTGCTCGCGATTCGACAGTAGTACAAGCACGATCAACCGCGGTTGCTCATGTATGGATTGAATGCCCACTAGATTCGAAGGCAGTCTCTAAGCTCTTTGCAACCCACCCACCGATTCATGAGCGGATAGAGACGCTTAGAAAACTAGAAGGCGGCGCCCTCTAACAATCTCCTAGTTCACACTCTTATCGATCGGAAAGTGGAGAGTGAATGTTGAGCCAACTCCCACTCTTGAATCGACTGTGACTTGCCCACCATGGGCCTGCATCACGGCCTTAACGATCGATAAGCCAAGCCCACTTCCCTCACTCTTTCGAGTCCGAGAGCGCGATGAATCGGCGCGGTAGAAACGCTCGAAGATTCTCTCTAGATCAGCGCTCTCGATGCCAGGTCCATTATCAGTGACTTCAATTCTCGTCTCATCTTCTAACTGCGTGAGAGACACCTGAATCGAACTCCCAGCAGGTGTGTGATTGCGGGCATTTTCTAGCAGATTCGCCACCACTTGGTAGATGCGGTTTCGATTGCCGAGCGTGAATGTCTCTTCATCCGGTAAGTGAATCGAAATCACATGGTCGGGGCTCGATGCTCGGGCAGACTCTGCTGCCGACTCAATCAACTCATTGAGATTGACTGGATTTCGCTCAATCTCAGGTGATTGATCCAACCGAGCGAGTAAAAGCAAATCCTCGACCAAGGTCCCCATCCGAATTGATTCATCTTCGATTCGCGCAATAAGTTCTCGAGTCTTCTCTTCTCCGGTTATTGCACCTTGGCGATGGAGTTCTGCAAAACCACGGATGGCTGTCAGTGGAGTGCGAAGCTCATGGCTTGCATCGGCAACGAATCTTCGTAGCCTCTCCTCGCTCTTGACTCGAACTGCGAAAGATTCCTCGATACGAGATAACATCTGATTGAGTGAGCCAACCAGGCGTCCAACTTCAGTCTCTGGTTTCGCATCAGGCAGACGTGCCGAGAGATCTCCCTCTGCGATAGCTTCGGCTGTACTTTCGACAGCGGCAAGGGGCTTAAGACTTATCGTTATTGCGCGACGTGATAGGACAATGATCAAGATCAATGTCGCCACGCCGATAAGGAGCATCAAGTACTGAAGCCTTGCGATGCTGTCATCTACATCTTCCAGCGAGATGGATGCGATGACAATCCCTACTCGAGAAGGCAACTCAAGTGCAAGGACTCGGTAATGCGCATCCTTTGAATCAAAGGTGAATGGAACGCCATAGGAATCTCGATCCAGTACGCGATCTAAGGCGATTTCGATTTTGCTGGCGCTGAGATCTCCGCCAATCGAGCCGAGAATTCGCCCTTGAAAATCAATCAATGTGAGCGCCGCCGCGGTTGGCACGCCACGTAGCGGCTCTAATGGGCGAAATGGCTTCCCGGCATCTGCCCCTTCCTCCACCTCGATTCCAGCGCGATCTAGGCGGAGAAGAGAACTTTCAACGATAGTCGTTAGTTGAGAATCAACTTCCTGCATCAAGAATGTTCGATACGCACTTTGTGCCAATATCCCAGAGAGAAGGAACCCCAACGCGGCAAGAAGCGAGACTCCTAGAACGAGCCGATTCTTTAGAGTCCACTCACGTGTGTCGAGTGAAACCTGAGGAAAGCGCATCTAGCGGATTCTACGCTCTAGGCGGGCGCATCACTTCTTTGCTGGAAGACGCATTCGATATCCAACGCCACGCACGGTATGAATCAGCGCTGGTTCATAGATATCAATCTTCTTTCGAAGATAGGAGATGTAGGTTTCCACGATTCCGGCATCACCGCGAAAATCGTATTGCCATACATGATCGAGAATCTGAGACTTACTGACAACGCGATCTGCATTGATCATGAGATATCGCAAGAGGATGAATTCGGTGGGAGATAGTTCAATCAGGTTTCCTGCGCGCCTAACTTCATGAGTTGCTTCGTTTAGTTCTAGATCTGCAAATCGCACAACCTCTTCATCGTCATTGAGTGGTGTGGCGCTAGTTCGTCGTAGCAACGCGCGAAGTCTCAAAACTAATTCTTCGAGGCTGAAAGGCTTGGTGACGTAATCATCGCCTCCGAGAGTGAGACCTTTGATCTTGTCTTCTGTCGCATCCTTTGCAGTGAGAAACAGCACTCCGACATCCTGGCCTTCGGCACGGAGCCGCTTGCAGACTTCGAAACCATCGAGATCGGGGAGCATCACATCGAGAATCAAGGCATGTGGTTTGAAGGACTCTGCCTGCTTGAGCGCTTCTGCGCCTGTGGCGGCAGTCCTCACATCGAATCCCACGAATCTAAGTCCAGTAGAGATGAGATCGCTGATGCTCTTCTCGTCATCGACGACGAGCACTCGTTGATCCAAAGTCGCTGTTGGTGTTGTCATCTTCTCGCCTCACTTCCTTAGCCTCACGCCCACTTTGATGGGTGTTTCCTTCGATGTTTCCTTGGGGGTTCCCAAGTGGAGGCGAGCATCCCCTGAGAATCTGGGGGTTTGCTGAGAAGGGAGTGAATCCTAGGGGAGAGGTTTTAGGCCTTCTTCACCGAATTAAGTAGCGCCTGGGCAACATCGAGAACCTCCACATCGGCCCCACGCCCGGTGACCCCGTCTGAGACCATGACCCGACAGAAGGGGCAACCAACGGCGACTTGAGCGGCGCCAGTATCGATCGCTTCATCGACCCGATTGAGATTGATTCGAGTCCCAAGTTTCTCTTCCATCCACATTCTTCCACCGCCTGCGCCACAGCAGAAGGATCGCTCTTTGTTGCGAGGCATTTCCACGAACTCTGCGCCGGTCGAGGCAAGAAGTTCTCGTGGTGGTTCGTAGATTTGATTGTGACGACCGAGGTAACAAGGATCGTGATAGGTGAGTTTCTTGGAATCACTCTTTGGTACTGGCTTTAACTTTCCTTCACGAACAAGTTGATTGAGAAGTTGTGTGTGATGGACCATCTCGAATGAGAACCCACTCTGGCGATAATCACGACCAATCGTGGTGAAGCAGTGCGGACAAGTGACCACTACTTTCTTCACACCACGATCACCAAAGACTTCATTTAAGGTCTCTATATTCTCCTTCGCGAGGATTTGATAGAGGAATTCATTTCCTGCGCGACGAGCAGGATCGCCGGTGCAGGTCTCGCGTTTGCCGAGAACACCGAATGAAACACCTGCCATATAAAGAAGCTCGGCTACTGCCTTTGTTGTCTTCTTCGCTCGCTCTTCAAATGCACCAGCGCAACCTACCCAGAAGAGATATTCGACATCATCAGGAATCGTTCCTTCGATCTTTCTGATTGGGAAGTCACATTCGCCAATCCAGGCATCACGGTCTACTCGATTAGCCCCCCATGGGTTGCCTGTCTTCTCAAGATTTCGAAACGTTCCACCGAGTTCACTTGGGAATTCTGATTCGACGAGTACCTGAAATCTTCGCATATTGACGATGTGATCAACATGCTCGATATCAACCGGACACTCATTGACGCATGCGCCACAGGTGGTGCATGACCATAAGACATCGTGACTAATCGCTGCGCCCTCTGGTTCAGCGACTGCGCCGACTATCGGACGGTCCGCGGAAGTTGAGACCTTGGTGAGTGCGTGGTCTCGCATCGCCATAATCAAGAGCTTCGGGCTGAGTGGTTTCTCGGTATGCCATGCCGGACATTGCGATTGGCATCGGCCGCACTCAGTGCAGCTAGCCATATCAAGAAGACCCTTCCATGAGATATCGGAGGATTTTCCGATTCCGAAGATGTCGTCTTCTTTAGGATCTTCGAAATCAATTGGCTTTCCATGCGAGAGCATTTCCGGGAGCGCACCGAGTGTGGGCGTGCGACCCGGATCCCGCTTGAAGTAGATGTTGAACGGTGCAAGAAATCGATGCCAAGCAACTCCCATGGTGAGATTTGATGCAATAACGATAAACCAGAGCATCGAGACAAAAATCTTGATGGAGGCAATGAGGGTGATAAGAGCCTCGACGGTGAGTTGATCCATCTTTGAGAATGCGAGAACTGCTGGCATCGAGAGGGCATAGTTCCAATCGAAACTATCGACCCCGGCGAGCGCACCTTCCAGCCCGCGAAGAGTTATGACGCAGAAGACAATCGCCAGAATTACTGCTTCGACAAAGTAGGCCTTCCATTGACCAGATCCATAGAAGCGAGATCTTCTTCCTGGGCGAAAGATTCGCGTGACCTGTCTGATTCCAATCAGCGCGACTATTCCTATTCCAGTTAACCAAGCGATGGCATCGACGAATAATTCATAGCCAACAAAGGTCCCAATAATAGGGAGATGAAACGTGGGCGAGATGGTCTGTCCATAAGCCGTGATCAAAGTTCCAAGGAGAGCAACGAAGCCGATCATGACAAACCAGTGAGCGATGCCGCTGACAGTGAAGTTGAGCATCTTGCTATGACCAAAAATTTCTCGAAGCGTCCTACGTAATCGAAGCGAGCGATCACCTCGCCTCGTGGGATCGCTTTGACCACGCTTGAACCACGAGATCAACGTTTTGAGTCGAAGCAGAAAGAAGGAAATGCCAAAAAGGGTTGCGAGGTATGCGACCCAACTCATCGCATAAGGAAAGAGGCCTAGCGGATCGGGATTCATGCGGTAAGGGTAGGGCTGAAGAAGTTATCCACAGGGTTTTCCACCAGTGTGGAGAGTTACATCAGTGTGATTCGCCTGGCTTAGCGCCAGCGGGTGGCCAACGTGAAGCCGACCCCAATAAACCCAAAACCAACGAGCATGTTCCAAGCGCCAATCCCAGGGATCGGAAAGCTGGTCTCAGTCATATAGAAGACAACGATCCACGCGAGCCCGATGAGGAATGCGCTGAGCATCACCGGAACAAGCCACTTGGGACTCTCAACCGACTCATCTAGGGGTGCGATCTCTACCGCAGCGGGTCGATCCTTCTTCTTCTTACGTTTCCGTGACTCTGGCATGGGTGAAGGCTACACGCTTAGGGGAGGATTTCCATATGCCAGGGGCTCGCTTGAGTATCGCAATCATCGATAACCGCGATTCATTTGTCTTCAATCTTTCGCGATACCTTGAAGAGCTCGGTGCCAGCACCACTCACTATGAAAATACTATTCGCCCCACCGCGCTCGCCGACTTCGATGCGATCTTAATCTCCCCGGGTCCTGGGACGCCTGAACAAGCAGGCAGATCTATAGAGATTGTTCAGTGGGCAAGTGAAATCAACAAGCCGCTCTTGGGTGTCTGTCTCGGTCATCAAGTGATTGCGCGAGCGTTTGGGTGTGAAGTAAGTGGTGCGCCGAGACTTGTTCATGGGTATACATCAATCATTGAACACCAAGGTCAAGGAATCTTTGCGGAACTTCCATCTCCCTTCAATGGAACTAGGTATCACTCACTAGCGGTTCGCGAGCTCACTCCACCACTCTTTGTTACGGCGCGGAGTGAGGATGGAGCGATTATGGGATTGCAACATGAATCTTTGCCGATTCACGGAGTGCAATTCCATCCGGAATCAATACTTACTGAGTACGGGCATCAACTCTTGAAGAATTGGCTTGACCTAATCTAACTCTATTTTAATTGGAATTTAATTTTAGAGAGGTGAAATATCACCGAGTATCGCGCATTTAAGGTGGTGTGCCCTCTTCAGTGTTTGATTGATTTTCGGGCGTATTGATCGTCACGGTGACGAAACTCCCAAGAGTTCTTGCCTCTCCTGCAGCAGGAGCCTGTGCGATGACTATTCCTTCTGGTTGTGCCGGGTCGAATGCTTCGATAAAGCGGACGAGGAAGCCTGCCTGCGTCAAAGTTGTCTGGGCTTGAATCTTGCTTGAACCAAGGAGATCAGGCACCTTGACATTCCCACTAGCAATTTCAAGCGTCACACTGCTTCCTGCAGGAAGGGTGGTTCCGGGCTCTGGCAAGATCTTTATTACTGAACCAGGACTTAACTCCGAATCCACTTGGATAGTTCTTGCGACTAGGAGTCCTGCGCTATTGAGCAGAGCGCGAGCCTCTTCCAAACTCTTTCCAATAATGTCAGTCGGTACCACGCTCTCACCGCGTCCATCAGAGAGTGTGAGTGTGATCGAACTTCCTGATGTGACGCGCGCGGTCGCTACCGGCAACTGTGCGGCAACCCTGTCTTTTGGAATTCTCGGGTTTGGTGCCCGTTCAATCGTAACTGTGAAATCTTGAAGGAGCTCCCTCGCTTCACTCTCAGTCAATCCCACCACATTGGGAACGGTAATAATCGAAGAACTCTTTCCACCAAAGATAAAGATGCCAGCGATAGAAAGCCCAACGAGTGCAAGAGCGCTGATTACGATGAGATTCCGGCGCGATACTCTACTTCGTGGAATTTCGGTTGTGATTGCCTCGCCTCTTCCAAGTTTCACGAGATCAGTAGCCATTGCAGTAGCACTTTGATATCGATGGTCTGGATTCTTGGCGAGCGCAACCGTCAAGAAGTCATCAACAGCAACGGGCAAAGTTGGTTGAAGTTGCGTAGCTTTAGTGAGTTCTGCCGAGACATGTTGGTAGGCGATTGCTACCGGAGTCTCACCGGTAAATGGTGGGCGCCCAGTCAAGAGTTCATAGAAGACACAGCCGACTGCATAGAGATCACTCCTAGCATCAGCGCTACTTCCAGTCGCTTGTTCTGGCGCAAGGTATTGCGCCGTACCGACGACATTCCAGGTGTTGGTCATCGTTGCGCTTTCATCCAGCGCACGAGCGATACCAAAGTCCATTACTTTCACATCACCTGAATCGGTGATCATCACATTTCCTGGCTTGATATCCCTATGAATGATGCCTTTCTTATGTGAGTAATCAAGGGCATCAAGAATTCCGCGTATCAGTTCAACGACACGTGAAACGGGCAAGCGCTCGCCTCGTTGAATCAGCTCACGAAGCGTCTGGCCATTGACTCGCTCCATCACGATATAGGGCGTCTTGCTTCCGCCTCGATTCTCTTCTTCACCAGAGTCGTAGACGGCGACGATTCCTGGATGGTTGAGCCCTGCGGCAGCGAGCGCCTCTTTCCTGAATCTTGAAACAAATGTCGAGTCACGCAGTAGTTCGCTTCGAAGAATTTTCACCGCTACCTCGCGCGAGAGCCGCTTGTCATGAGCGAGATAGACATCTGCCATTCCACCCGTTCCGATCATCTGGCCGAGTTCATAACGCCCCCCAAGAACCCTCTTACTCATGGGCAGCGCCAAGGAAAGAGATAGGAATATCGAGTGGTTCTTTGATCGCCTTATCGAGTGCTGTGAATTTCGCGAGAATCACCGTGACGTTATCGGGCGCGCCACCATTGCGTGTCGACGCGATTAAATTATTGGCGGCTTGATCCAGTGGTGTCGAAGAAATAATTCTCGCTATCTCCTCATCATCAAGGACGGCGTTGAGGCCATCACTTGAGATTAGATAGATGTCGTCTTTCTCAGCAGGGAAGATATGAATAGCGGGTGAAGCATCTTCGCCAGTTGCAAGCTCACCCATTCCTCGCCCCATCAACGCGAGAGTGAGAACTGATCTCTGTGGGTGATCTGAAATCTCATCTTTCGTGATTCGACCCTGATCCAGCAACTCCTGAATCACCGTGTGATCATGGCTTAAGCGAGTCAATTTCCCATCACGAAGGCGGTAGGCACGGGAGTCTCCAATGTGCAAGAGCGAGACTGATCTATCAGAGGCAGCAAGTGCGGTGAGTGTCGTTCCCATTCCAGCAAGTTCATCTCGCGCCGAAATCGCGGTAGCAATCTCCTCGTCGATTCCTTGAAGGGCTTGTTGCAGGAATTCACCTTGTGAATCGAGATCATTTCTAAGGTTTGAGATTACGGGAGCGAATGTCGCAAGTGTTCTTATAGCGATCCGCGATGCGATCTCACCACCGACTGCACCACCCATTCCATCAGCAACAGCGATAAGTGTTGAGTGATAAAGGGCAGAGTCCTCATTTCCTTGACGCACTAGCCCGAGGTCAGTTCGAGCAGCGATAGAAGTGAAGAACATTGAAATAGCCTAATGCTGATAATCTCGCGGAAGAAAGCGCGAGTGGCGGAATGGCAGACGCGCTGGCTTCAGGTGCCAGTACTCGCAAGGGTGTAGGGGTTCAAGTCCCCTCTCGCGCACATGAGAACCAGGGTCTTTGCTCATCGAGGTTCTAGTTTTGATTTTGCCGAACAATCCCGAGAATCTTTCGAAGCCGCTATCAGAGATGGCGCCGATGGAATTGAATGTGATGTCAGGCTTACTTCAGATCGCATTCCCCTCTGTTGGCATGATCGCGATCTCAAGCGGCTTACTGGTAGAAGCGAACTCATCTCGCAAATTGATGCTGCGACCGTCACCTCACTTCGAATTTTTGACAATGGCATTGAGTCAGGACGTGATCAACTCCGAGAAGGTAGGCCAGTCTTATTCGAAGAGTTGGTGAAACTTGCAAAAGAATCAGGATTGCCGCTCTTAGTAGAGACTAAACACCCGGTAAGAAGTGGCGCAGCTATTGAAGAAGTGATTGCTCGGTTAGTCAAGAAATACGGTGTTGAGGTACATCTGCTTTCTTTCTCATTTACTGCGGTGCGCCGCGCTGAGCGATTGATGCCTCAATTCGAACATGTCCAACTTTTACAACATAGCAAGTTGATCTCGATGGCCACGACACCGATCGTTGGGCTTGATCTCAAACTTGTACATCGAGATCACAGCATCATCGCCTCACTTCGCCGCAGGGGCAAGAAAGTCTTCATCTGGACAGTCAACAATGATGAAGATATTCGCTGGATGAGTGAGCTAGGAGTTGATGGAATCATCACTGATAAACCGGCACATGCGAAGAAGGTGCTCGGCTACCCTTAGCCAATGCCTCGTTATGCCTTTCTTGGTCCAGAAGGCACTTTTACCGAGAGCGCGTTGAAGCAGATAACGAAAGATTCAGATCAACGAATCGCCTATGCCAACGTCACTGCAACTCTTAATGCAGTTCGTGGTGGCGAGACTGAGTTTGCCCTCGTTCCAATCGAGAATTCAGTCGAAGGAGTGGTCGCCAGAACTCTCGATGAGTTAGCGATTGGAGACCCCCTCGTGATCGTCGCCGAGACGACCATCGAAGTCTCGTTCGCCTTGCTCACAAGGAGTGGATTCAATCGAGATGAGATCGCACAAATAGCAACTCATCCCCATGCCGAATCGCAATGTCGCTCATATATAGCAAAACACTTTCCTCACGCCGAGATTATTCCTATGTCCTCTACCGCAGCAGCGGCAGAGGCGGTTGCGCGCGGTGAGTATCCAGCAGCGATTGCTGCTGCAACCGTGGCCAGTAAGAATGACTTAGAAGTGATGGAAGATGGAATCGGTGATATCAAAGATGCCGAGACTCGATTTGTCCTTGTCTCAAAACCGGGACAGATTCCTGCTCGTAGTGGCTATGACCGCACCTCCCTTGTCGCTTTTATTGGCGCAGATCATGCAGGAGCACTTCTTGAAGTCTTGACTGAATTCTCAGTGCGAGGTGTCAACCTCACCTTCATCCAATCCCGCCCGACCGGAGCAGGTCTCGGCGATTATCACTTCATCATTGATGCTGAGGGACATATCCATGACGAGAGAGTTGGCGAAGCGATGATGGGTTTGCATCGCATCTGCGCTGATGTTCGCTTTCTTGGTTCGTATCCGAGGGCTGACCGAGTCGCCCCGACAACCACTCGAAGTGGTCATGACGATGTATTTAAAGAGGCCGAGGGATGGCTTGATGCAATCAGATCCGGAAAGAAGATCTGATTATTGTGAAAGATAGAATGTGTAGACGATGATCGATATCAAAGCCCTTCGTGAAAACCCAGAACTCTTTCGCTCATCCCAGAAAGCGCGTGGTGAAGACCCTGGTCTTATTGATGCAGTCCTTAGCGCAGATGAAGCACGGCGTGGTGCAATCAATGAATTCGAACAGGTCCGTGCTGAACAGAATCAACTCTCAAAGGCTGTCGGTGCCGCAAAGGGCGATGAGAAGAGCGCGCTCCTGGAGAAGGCTAAGTCCTTAGCCCAAGCGGTCAAAGCTGCAGATGCTCATCGAGCAGAACTCGAAGGGGCCTTTAATGCAGAGGCGAAACAATTATCGAATCTGGTCAGTCCTGATGCGCCGGTGGGTGGCGAATCTGATTTCAAAGTATTAGAACATCACGGTAGGCCACGCGATTTCAAAACGGAGGGTTTTGAGGCGAAGGATCATGTTGAACTAGGAAAGATTCTAGGTGCGATTGATACCGACCGTGGCGCAAAAGTATCTGGTGCACGCTTCTTTTATCTTACTGGAGTGGGAGCGCTTCTTGAGTTCGCTCTTGTTAACTACGCAATCACATCGGCCTTGAAGAACGGTTTCACCCCTGTGATTCCCCCAGTCCTTGTTAAACCGGAGGCGATGGAAGGAACTGGATTCTTAGGACAGGCTGCGGAGAATGTCTTTCATCTTGAAGAAGATGATTTCTATTTGGTGGGAACAAGCGAAGTTCCACTTGCTGCTTTCCATATGGATGAGATTCTTGAGAGCTCAAAACTACCTATGCGTTATGCGGGTTATTCTTCATGTTTTCGTCGGGAAGCAGGAAGCTACGGGAAAGATACTCGAGGGATAATTCGGGTTCATCAGTTCGACAAAGTTGAGATGTTCTCCTTCTGTCTAAGCGAAGATGCTGAGGCAGAGCATCAGAAATTGCTTCAATGGGAGAAAGATTTCTTGACCGCCATGGAAGTTCCTTATCGAGTCATTGATGTTGCCACCGGGGATCTTGGCTCATCAGCGATTCGAAAGTTTGATTGCGAGGCCTGGATCCCAACTCAAGGCGCATATCGAGAGGTGACTAGCACCTCGAACTGCACTGAATTTCAGGCGAGACGACTCAATATTCGAACCAAGGATGAGAAGGGGAGTAAGGCAGTGGCCACGCTCAATGGCACTCTTGTTGCTATCCCAAGGATGATCGTTTCGATTCTTGAGAATCATCAGAATTCAGATGGTTCGGTGACGGTACCGAAGGCACTTCAGCCGCTCTTGGGTATGGAGAAGTTTGAACCCATTGCTTAAGCGCCCGAAGTTGATCGCTACAGATCTCGACGGGACCATCGTCGCTCACTATGGCTCGGTATCACCTCGAACCGTTGAAGCATTTCACCGCGCTCATGAACTGGGCATTGAGATCTTTTTCGTGACAGGTCGACCACCGCGGTGGATGAGTGAGATCAAAGAGAATTTCACCTTCGGTGAAGGAATCCTCGCCAATGGTGCGATGCATTACGACATATTCAACGAGAAGGTCTTGGAGCGGTGGTTTATCCCAGTAGAGCGACAGATTGAAGTTGCAACCAGATTACGCGAAGCGATTCCGACAGTTGCCTTTGCACTCGACACCAGTTTCAAGTTCCATCGTGAGAAGAAGTACGAACCCAAATGGGATGTAGGGGTGGATGACGCCCCATTTGACGTCATCGAAGATGCGATGATTGAGCCTGCGGCAAAAATCCTGGCTCGATGCTCTGCCCAGTCATACACATCCGACGAGATGCTAGCGATAGCGGCTGAAGCTTTGGATGGCGTTGTCACCGTCACCCATTCGAATGCATGGGACTCACTTCTTGAGATTTCGGCTCATGGTGTGAGCAAAGGAAGCACGCTCTCCTTGCTCGCATCTCGACTCGGTATCACTAGCGATGAATCTGTTTCTTTTGGCGATAATCCCAATGATTTCTCTATGTTGGCGTGGGCCGGTCGCTCCTGGGCGATGCAGGATGGGCATCCCGATGCAAAACGTTATGCAAAAGCTGTAGCAAAGCCACATCAAGAAGATGGTGTCGCCATAGAGATTGAGAGATTACTGGAGCTACCCGAATGAACTCTTTATTGCCAGTCTGGATTGATCTTGCAGCAGTCGGCGTTGGCGCTTTCGCTGGCGCGCTGTATGCCATCTTCAATAAGAGGTTTGATCTTGTTGGCGTGATTGCAATAGCAATTCTTACTGGACTCGGTGGTGGATTGATTCGTGATCTTCTTCTTGCCAGTGGAAGACCTTCCGGAATGCAGGATAAATACATAATCACTGTATTAGTCGCGGTAGCGCTCGCCCTACTTCTTGGGCGTTGGTACTTAGCGTTACGTACATTGGGAGAGCGCATCGTGGCGATTTTGGATTCACTTGCGATGGGTTTCTTTGCAGTTGCCGGTACTTACAAGGCTCTGCTGTTCAACGCATCTATTCTCGTTGCAGTACTGCTTGGTGTCATTACTGCCGTTGGCGGTGGTGTCTTACGCGATGTTGTCGCTAGACGAACACCGGCCATCTTCACAGGTGGACCGCTCTATGCGACAGCGACAGCTCTTGGCTCACTCTTCTTTGCGATCTTGGATCGGGTTGATTTCAATCGTGATTTAGCCGTCGCGCTTACCGTATTGATGATTTTCACCATCCATATGCTCTCGATACGTTTTCGGCTTCATCTCAAACCAGCACTCGATTCGTTGGATTTTGATGACCGTGAGGGCAAGGGCTAAATTCGCTCACGGAGGGCTCGCATAGCGGCCGAGTGCACCGGTCTTGAAAACCGGCAGACGAAAGTCTCGTGGGTTCAAATCCCACGCCCTCCGCTGTGGTTGATTTCATAAGCCCTCACCTAGCGCTACTTACTAGGGGCTAGGAGACTAGTGCTCTGATTCCCTAGGGGAGGGCTGACAGTGGCGACAGGTGTCTTTTCATCGAGGCGCGCATCAATCAAAGAAAGAACTCTTCGCACAGATAAGTGGTGGCTACAACCAGCTTTCACTTTCGGAGTCCTCTTCACCTTTGTCATCTATTCAACTTTCCGCGCATTTGAAAATAAGTATTACTGGGCAGAGCCGCTGATCTCACCTTTCTATTCGCCATGTTTGTCGACGGCATGTGGAGATACAGGTGCATCCCACTTCGGCCAACCTATTGGTGAGATTTTTATCGGCGGCATGCTGTTGTCACCAGCCTTCTTCATCCTTGTGATTCCACTAGGTTTCCGACTTACTTGTTATTACTACCGCAAGGCTTATTACCGATCATTCTGGATGTCACCGCCAGCTTGCGCAGTTGCCGAACCACATAAGAAATACACCGGCGAGACCCGCGCTCCACTCATTTTGCAAAATGGCCATCGTTGGTTCTTTTATCTTGGCTTGATCCTCAATGTCATTCTCACCTATGACGCGGTCATAGCATTCAAGTCACCGGAGGGTGAATGGGGACATGTAACGGTGGGATCCCTAGTGCTGACCGCAAATGCAACTTTGCTCTGGCTCTATTCGCTCTCGTGCCACACCTGTCGCCACACAATCGGTGGCCGACTAAAGAATTTCTCGGAACACCCAGCTAGGTACAAAGCCTGGACCATAGTTTCCAAGCTCAATAGCAGGCACCCACTCTTCGCATGGATTTCACTTTTTGGCGTAGCGCTTACAGATTTCTATGTCAGGCAAGTGGCTGCAGGAAAACTCGAGAACCTACCCATTTTTACCTTCTGAGGAGCAGTTGATGAGTCAGGCGATGGAGCGATATTCCTACGACGTCGTGGTGATCGGCGCGGGAGGTGCTGGGCTTCGAGCAGCAGTTGAAGCTCGTCAGGCTGGGCTTTCAGTTGCGATTATCTGTAAGTCCCTCTTCGGCAAGGCTCATACCGTGATGGCTGAAGGTGGAGCCGCTGCCGCTATGGGCAATGTGAATGAGAACGATGGCTGGAAGGTTCATTTCCGCGACACCATGCGTGGTGGAAAGTTCCTGAACAACTGGCGTATGGCAGAGCTTCACGCGAAGGAATCCCCTGATCGTGTTTGGGAGCTTGAGTCATGGGGTGCGCTCTTTGACCGCACTAAAGAAGGAAAGATCTCTCAACGTAACTTCGGTGGCCATGAATATCCACGTCTTGCACATGTTGGCGATCGCACTGGACTTGAGTTGATACGGACAATGCAGCAGCGAATAGTCGCGTTGCAACAGAAAGACAAGAGAGAGTTCGGCGATGCCGAGAAGTACATCAAAGTCTTCTCTGAGTTGACTATCACTGAGATTTTGAAAGAGGGTGATCGAGTCTCTGGTGCATACGGATACTGGCGCGAGAGCGGAGATGAAGTTCTCTTTGAGTCTGCTGCTGTAGTCCTTGCAACAGGTGGCGTTGGTAAGTCATTTAAGATCACATCGAATTCCTGGGAAGGAACAGGCGATGGTCATGCGCTCGCCCTCAAGGCGGGAAGCGCACTTGTTGATATGGAATTTGTTCAGTTCCATCCGACCGGCATGGTCTGGCCACCTTCGGTAAGAGGAATTTTGGTCACTGAGTCGGTGCGAGGTGATGGTGGTGTTCTCACCAACTCCGAGGGTCGTCGCTTCATGTTCGATTACATCCCCGAAGTTTTCAAGGACAAGTACGCAGATAATGAGGCAGAAGCCGATCGTTGGTACAAGGATCAGAACAATAACCGAAGGCCTCCTGAGCTCTTGCCTCGAGATGAGGTAGCCCGAGCAATTAACTCTGAGGTGAAGGCAGGACGTGGCTCACCACACGGTGGAGTTTTCCTTGATGTCTCCTCTCGCCTACCAGCCGAGGAAATCAAGCGCCGACTTCCATCGATGTGGCATCAGTTCAAAGAGTTGGCCGATGTGGACATCACGAAAGAACCGATGGAGGTAGGCCCGACCTGTCACTACGTCATGGGTGGCGTCAAAGTCGACCCAGATTCTGCTGCTGCGGTTGGTGTTGAAGGCTTGTTCGCTGCAGGTGAGGTAGCTGGCGGTATGCACGGCTCGAATCGTCTCGGCGGTAACTCACTCTCCGATCTTCTTGTCTTTGGTCGGCGGGCTGGCGCTGGCGCAGCCGCTTATGTGAAATCACTAGGTCAAAGGCCGAAGGTCACCGATGGCGAAATCTCGCGTGCCAAGTCTCGACTAGATGCACCATTTACTGGATCTGGCGGGGAGAATCCATATTCGCTACATCAGGAACTTCAAAACCTCACTCAAGATCTCGTTGGAATCATCAGAACAGAGACCGAGCTCGCTGATGCGATCGTTAAGTTAGATTCGATAA
>Ga0194118_10003320_pt1 | contig 18905 bp, 19 predicted proteins | sample TA2MahsurfametaG_2_FD_148662 | JGI IMG/M metagenome (GOLD analysis project Ga0194118, IMG submission 148662) | Freshwater microbial communities from Lake Tanganyika, Tanzania - TA2015013 Mahale N5 surface | ecosystem: Environmental > Aquatic > Freshwater > Lake | place: Tanzania: Lake...
TAAACATTAAGAATTTTGGGATAACAAGTCAAAGCGGACTGATAGAGATAGCAAAGATTATAGCAGCTAAAGATGGATGGGGAGTATCTGAAAACATTCAGAAGTTTGGTATTACTGATCAAAATGCGCTGAAGGAGATAGCGAAGGTTGCAGCAGCTCGAGATGTAAGGGCATTATCTGAATACATTCAAAATTATGGCATTACCGATCAAAACGCGCTGATAGAAATAGCGAAGGTTGCAGCAGCTCGAGATGGAAGCGCATTATCTGAATACATTCAGGATTATGGAATTACCGATCAAAACGCGCTGATAGAGATAGCAAATATCGCAGCAAAAGATCCAGAGTATAGAATGGAACTTACTAAAAATTTTGGACCTATCTCAGAAGAAGATAGGTTCATGATAGCAGCTGTTGTAGCTTGCCATTCGCCCTTTAGTGTATCGTATTGGCTTATGCAAAATCCGTTTAACTCTTCAGATCTTCAAAGACGTTTAGGTTACTGCATTCAGCTTTTAACCAAGATCAATCAAGATAAACATGTAGGAAAAGAAAAAGAGATACCCGAAGAGCTGCGGCCTATCCAAGATATATTGGAGGCGGCGTTAAAATATCGCAATACCGCTCTTGCTAAAAAACTTATCTCGGAAGCTATTAGCCAAACATTAAAACCAGGCTACGTGGAGGCTCTCTTAGAGATTGCAGGAGATGAAAAGCACAAACACCTTTTATCTGTAATACCCGCTAAGTGGATGACTGAAGAAGAAAAAATCACCGCTTTAGGCCCATGGATCAATACTAAAAGAGCAGAGTTTCGCAACAGATATTCTCCTTTGCAGCAGCAGTATTTATTAACAGTCATGAGTCTAGATCGAGCTAGGGAAATTTCCCCTAAAAGAAAGCTCGAGTTATTAGAAGCGGTGATGTCTCAAAACGATGTAGAGCAAGTAATTTCAGGTCTTCGGCTTATTCAGACACTATGTGTAGTACATAAAGCAGAGGAATTGAACACATTGAACGTTGAAGAGCTAGTGCCTGAAATGACAAGGGTTTTTGGAATAACACTTTTAGAAGATCGCTTTAGAGGTCTCTCTAATATAGAGAATCTTGCTCAAAAATACCTAGAAACCTTTGGAAATATGCGTGTTCCTTATGCATTTGATACGTATTTAGCAGCTATTCGCGCACTTCCTGAGATGCAAGAGCCTATAGAGAGATTTGGAACTAGCGTGCTATCAGGGACCTTTAGCGAAGAAAGAATGAGGACAGATAACAATCCCCATCTTCAAAAAATAGCAGAGTATGATGAGCGTCATGGAACAGATATCCTCTCTTCTTGGAACACTTTAAGTCCTGAAATTTATGTAAGATCTTCAGATAAAAGTGAAAAAAGTGAAATTTCCTTCAGAGATTTTTTTCAAACCAAATCTCAAGATCAGCACTGGCATAAAAATGGAGTAGATCAGTTCCCTGAATTGACCACCTATTTAGCAACAGGGGAAAAGCTGCAAAATCAAGATCCAAAGAAACAAAGAGTGATTAATGCATGCATCGATCTAATAGAAAATCCGCAAGATCCATTACCAAAATTAGACAAGATCTCTTCTTACCTCGGTTCTTTTAAAGTTGAACTGCAAAATGACATTAAAGGTATCAAAAATGATTTGAAAGCACCTGTCTCATCTACAGTAGTACAAGAAAAGGTGGAAATTTGCCGCGGATGGGAAGATCTTTTTTTGTGTGGAACAGAAGTAGCAGGGAGTTGCCAGCGCATAGATGGGAATGTGAATCTCAATAAATGTCTATTAGCTTATTGTCTTGATGGTAAGATCTCTATGATTGCTATCAAGAACAAAGAAGGAAAGATCGTAGCACGAGCTATTTTGAAGCTTCTTTGGGATGATCAAACAGGCAAGCCTGCGCTCTTTTTAGAGCGGTGCTACCCTGACGCTTGCTCTAGTAGCAGAAAAGAAGGGATCAAAGAGATGGCTATCGCTTTTGCCAAAGAGCTCGATTGCAGTTTGTTTACTGAAGGGGATACGGAGACATTATCACTTACCTCTTTTGGCAGCTCTTGTCCTTACGAATATGAAGATGGAGCTAGCGGAGTACAGCAAGAGGGTAAATTCACTATCAAAAACGGAGCAAAGATCGTTTAAGCCCGTTATTTTCATGCTCTTTAGAGCAAACCACAAGGGGCGGCGATAGAGCTGTAGATAGAAAAAAGGATTCTAGCACAGGAAACAACTAAATTTTGTATTACACAAAGTATAAATGATCAATCCCATTCTACAATCTTTTCGTGAAAATCTCGCCCAAATAGAACCTAATCGAGATAATAAAGAAAAATTATCCGATATCTGCCAGAGAATCAATGAGTTGATTAAAGACAACCCGCAGTTGTTAAAAAATCTAGATGCAAGAGATCTTCAAAAACTCAATCAAGCTATATCAAAAATTGGCAAGATGCAGCTAGAAAAAAATGTTGTAGTAGAAATAGCCAAAACTTCTGCAGCTTGGAATGGAAGAATAGCATCTCAAAACATTCAGAAGTATGGTATTACCGATCAAATAGCACTGATAGAAATAGTGAAAATCATAGCAGATCAAGATGTAAGAGAAGTGTCTGAAAACATTCAAAATTATGGCATTATAGATCAAAGAACTAGGATAGAGATAGCGAAGATCATAGCAGCTCAAGATGGGAGTGGAGTATCTCGATACATTCAGAATTACGGCATTACCGATAAAAAAGCGCTGATAGAGATAGCGCAGATCGCAGTCAGAGATGCATGTGGAGCATCTGAATACATTCAGAATTATGGCATTACCGACAAAAAAGCACTGATAGAGATGGCAAAGATCTTAGCCGCTCGATATCCACGCGGGTTATCTGAATACATCCAGAATTATGGTATTACCGATCAAAACGCGCTGATAGAAATAGCGAAGATCGCAGCCGCTCTAGATGGAAGAGGATTATCTCAATACATTCAGAATTATGGTATTAGGGATCAAAATGCGCTGATAGAGATAGTGAAGATTGTAGCTGCTCGAGAGGGAGGGGAAGTATCGGAATACATTCAGAATTATAGGATCACCGATGAGGATGCACTAGTAGAGATAGCAAAGATTGCAGCAGCTCAAGATGGAAGGGGATTATCTCGATACATTCAGAATTATGGGATCACCGATGAGGATGCACTAGTAGAAATAGCGAAGATCGCTGCACGATATGGTAAGGGAATATCTGAATACATTGACAATTACGGTATTACTGATCAAAGAGCGCTCATAGAGATAGCAAAGATCGCCGCAGCTCAAAATGGATGGGCAACATCTATTTACATTAAAAATTATGGGATTAGTAATCAATTTGCGCTGATAGAAATAGCAAAAATAGCAGCAAAAGATCCAGTGTATTATATGGAAGTAACTAAAGATTTCGGACCTATACCAGAAGAAGATAGGTTTACTATTGCAGCATTTGTAGTTCAGCGTAGGCCAGTTCAAGTAATAAGCTGGCTTGAGAAAAATCCGTTTAATTCTTCAGATCTTCAAAGACGTTTAGATTGCTGTATTAGGCTCTTAAGCAAGATCGATCAAGATAAACATGACGTAGAAGAAGACATCCCCGAGGAGCTGCAGCCTATCAAAGGTATATTGGAGGCGGCACTAAAATATCGCAATAGCTCTCTAGCTAAGGATCTTATCAGTGAAGCTATAAGTCAAACAGTAAAACCTGGTTACACGGAAGCTCTCTTAAAGATTGCAGGAGAAGAAAGGCATAAACAGCTTGTATCTGTGGTGCCTGCTAAGTGGATGATCGAAGAGGGGGAACCTGTTGCTTTAGGAACTTGGATCAATACTAAAAGAGCTGAGTTTCGCAACAGATCCTCTCCTTTACAGCAGCAGTATTTATTAACCGTCATGAGTTTAGATCGAGCTAAAGAAATTTCTCCTAGAAGAAAGCTTGAGTTATTAGAAGCGGTGATGTCTCAAAACGATACAGAGCAAGTGCTTTCAGGCCTTCGGCTTATGCAGTCAATATGTGTAGTACATAAAGCTGAAGAATTGAACACATTGAATATTGAAGAGCTAGTGCCTGAAATGACAAGGGTTTTTGGGATATCGCTTCTTGAAGATCGCTTTCGAGGTCTCTCTAATATAGAAAATGTCGCTCAAAAATACATAGAAACCTTTGGAAATATGCGTATTCCCTACGCATTCGATACGTATTTAGCAGCTCTTCGAGCGCTTCCTGAGATGCAAGAGCCTGTAGAGAGATTTGGAACTAGCGTGCTATCAGGGACCTTTAATGAAGAGAGGATGAGAATAGACAACAACCCTCATCTACAAAAAATAGCAGAGTATGATGAGCGTCAAGGGACAGATATTCTCACTTCTTGGAACACTTTAAGTCCTGAAGTTTATGTTAAAACATCGGAAAAAAGCGAAAAAAGTGAAATTTCTTATAGAGATTTTTTTATAACTAAATCTCAATCTCAGCACTGGCATAAAGATGGAGTAGATCAGTTTCCTGAATTAACAGCTTATTTAGCCACAGGGGAAAAGCTCCAAAATCTAGATCCAAAGAAACAAAGAGTGATCGATGCGTGCATAGATCTTATAGAAAATCCACAAGATCCAGTAAAAAAACTAGAAAAGATCTCTTCTTACCTCGGTGCTTTTAAAGTTGAACTGCAAAATGACATCAAAGGTCTCATTAAGACTCTAAACGCACCTACTTCATCTACAGCTTTACAAGAGAAGGTAGAGATTTGCCGCGGATGGGAAGATCTTTTTTTATGCGGAACCGAAGTGGAAGGGAGTTGCCAGCGCATAGATGGAGATGTGGATCTCAATAAATGCTTATTGGCTTATTGTCTAGATGGCAAGACTTCTATGATTGCTATCAAGAACAAAGAAGGAAAAATAGTAGCACGGGCTATTTTGAAACTTCTTTGGGATGATCAAACAGGCAAGCCCGTGCTCTTTTTAGAGCAGTGCTATCCTGAAGCATGCTCTAACAGCAGAAAAGAAGGGATAAAAGAGATGGCTATCGCTTTTGCTAAAAAACTGAATTGCAGTTTATATACTAAAGGAAATACGGAGGTATCATCGCTTACCTCTTTTGGAAGCTCTTGTCCTTATGAATATGAAGATGAAGAAGGAGGAGTGCAGCAAGAGGGTAAATTCACTATTACAAAAGCAGCAAAGATCGTTATAGAGTAAAGGTGCTATGGGTTAAAAAAACTTTAGTGATTAGTTTTTTTTGTAATCTGATACTTTGCATAAAAAAGAAATAAATTAAGCTAAACTGCTCTTCATTAATTTTAAAAATACAGATAGATAAAAAAATGGCTGTTTTTTTTTCTGGCAATAAAACTAAAAAAACAGCCAACAAGATTAGTAGCCGCGCTCAAGATGAGCAATTCTTTCTTCAATAGGCGGGTGCGTTGCGAATAAAGAGAGTAGTCCTCTTTTGCCGGGCTGAGAAATCATCATCGCTCGTAAAGATTCAGCTTTTACTTCTTGGATAGACTCTCGCTGTTTTCCAAGTCTTTCTAAAGCAGCAATCATAGCACGTTTACCGATAAGATCAGCAGATCCTTTATCTGCTTTGAATTCTCTATAGCGAGAAAATGATGCAATTACTATCGCTCCTAAAATCATAAATACCACTTCAAATAGCATGGTAAAGATTGAAAAACTCAAATATGAGCCTGAACGGCTGTCACGATCTTTTCCAAGGCCTGAAAAAGCAAATGCGAGTACTCTTGCTAAAAACATCACAAAGGCGTTTACTACTCCTTGAAGCAATGTCATGGTGACCATATCACCATTGGCGATGTGCGCTACTTCGTGTCCTAAAACAGCTCTTAGCTCATCTTCTGGCATTTTGTGCAGTAGAGCTGTTGATACAGCGACAAGCGAGTGTTTTTGAGTAGGTCCTGTAGCGAAAGCATTCATATCTTGAGAGGTAAAAATTCCTACTTCTGGTACGTGGCTAAGGCCTGCTTTTCTTGAAAGCTCTTCTACCATCTTGTAGAGCTTATCGTGGCTAGATACAATTTCGATATGCATCATCCATTTTGCCATCTGTTTTGAAAGTAGCAAAGATATGAAAGCACCTGTAATGCCCCAAACCCCGCAAAAGATCAAAAGCGATACGTAGTCAACGCCATAGGCATTTAAGTAGGGACGTACATTTAACACACTAAGCACAATCGAGATCGTAGTGATAACGAGAGCATTCATTGCTATGAATAGAAAGATCCGCTTGAACATTCTTCACCTCATTTTCTTGTTTGTGATGATAACAAAAGGGATATTTTTCATTGATAATTATCTAGGTTTATGGGAACAATTGCTCTGAAAATATATTCTGAAGGGGTTTTTTGTGAAAATCCCATTAAATTCAGATCATAGAAGCATTCAATCATGAGTTTTGTGTATTAATGGCAAAGATTCTCGAAGGATTGTTCGATCAAGGGGATTTTTCTAAAAAAGATCTAAATGCAATCATTCAAAGAAAAATCTCAGATAGAACGATTTGTTATGTTCTTCTTACTTGCACACAAGCAGGTCCAGACGGTAGTATGGAAGTAGAAATGAAGTATGAGGGGGAAAAATGGCTTGCCTCATATCTTATCCAAAGCGCACAGGGAATTTTAGAGGAGGATTTGTGAATAGTTTCCAAAACTGGTACAAAACACATGAAAGTGAAATTTTAGAAGAGTATTTTCAATTCCTTCGTTTTCCTACAGTAGGGACAAAAAGCAAACATCATCAAGATATGCAAGATTGTGCCAAGTGGCTCATAAGCAGACTTGAGAGCATGGGTTTTAAAGCAGAAAAATGGGATTTTCCTCACGGACAACCTTCTGTTTTTGGAGAGTATATTGTAGATCCATCTTTACCAACGATTTTGTTTTATCAACACTACGATGTGCAACCAGAAGATCCGGTAAATCTTTGGCAAACTCCTGCATTTGAACCGACAGTGCGAAACGGCAAAGTTTATGCAAGGGGAGCTGAAGACAACAAAGGTCAGTGCCATTATACCTTAACAGCAATTAAAGCGTTTTTGCATCATAAAGAAGCTACAAAGTGCAACATCAAAATCTTGATCGATGGTGAAGAAGAAAGCGGCAGCACCTCTTTAATGAAGCATGGACATCTTTACAAAGACCGTCTCAAAGCGGATCACTTACTGATTGTCGATATGGGCATAGGAACATTTGAGGCTCCTCACGTATGCATAGGATGCAGAGGAATTGTATCTTTAGAAGCAGAAGTTGTGGTTTCTAATATCGATATGCATTCAGGAGAGCATGGAGGAATTGCTGCAAATCCAATCCACGTACTTGCCAAAGCACTAAGTTCGATTCATGATGAAAATGGCCAGGTGGTAATCGAAGGATTTTATGATCATGTAAAGAGCTTATCAGAAGATGAAAAAAAGCAATTTGATCTTGCTTTTGATTCTTCTTCTTATCAAAAAGAATTTGGAGTGCGCCTGTTTGCTCAAAAAGGTGTTCATCCAAAAGAAGCGAATATGCTCCGGCCTGTTTTAGAGGTAAACGGAATGTGGGGGGGCTACACTGAAGAAGGATTTAAAACAGTTTTACCTGCTAAGGCAAGCTGTAAAATTTCATGTAGGCTAGTTCCCGGACAAGATCCTCAGAGAATATTTACCTTAGTGAAAGATTTTCTAAGAAAAAAAATCCCCCAAGAAGTTGAACTAAATGTAAAAGAGCACGGCCATGGCCTAGCTTATAGAGCATCGACTAAATCCTCACTTGCAGAGAGTGTAAAAAGAGCGTATGAAAAAACATTCGGAAAACCTTGTTTATTTTATACAAGTGGCGGTAGCATTCCTGTAGCGACAACACTTATCCAATTGTCTGGCGCGGAGTGTGTTTTCCCTGGAGTAGGATTTATCGATAACAATATCCATGCTCCTAATGAATGGTTTGGATTGGATCAGCACAAAAAGGGTTTTGAAATGGTGTGCGCAATCCTTGAGGATATTTCCTCTTTGCAGTAATGTAGAGTGATGGTGAATTTGCTTTGGAATAACCTAAAAAACCGAATCAGCGTTCAACAAGCAGCAACAGCAATGCTTTTACTGCTCTCTGCCTTGTTGATTTTGCACGATCAGGCATTTTCTGCAGCCTATCTTGCGGCTGCATCTATAGCTATATTCATGATCCACAGACTGCACTTCAAGGGTGTAGTTTTAGCTGCGCTTTCAATAGCATCTATTGCTCTGTTTGCTTATTTCACCAATAGACAAACAATAGGGTTATGGAACTGCTTTTGGTTTTGCTCACTATTTGTAGCGTTTTATCTTCTTGCTGAAGGAGAAAGCCTCTTTTTTGAAGAAAAAATTCAGAAAGATCAAGCCTTAAAGAATGAATTAGAAAATAGTAATTTATGGAAGGCACGTTTTGAAACGCTCCAGCATCAATTGATCAAAGAAAAAGAAAAGATCAGTGGCCTTGAGCAAGATCAAATCGTTTTAGAAGAAAAACATGAAGAGAGAGTTGAGGCTTTAAAACAGCTCATTGAAATAGCTAGTAGCGAGTCAGCGCGGCATCGCCACCGCTTAGAACATCTTTTAAAAGAAAGAGAAGAGCTTAGCGATCAAGTTTACTTGCTTTCTCAAGAGATCGAAAAAGTTAAAGAGGTTGTAAAAGAAGAGCATAAGCCCATTTTTAGCGATGAAGAATCTCTTAAGAGAATTGATGAACTCAATGAATTTCGCTTTGACAATTTCCAATTACGCTTGCTTTTGACTGAGCAAAGAAAAGAGAAAAAGATCCAAGAAAAAGTCAAAAGAGAAAGAGCTCCAAGAGCTAGCGCTCCTATAGGTCAAGAAAGGATTACCCTTCAAGATCTTGCAAAAGTAATCTCAAAAAACATCAAATAACCCCCTTGCTTTTATTTCCCCCCTTTTACCTAATAAATGTAGGAAAGGAGGTGAGAATGCACGAAAGATCATCAGAAGAGCTTCTATGGCAGTCACTAGAGCAAGTCCCTGGATGTGTGTTCTGGAAAGATGCCGAAGGGCGTTATCTAGGTTGTAATGAAGAATTTACAACCATGATCGGCGTTAAAAAAGAGGCCGTAATTGGTAAAACTGACTTTGAGATCGAACATTTATCCAAAAGAGCCAGTCACTATCTTAAACAAGATCAAGAGATTATGCGCTCAGGAAGACCAAGATGGGCCATCCATGAGACCTATTATAATCAAGCAGATCATCCTGTTAGAATGATCGCAAACAAAAAGCCTTTGATAGACTCCTTAGGTAATGTAGTGGGAATCATTGGCCTTTGCCTTCCGGAGGAAGAACGATGAGAAAACATGACAAAGAGAACCTGCAAGCCCTTTTGCAGCTGCCCGCATATGTTTTTTGGAAAGACAGCCAAAACCGCTTTGCTGGGTGCAATAACGCATTTGCTGAATTCTTAGGTCTTATGCCTGAGGATATTATAGGTAAAAATGATCGAGAGATTTCAGCTCGCTTGGGGGTGAATTTTGAGTGCGAATGGAAAGAGGCTCGCTCTTGCAAATCGCATCTTGTTGATAAAGAGGGGGTAGTGCACCACATCATTGCTAGTAAAAGGCCCCTTTACAATGACCATGGCAATATTGTAGGGTCAATAAGTGCATTTTTTGATAGATAGTTAAAATTAAATTAACGCTTTTTATTGTTTAAAATTAAAAGTTATATTATAATATTTTTTAATAATAACTTTTGTTTTGATAATAAGGGGCGTTTTTATGTCTGCTGTTTTGCCAAGGTATAGTTTATTTTTGGGGCAAAAACCAGAATATGATGAAATGCTAAAAGCAGATAAAAAACGAATAGTTGAATTAACCAATCGAAATTCGAATTAAAGTGTAGCTACAGTTCAATCGGCTAAATCCGTTATTGCACCTGAAAAAAGAGTGGAAACTGATGATGATTCTGAAATAACAGATCCAGTCAGTGATCAGGAATCTTTGCGTAGTATTACCTTAACAGAATTCCAAGATTCTATTGATCAGTTACCTAAGAAGTCCCCACCCCTTTATGATCGATATTGGGAATTTTTAACATTCAAAACACAAGCAGATTCGAAAGCAGGAAAAGTTGCATTGGTTTTTAGTGCTTTAGTTGTAGATCTCATCTTTCTTATTTCATTAGGAAGTCTGTATTGCCTTTTTGCGGAGGGCTGCAAATACTATGATAATGCAAATAAACAATAAATATTATTTGAATTTTTAATAAATTTGTATTATAATTTATATTAATTCGATTCTATATTTAAGGTTTTCATGAAAGTATCTAATTTCGAAGTAAATATCCCTTTAGCTGAGGTTGTATCTGTAGAAACGCTTAAGGAGCAAGATGATCAGAAATTGCCTGTTGCAAAGCTGATAACAGAGATAGCTTCACCTTTGATAAGGTCAGATATAGAAGAATTTAAAAACGCTTCAGCTCCACCATTAGAGCTACACGAAGAAGGTGTCGAATACAACAACGCTTCAGCTCCCCCTATAGAGCACATGCATATAGCTAATGGCAAGCAGCCGTTTGAAGGCTCTTTTATACCGCATGCTAAAGATCAGACAAAAGCTTTAGCGCCTCTAAAGAATAGATGCTCGCACGTGCAGCAAGGCTCAAAGGTTCATCGTATAGCGATCAGGGTATCGTCTTTAGGAACAACGATTAGTGCATGGTTTATGGCTTTTGCGCTGATTTTTGCCGCTTTTTTTGTTACTAGATCATTTAGTATCCCTACAGGATTGTTAGGATTTCGTAGCCTGTAGATGTTACTAAGATCGTGTGCTCCCACTGCGCGCTGGCTTTACCATCTATTGTTCTTGCCGTCCAACCGTTGGCATCGATTTTGCTTTTGCGCGCTCCTGCATTGATCATCGGTTCGATCGTAAAAATCATCCCTTCTGCTAAAGGAATAGTATAGTCATTTCTATTGTGATGGATGGCTGGTGCTTCATGGAACTTTAGACCGATTCCATGTCCAACAAACTCATCGACAACAGAGCAGCCCATTTTATTGGCATACGATTCGATCACTTCGCCGATTTGATTGAGTAAAACGCCTGGTTTTACGATAGAAATTGCCTTAAGTAAAGAAATGTGGGCGACATCTACTACTTTTCTTTTTTCTTCGCTAACATCTCCTATTGCTACCATAGCGCTTGCATCTCCATAATAGCCGTGAAGGATGCAGGATATGTCGATATTTACAATATCTCCTGCTTTTAGAGGAACATCATCTGGAAAGCCGTGGCAGATCACATCGTTTAAAGATGTGCAAATATGGAAAGGATAGGGTGGCTCGCCATAATTGAGAGGGGCTGCAATCGCACCTGCATCTTTGGTCAACTTGGCTACGTAAGCATCAATTTGTTTTGTCGTAACCCCTTCTTTCGTGAAAGCAACAGCTTTCTGTAGGATATCGGCAGTGAGTTTACAAGCAGCACGGATCTTTTCGATCTGTTGAGGGGTTTTTAAGATGATATCGTGCTCTTTGCGGTAGATTTTTGCAATGTCTGTGACCTTAGTATTTTCACTTGTTTGCGGGTAGTGGCATTTTTTCCATTTTTTTCCGCTTCCGCACCAGCAAGGGTCATTTCTTGTTGTCATTATTTACCTGCATTTCAATATTGTTGCTTTTACTAAGGTTACTAGCTTTCTAGTACAAAAAATAGAGATTTCCAGCACCTCAAAAGTTCTGCAAGAAAGTTCATGTAGAGTTTAATAGTGTACCTTATTTAACACAAGTCCATGTGCAGGAGCTGTGATGCCGCTTAATGTGCGATCAGATGAAGAAAAAATCGTTTTAAGCTCTTCGATTTTGATTTTCCCTTGTCCTATGTAGACAAGGGTTCCGACGATATTTCGCACCATTTTATAATGAAAGTGGCTGCCATGAATGGTGAAGATAACGCAAGATTTTTTTTCGATGCTACATTTAGTGATTGTACTCAAGGTTTTCATATCCCTATCAGATCCTTGGTTCACAAAGCTTGTAAAATCCTTTTCTCCGATAAAATATTCTGAAGCCTTTTGCATTAAAGTTAAATCGAGTGCTACGGGGTAATGCCATGCGAAATTTCTTTCGAAGGGAAGCTGTACGTTATCTGTGCTTAGATAGTAACAATACTCCTTGCTTTTAGCATCTAAAGTAGCATGAAAAGAGTTGTCCTTGATTCTTGCCTCTAATATTCGGATATCTTCGGGAAGAGAGTGGTTGATGATCAAAGGGAACTTTTCTATAGGGAAGGGGAGCTTTGGGGTAAAAAAGTTTACTACTTGCCCCTTTGCGTGCACTTTTGCATCCGTTCTTGATGCGGCTTGGATTTTACTGAAGGTAATTTGATGGGATGCAAGCGCTTTTTCAAGGCAGCTAACAATACCAGGAGTGAATCCCTGGTATCTTGTCCCTTCGTAACTTAAAAGTAAAACGATGTTCATGTTTCAAGGTAAATTGTAACACCTTCAAGGAACATCTGTAAAGAGATCAAGATCAAAATTAGACCCATAAGCCGTTCAAGCGCTTTAAGCCCCCTTTCACCAAAAATTTTGGCAATCCAAGGTGATGCTAGTAAAATCAATGTAGATGCCGCCCAAGCTAGCAAAATGGCTATAATTAGATCCATAATAGGTGAGCTTTGTCTAGCAAAAATCATAACAGCGGCCAATGCTGAAGGGCCTGCTAAAAGTGGAACAGCCAGAGGAAAGATTAAAGGCTCTTCATGACTTGTCATCAAAGACTCTTGAAGCCCTCCTTTACCGGGAAAGACCATCTGTACAGCGAGTAAAAAAAGAACAATACCCCCTGAAATATAGATCGTTTCATGCGATATATGCAATATGCTCATGAGACCATTTCCTAAAAATGCAAATAAGATAATGATCACTAAGGCAATTAATGCTTCTCGAAAAATAATTTTACGCTGTCTTGAAGGGTGTGTATGCTTCAAAATGACAAGATACAAAGGGATGTTTCCGATCGGATCCATCAATAAGAAAAGTGAAAAAGCAATAGAAAACGTAGAAAATATAGCTGTATCCATAAACTGCATTATTCAAGTGTATTGAATAGAAGTAAAGAAACGGCGAAAAAATTTTTGATGTTCATGTGAGTCGATTTTTATGACCATGAGATCTTCATCATTGAACTCAAAAGCAGACTTAGTCCAATTGGCTGATCCGAAAATCAATATTTGTTCGTCGATCAAAGCGCACTTATGATGAAATAGCTGTTTTCCTTGGTTTTGAAAAATTTCAATTCCACTATTTTTGAGTGTTTCATAAGCTTTTTTTGAAGCAGCTTTTGCACTTTGTTTATCTAAATGGATTTTGACTGATACTCCTCTAGAAGAAGCTTGAATAAGGGCATGTACAATTTGTGGATGCGTTAAGGTAAACATGGCAACTTGCACCGATTTTTTAGCATTTTCGATCAAAAATAGCACTTTATCAAGAGCTAAAGAGCCGCAAGAGGATAAGGGGTAGTAGCTATATTGGTTTGTTTCGTAAAAACGATTTTCTAACATGGATCTTGCTAAATTTTGATCATAGAGCATCAAAGCGATGTTGTTATGAACTGTCAAGGAGGGGAGTGTCAAATTGACAGAAGAGATGCAGACGAGCTCTTCATCAATGATCAAAAATTTTCTATGCCGAATGCCGCGTGTTTTTTTTGTGTTTTCCTGGTGAAGCGTGACATCGATTCCAGATGCTTTTTTTTGTTTGAGTAAAGAGAGCATCTCTATATCGGAGTAGCCAAAAGAAGAGGTGTGGATGGAGTGCTTTGCGCTGTCGATGCACAAAGAGAAAATTTTTTTCAAATCATCTCGTGATTCAGAGCTGTAAAAACGGAGAGGGTGATTTTTTGTGGGCAGGGGGGAGCTAAAAAAAGAAAATATGCCGATCAGTAACAAAGTGATCGGCACTACAAAGACTATTAGATGTTCGCGCCTTCTCTGCGAAGTTTTCTTACAGTTGCAGAGATGCCTTGTTTTTCGGCAATTTTCAAGCCGTGTGCACAAAGCTTTAAGGTGACGAAACGTTTTTCTTCCGGATTCCAAAGTCGCTTTTTTCTAATGTTTGCAAAGAAACGTCTCTTTGCTGAACCGACCTTGTTCAAACCAATCCCTTTCTTCTTTTTTGCAATCCCGCGGATTGTGTAAGTCATCCCAGGGCGGTGGCGTTTTTTCGTGATTTGGCAGAGTCTGCTCATTGTAGATATCCCTTGATATTTTAATGAGGGGAATCATATCAGAAAAATCCCTTTTATGTAAACATATAGATATACATAAGAGCTGATCTACATATGGCTTCAGATGATAGCTGCAAGAGCGTAAGCCGATTTGCGCTCCATTTTCTTACAGGGACCTTTATAAGCCGAGTTAGCGGTATGCTTCGGGACATATCGATGGCATTTTGTTTTGGAGCTTCTTCAGCAGTCGCGTCATTTTTAGTAGCTTTTCGCCTAGCAAATCTTTTAAGAAGGCTTTTTGGAGAGGGAGCTTTACTCAACGGTTTTATCCCTTTTTTTGAAAAAATTCGTAAGCAATCACCTGAAGAAGCTGCCCGGTTTTTTCGCGATCTGTTTTTTTCTTTAGCAATTTTTTTAACTTTAATTGTGGTTGGCTTAGAGGCCGTTTGCATCAGTATTTTAGGATCAAATTTATTGTCAGCTGACGCTAAAGAAGTTCTTTACTTAACCATGCTGATGCTTCCTGGTATATTATTTATTTGTCTATTTGGATTGACAAGTGCACTTTTAGAGTGTGAAAGAAATTTTTTCATACCGGGGGTAGCGCCCGTTGCATTCAACCTTGTTTGGATCGCAGCGATTTGGGCTTTTTATCAATTTTCGGCCTATAGCGCTATGATCGCAATTTCTTGCGCTATTGTTGCCGCATTTTTTTTACAATGTCTAGTGACCATACCGGCTGTATTGAGGTATTTAAAAAAACATTTAGATACTAGCGAATGGATGAGACCAAATCTTTTTGCCCCAGAACTTAAAACCATGATATCACCGCTTCTTTTAGGAGTAGTGGGTGTGGCAGCGGTGCAAGTCAATAGTGCTGTAGATGTCATCATTGCAAGATTTGCTTCGCTTTCAGGTCCGGCTTACTTAAGTTATGCTCATCGCCTTCAGCAGCTTCCACTTGCGTTATTTGGCATTGCTATAGCATCGGCATTGATGCCAGCTTTGTCGAGAAGCGTGAAAAACGATGACAGTGAAAGCTATCACCGCTTGATGAGTTTTGCTCTTTCACGTACTTGGAGCTTTTTGATGCCAACAACTATGGCAATTTTTGTTCTAGGAGCTGCTTCTGTGAATTTGATTTATGGACATGGAAATTTTGATCCTCATGCGACTTTGCAGACAACCCTTTGTCTTTGGGGGTATGGAATCGGGTTGATACCTGCTGCATTTGTTCTTCTACTAGCACCCTCTTTTTATGCGAGAGAAGATTTTTGGACCCCGACAAAAGCCTCTATTTATGCAGTGATTTGTAACACTGTGCTCAATACTATTTTTGTTTTCGGCCTCTCTTTAGGCCCTTTGAGCATTGCACTTGCAACAAGTTTTTCTTCGCTTTTCAATTTGCTCTATCTTCTCAAAGAAGAGAGGGTGTTTTCGATAAAGCCCCTTTTGCCTTCTTTTATAAGACTTTTAGGAGCTGCTCTCTTCGCGGCCCTTTTGGTGTTGGGTATCGATGTGTTTGTGTGCCAAGATCCTACCTTTTGGATTATGTTGAACAAAGAATCTACGACATTTTGTAGACTTTTTTCAGAGCAAATCAGGCAATTTATTTTGCTAACTAGCACCTTCGGCATCTCTTTTTTGCTCTTTTGCTATCTTTTGAAAGCAGAAGCTGTTTTGGATCTATTTAGATTTTTTCGACAAGAAGAAGCTTGATCTTCTTATTTTGAAGTCTTTCGTTTTCAAATAATTAATATACACAAGAAAAGCCGGGGGTTGTAAAAAAATATTTTTCAAAGTAATGTCCGGATTACTATGCGTAAATTTGACGTTGCGATCATCGGTTCAGGACCTGCGGGGCAAAAAGCAGCTATGCAGTCAGCGAAGCTTGGCAAAAAGGTCGTAGTCATTGAAAAAGATCTTATCGGTGGAGCAAGTCTACATACAGGCACGATGCCTTCAAAATCATTACGCGAAGCGATTTTGGATCTTACTGGTTTTCATACAAGAAGCTTTTATGCAGACTCGTATCAGCCTAAAAAAGTTTCGATCAACGACTTGAACCACAGACTCAATTTCATTATCAACTTACAAAAAAATCAGCTACTGAGACAGTTTGAGAAAAACGAGGTGGAAATTCTCTATGGAGCTGCTCGCTTTTTAGATCATGAACATTTAAAAATAGTAGATCATGAAGGAAAGCTTGTTGAGGAAATCTACGCAGAAAAAACGATCATTGCGGCTGGTTCAAAACCGAGAAATCCAACAGATATCCCGTTTGATGGAAAAGTGATTTGCGATTCTTCACAATTACTCAAGATCGGCCATATTCCTGAATCGGTTATTGTGCTAGGGGCCGGAGTGGTTGGTATGGAGTATGCCAGCTTTTTTTGCATGCTTGGGGCAAAAGTCACTGTGCTAGATCGCAGATCTCATATTCTCCCTTTTTTGGATGTCGAGGTGGGTAAATACCTAGAACTTGCTTTGCAAAAAAGTGGATTGGAATTTGTCGCTGAAAAAGAAATCGAGAATGTATCGATTGAAAATGGTCTTGCAAATGTTGTCTGTAAAGATCAAAGCCGATATCAAGCAGAAACGCTTCTTTTTTCTTTAGGTCGTGAGGCTCATGCAGATATGCTTGGTTTAGATCAAGCAGGGGTCAAATTAAACGAGCGCGGATACATCGAAGTGAATGATTTTTTTCAGACAAAAAGAGAAAATATTTATGCTGTCGGTGACGTGATCGGAGGGCCAAGTTTGGCATCCACAAGCTTTGAGCAAGGAAGACTTGCGGCAAAACATGTCTGCGGTTTCGAGAGTCATTTGTTCCCCAAAAAGTACCCTTATGGAATTTATACCATTCCAGAAATTTCTTCATGTGGGTATACTGAAGAAGATCTCAAACGGCTAGGTTACCATTATGAGGTCGGACGTGCATATTATTATGAAATTGCACGTAACCACATTGCAGGCAACGAACCCGGATTTTTTAAAATACTCTTCCACGCAGAAACGTTGGAAATTTTGGGAATCCACATCATAGGACGCGGTGCAACAGAAGTGATTCACATCGGGCAAGTAGCAATGTCGTTTAATGCAAAAATAGAGTACTTTGTCGATCAGATTTTTAATTATCCTACGTTCGCTGAAGGCTATAGAATAGCCGGATTGAACGGATTTAACAAAATTTCAAAGAGAAGAGGGTAGATGGCTATTTACAACATCTTTGACTATTATGAGAAAGAAATACAAGAAAATCCTTCTCATACTGCTAAACCTTCCATAGATCCAAGAGCTTTTGCTACCAACCACATTGATGAAAATTACATTCAAGGTACAGCAAGTTCTAAAGATCATTTTTTTTCAGCCCTAGCAGCTAGATTCTTCTTCTTACTTTTATTGATAGCAGATCTTCTTTGGGGCATTTATGCAATCGCCTCTTTTGTGGTGAAGCTTTCCTTGCATCTACTCTTTTTTGGTAGAGTCAATTTCTTAAAAAGAGCGGTAGCTAGATCTTGGCTTTCCATTAAACGTGCACTTGTATGTGCTATTTCTCTTTTAGTGGCAATTTTCAGTCCAGCCCTCGGTATCATGTTTTCATGCATGTATTTCTTGATGTATGACAAAACAGGTGTCGATGAAGTCGTCCCATCTTCTTTAAGAGACCAGTTCAAAGAGCTTTTTCCAAGTAAATGATCTTGTTTCAAAGATCATTTACCTAAAATTAGCTACAATCACAAATAGATGTTGGTATTGTAGCTAAGCAAAAGCAAAGTGCATCTTGTGTAAAGTAGTGCTCTTTAAGACAAGAACATACCATTTCGATGGATCCATTTTTGGTGTTTAGATTTTTAGTGAGACAGTTGTAATAATTATCTGAGCATAGCTCTTGATCATCACTTAAGTTCATAGGTTTATCTTATTAGAATTTTGAAGTTTTTTTTTGACATGTATTGAAAAGTTATTGCCGTTTTTTTTGTAAAAATGCACATCCGCAAAGCATGTAATAATAATCGTCATAAATCGTTTCTAAACAACTACACATATCACTTAAAGTTGGGTAGGTCTCTAGCATGCAGTTGCAAGATTTTTGATATTGATTTGCGTCAAAATTTTCAAAACAACTTGTTATGGTATTACTGCATCCATCTATATTGAAATTCGTTTGAGAATGTTTTTTCATCTTGGCTCCATTTTTACTAAAGGTATCAGTTACATGGACAATAATCTGTGAAGTCAAAGACAGTAATACAAAAGCAATAATCTTCTTTTGTGATACTTTGGACACAATTACAAAAATCTATCCCTTTTTCAGGATATTTATTGCGGCAAAATATCAATATTGAATAGCACTCATCATATGTAATCGAATTGTTATTTTCCATTTTTAGCATCCACAAGAATCTGTTGATACATTTGCTAACTTGAGCAGCTTAATACAAGTGCATACGTCGTCAAAATATGCATGCATACACTCACAGTAACTCGTAGTTGTATGATTGCAGATTAAATCAGCAGACGCGCAATTCTGAGCTGTGCTTTCATATTTTTTTTCTGAATTTAGATTTTTGTTTCCCATAAAGGGCTCCTTTATTTGATTCAATTAAGAGCTTTAAATTGAACAGATATTATGATTTTCTTTTTTTTTATATT
>Ga0194118_10003323_pt1 | contig 18901 bp, 24 predicted proteins | sample TA2MahsurfametaG_2_FD_148662 | JGI IMG/M metagenome (GOLD analysis project Ga0194118, IMG submission 148662) | Freshwater microbial communities from Lake Tanganyika, Tanzania - TA2015013 Mahale N5 surface | ecosystem: Environmental > Aquatic > Freshwater > Lake | place: Tanzania: Lake...
ATTTTGTAAACCATATATCTATCCTTTCTAGTAATGGTTTATTGTTTTATAGTATAGTATAGTATATATACCTATCATAAGGAGCTTTCATGTTTTTTACTAGAAAACAAACTGTTATTGTAGAACCACAGCCTAAAAAAGCAGCTGTTCTTGTCCATAAGCAAGTCCCACCACAACCCCAGCCTCAACAAAATTCTTATTATGACATGATGGAGGAAGCTTTATTACAAACTATAAGAAGTAGTTCTATGGCTTTGTTAGATCTATATAAGAGAAGGGGTGATGCACCTAAAATGCTACCACCTCCAGAACTACCTAAGTATACTGAACCACCTAAGTATACTGAACTACCTAAGTATACTGAACCCCCTAAGTATATTGAACCACCTAAGCCTAAAAAAATACATTTAGAAAAAAATAATATTGCTGTTGTGGGAGATAAAATTCTTAATGAAATAGATGATCTGCTAGATGAAAATTCTTTCTCAGAAAAAGCAATTAAAGAAATTTTAAGACAATCCCTAACATGGAATACAGTAGCTAGCAAAATAGATAGTGAGTCTTTAAGCACACTATTTAAACATATTTATGAAACGGTAATGGAAAGTGCTGTGGATGTAAAAGAGAATATTTTAGATGAGCTGTTTAATTTTTTCAAGAGCTATAAGGGAGAGGTCAATTCTGAAATATTTTTAAAGGGTTTAAATAAAACAGCATCCTGGAATAATTTAGCACCACAGGCTAAAAAGGAAATTCTTAAACCTTTATATAGCTCCTTCAGTTCCCGTAGAGCTGATTTTATGAGAGATGTATATCCAGTAGGTAAGCCCTCAGGATCTATGTCCACAGGAACACCTACAAATAAAAATGATGGTGGTAATAAGGGACAGGGAGTACAACAATTAGGTTCACCTAGTAAATACTCACCTGTGAATAATTATGGTATTTCTAATTTAGATAAATCTGAAGCTTATGGTCGAACCCCTGCTAATAATATGAATGATATTAAAGAGGTTCAAAATGCTCCAGGTAGTTCAAGAGTCATCCCTCAAAATAGTGGCTTTGTAAATAATGCTAGTGATAAAGCTAAAAAGGTATCTGAATTGACTCAAGCTATTTTAAATGAGGAATTTGAGACAGATGAAGAAATCTCTGATGAAGAAATCTTCTCTGATGAGAATTAAGAGTTTTTCAATTCATCCAGCTGTGTATAAAAACACAGGTTTAAGTCTTTAATAGATGCTGTGACAGCTTGGTTATTACATAAGCCTGTATGTATAATATTTGTGCTATTTTTCTTAATGGTTTCTATTACCTTTAAACACAGCTTCTCCTCATAAATTTCCTCATGAAAATTATAGCTGTATAAAGAAAGCTGAAATAATCCTTTAAGCTGTTCTATAGATACATATAGCTTAACTGCATCAGTTTCTAATTTATATCCATTTTTAAAGGGTATAAATTCGTTATCTAAAAGTACCCTGTGATATACTTTATTTAAACTGAATAAATAACCATCCCATTTATAGCTTCTTTTTCTCATAGAAAATCTCCAACTGTTAAGGCTGATTGTTTCCAGCAATCTCTAATATCGTCAAAAATAAGATTTAAGACATTCTCTAATTTACCCTTTAGGGTAATAGAATTATAATCCTTTACCTTATGAATACTGAAAACATCACCCCCATCCTCTGTATGGTGCAGGAAAATATAGCTGGAAAAAATCTCTATTCTTGAAAAATTTACAATGCCATAGCTTAAGGTTATTTTATGGTTCTCTGCCATAGAAAGAGATTCAATTTCAACAAAGGCTTTATCAGGCTGTAATCTAAAAACTTTAGGCTTATTTCCTATAAGGACAAAAGACAGCTCTAAAAATATATCCTCTATAATAGCTATTAATTCCTCTAGGCTATTCCAATTAATAAGCTCCTTAGCTAATACTCTTTTACCTACCGAATCTATTTTAGTGTATTTCATTCTTTCTTTTTCCTATATATGTACATATACCATAAATTGAAAATCCATATTTTTCACTCAAAGCCTTTAAACTTATTTTATTTTCTAAATAAGCTTTGATGTCCGCATCGGGTATCTCTATATACCTTCTCTTCTGTCCTAAATGCTTTCTCATATTTACTGATACTGTTACTACACTACATCCAAGTTCCTCAGCTATTTCTTTATTTGTCCTATATCTGTTCCTCTCACAATAATCCTTTGTTAAGGGATAAGATTTCTTTTTACTCAAGCCCATTCTTTTAGCTTTCCTAAAAACTGATAATAGCTTTACCCCATATTTTACTGACATCTCTTTATATGAGAGCTTATAAAAATCTCTTTTTAACTCCTCATCATTTAAGGAGGACATAGGACCCCTTTTTAAGGGTATACCATAATGCTTAAACATAAATCTCATATGCTTAGAGGACACTTGAAATTTATCAGCTACTCCCTTTAAGGTACAAACCAAATCATATTCCTTTTCTAGTTCCTCTTTAGAAAATAAAATAGCATATACCTTATGTCTGCTTCCAACACTCCTTGTTTTTATCCCATAATTTTTAATCCAATTATGAACAGCTTGTCTTGACACACCATAAATTTTTGCTATCTCCTCCATGTTATGGTTTATATATAAAGCCTCTAGGTCAGCTTTGGTAGCTGGAATCTTATGATTTAGCTTACTTGTTTTAGGCACTTTTAAACCATGTCTTTTAAAAGCTAAATAAACACCATTAGGACTAAATTTAAGCTTTTCACATAACTCATTTATATCCTTACATTCCTCAGCTAATTTCTCCAGCATTTCTTTCTTCTTATTATTAGGTGTCTTTAAACCATATTCATAGCATAATAAATATGCCTTGTTTATATTAATACCTAATTTCTTAGCTAGATCTTTCACATCCCCATTAAACACACTTTCTACCTCATCTTTACTTAAATTTTTCATTGTCTTACCTCAAATAAGCTTTCTAAAATATCTAAAAAGTCAGGACTGATTCCTGTGTTTTCTTGCTCCACAAAAAAACACTCATCCTTCTCTAAAAGAAATGACTCTCCATTGGGGCTACCCCTTAAATGTTTTTCAATTTGAACCTTGTCATCTTTGTCTAAACATAAAGAGTAAAAATCTCCCTTCTTTAATGATGATGGATTTTTTGCTACAAAAAATTTCAAGACAAAATCCTTTGGTATGTCTTTCATCTCTATATCAAGAGTATCAAAGCCTCCCTTTAAAGAGATAAATTCAGGTAATGGAAATAAGGTAAAAAACCTATCCTGTGTCATTACTTTAACTAAAAACCCTAATCTTAGGGTATCTAAATATCTTTGTTTCATTTTATTGCTCCTCTGCAAATACGGAAACCTATAGTTTTATCACTGTTTGTAGATTTACAGCTACCATTTCTTCCTCTCTTGAGAAAGACATTGCTTGAATCAAAAGCACCTCCTAACAAATATCTCTTATCTCCCCTTACCCCATACTTGTCATATACCCATTCCCATACATTCCCACACATATCATATAAACCATAGCTGTTTGGTTTCAGCTGTTTTACTTTTTGTGTAGAATTTAAATCCTGCCTTCTATACAACGCAAATTTACTCAAGCTTTGAATACTGCTTGTACCTGCATATAAATTATTGTTATCATAACAACACAATTCCCACTCAGCTTTTGTTAATAGTCTAAAGCTATCAGTATTTTGAATATCTTTTATACTACCGCCATCGTCATAGTAAGAAATCTTATCCTGCATCTCATTTAATCTCTCACAAAATCTGATTGCTTCTTTCCAAGTGACATTTTCTACAGGTCTTTCATCATCCCCTACAAAAATAGATGGATTACTTCTCATTACCTTTTCATAAAAGGCTTGAGTCACTGATGAATCACTTACCCAAAATTCACTATCTTTGAATACCTTTACCATATTGGTATATCTTCTCTTCTCTTCTGTCATACTTTTTTATCCTTTCTTAGTATGTCTGTATCATCAATATATCGTATAGCTGTATTTTTGTCAATATAAAAATAAAAAAATTAAGATGCTGTCTTTTTACCCTCAGCCTTAACCTCAACATTTCTTGGCTTTATATACCCCTTTAAAAGCTTTTTAATTTTTGAACCTACCAAAGCTTTTATTTCATCATCATCCCTTAATTCCTGACTAGCTGATTTATATGCAAAATTCCCAAAGTCATTTTCAACAGCAAGCTTTACTATCTCTTTATCCGACTTAAAATCATGTAAATATTTTAAAATACTTCCATCTCTTTTTACTAATTCCATAGCAAGCTTTCTATCCTTCTTAAATTTATCATCAGCATAGTAAATAGCACTCGGGTCTTTACTCAAAGCTTTTAACACTATGTCTTTATCAGCTTTAAGCTTATCATCAATTTCACTTATTAACCAAGCATCACAAACATCTAAAGCTGACAAAATAAATTTCTTATCCGATTTAAACTTAGGATCAGCAAAGCTTAAAGCATATGGATGACTTGAAATAGCTGATAAGACTATTTCTGAATCTTTCTTTAAAGATGAATCAGCATTTATTAATGCACAGCCATCCTTAGATATTATTTTTAAGACCGTAGCTTTATTTTTCCAATCAATTTTCTTTTCAGTATTTTGAGGCTCTAAGTATGGATTAAATGCTTTTCTTTCAGATTCTGATTTACTCATATCTTTTTATTTGTTCCCTTCTAATAAGGTATTGATTGCTAGAACAATTTCATCAGAGGCATTAAGAATCTTGTTCACTAAATTTAATCTTACTTGAGTGATAGGTTCTTTCTTAACGATAGGTTTATCTTGAACGGTAGGTTCTTTCTTAACGATAGGTTCATCTTGAACGGTAGGTTCTTTCTTAACGATAGGTTCATCTTGAACGGTAGGTTCTTGCTTAACGATAGGTTCTTTCTTAACGATAGGTTCTTTCTTAACGATAGGTTCTTGCTTACCATAAACTGGGGGTCTATGTCCGCATCCCCTAGACATTTCATATTGCTTCATCCATTTACAAACTTGAGATTTGCTTGTGCCATAAATTTTACCAATCTCATCATAGGTTAAATTGGCATACTTTTGAAGATCTTCCTTTGAAGGAATTTGAGTAGTGATTTGAAATGCTTTCATGTTTTTTTCCTTTGTGTTTAGTTGTTGTCTTTTTCTCTCTAAATAAGAATCAAGGTCTTCTCTAGTCATTTTTAATCCTTATAGATTAAGTGGTGTGTTCTTCTATCAAAATCTGTGACTATCCAGGATTCATTTTCATAAATCCAAGTCAATCTTGGTTCGATACCATTAAAGGTAGGGCAAGCAAATCTTACCTCACCATCATCTCTTCTCATAGCTATTATAATATCTCTATGTATTGTTTTGTTTGGCAAGGGTAAATCATCCTCATCCACATCCTCATATTCAATAATATCGTGAGATTTGATTTGACAGTTTTTAGTCTTTATTTGAAGATTTTGATCGGGGAAGTTATTATTGAATTGAAGCAGTATCCTATTATTCTCTACATAGCTAAAAGATACATCTGCTAATAAGCAATAGCTTTCTTCCATTTGTACTCTTATTTGTCTATCCACTGAATTGTTTTTTTGATTGTATGCCATTTTTAAAGTCTTTCTTTAAACCATTTAGTTATTTTAGGATCATTCTCTTTTAGCCCCTTAGCCAAGGGAATTTCAGCATCTGAAACATTTTTCAGATTTGCATATTGTGCATATTCTTGTCTTATGCTTTCCCACTTAGCACAATCACCTTTTGTGAATATTATACTAAGTATATGCTTACATGGGACTCCCCTAGCTATGCAATGAGTTTTCTGATAAATACAATTACAATTAAAGTAATTACGATTGTTTTCATCAGCATATATCTTAACTGTATAGCTTTTAACTTTTGTGGTTGCTAATAATGTTTGCATTATACTTCCTCCTCACTTTCTTCTTCTGTTGCAATAAACTTAGAAACGGTAAATCCACTTCTTCCATCATGATGACCAACTGTTATATGAAACTTCCCATTATCTTCATCATATAACTCAGCACAAAAATCTCCATATCCTGATAGATATTCACAAGCAAATTCTCTACCTATTAATTGGGGGTTAGTACCCCAACCTCTAAAGGTCGCTGTACCACTTGCACCTTGCCAATTTAAATTGCTACCTTCAATAGACACTATTTTATCTAAGGATAAAATTCTTTCTCCTAGACAAGCACAAAAGTCATCATACATATATTCGCTTTCATTTTCGAGATATGAAAGCCATGATCTTTCGGGATCATTTTCATTAATATCCCATTCATGATCATCTTTGCGAGCTATAAACTCCTCAAAAGAATATAAATCTGATACATCATAAGTACAAACTAATTTACTCATATTAGCATCTCCCTTCAAATTGTGTTAAGTTGTCTATTCGGTAGGTTCTGTATTTTTCAGTTTCTAAATCTAATCCCTTTCTAATTGCATTTTTAAGCTTTGATACAATGCTAGTATCTACACTCTCAGAATAGGGCTGTGGATTTTGATCTCTCACTAAAACTAGCTCAGACACTAGCAATCCCGTTATATAATTTTCATTATTGCTAGTTTTAACCTTTATGAAATTATATTGTGGGTGCTTAGTGTATAAGCTCTCAGTTGAATCAGGATTTGAACCATTCAAGGATTGTTCCATGCCTACCACAAGCCCTTTTCTACCATAGGTTTTACCATACATAGCATCATTCAAATCGGTATCTGAGAAAGACAAATCTCTTCCACAATATTTAAGACACATATTTTTAGCATCAGAAAAGCTCAGTTTATAAAGCCTATTTAAATCTCTTGCTAACAATTCTTTATATGGTGCTTTAATAAGCATTTGAACCTTTACCTTGTCTTTTCTATATCCTGTTTTTGTTGTCACAAATTCTATAAGTTCCATATTTTTCTCCTTTTATTTTGATACTGTTTCAAGTAAATCATATGCCTTACACAATAAGGAAGGCATCTCTTTGCTTAATTGGGCTATTGATTTGATGCCATAAAATCCGTCATTTAATTCTTTTAATTGTTGATGAATCAAAAGATCACCAGCATCAGGATAAATACAAGAGTAATCTTGTTTTTCAAGATACAACTCATACATAGGTGCATTAAAGAATATCTCTTCCCATTCCTCTAAGCTTTTAGTCGCTTCATTCGTGTCATCTATATTGATGATTTTTTCATTTAAACATCTGATATTTTTAGATCGTAAATACATTACCTCCCCAAGAGATATTTCATCAGCTTCATCACAAGCAAAACCAAATGTGGGAAGAATTAATCCCCCATCACTATCACTATCTAAATAAATTTTACCAAATGTAAAGAAACAAGGATAGTTTTGACCACCATCACAATAAATATTTTCATGATCAATATTGTTGGTTTGATCCTCAGATAGATGGATAGCTTGTTCATAAGCATTTAGCAAGAGAGCATGAAATTGTTCGTAATTCATAGTGTTTTTCCTTTTAGTTAATTTGAAAAATGTTTTGGTTGATCTTGTTATGTTTGTGCCATTCAGTTAAGAGAAAATCATTTACACGACTAACTAAAAACTGAGAAGCTACATGAACATCTGATGTTAATAAACGATCTGACGGATCATCAATATTCTCGATTGAATATTTGTTATCCCATGTAGGTACAACATGAAAACAAAGTCTTTTATCAGTTGGAAAAAACCTTGTATCAAGATAGAGATCGTAAAGAGTATCCTCATACATTCTATTGTCATCAATATTGAGGCTAATGATTCTTTCTGTATCTAGCTTATCCCCATGTAAAGAATAAACACAGTTATAGTCATTCCCATGTTGATATTTTTCGCCACACCAAAAGTCATAGGTGATTTGTTTGCTTAATGTTAATAGCATCTTTTAATCCTTTCTTTTTATTTGTGATAATCTTCGTCATCTCGCCAATCACACTCATCAATACATTCTATGATGGTATCTCTTAGCTGAGAGAGAGAAAAAACATTGCCACTTAGACTGAGTGTTTCATCCTTGTGAATTTCAAAATTCACAGCATATCCACCACCACCACAGCAACCATCATGCTCGGGATCATTCCAATAAACACAGATCAAAAATTCTCCTGATTCGTGCATTGGTGCTGGGTCATCTGCATACTCATAGCTCACCTCAAATCCAGCATACCCGTCAAGACCGTCCAAAATACCTTTAATATCATTATGAAAGTTGCTCATAATTTTTATCCTTTCTTTAAGTTTAAGAGAAGTTCAAGTGTTGTTATTTTAGTGTTGTTTAAACTGTTATCCTTATCCACCAAGTCTTTAATCACATAGTGATTTGACTTGATGATACAAAGAAGATTATTCTTGTAATAGCAATTTGATGACTGCCTTTTAAAGCCTGCTTTTACAAGTCGCTCGTGATCCTCATTTGTGTTATCCACATAATCACAATTAACTACATTAAGATTTACTTTCATGTGTTTTATCCTTTTATTGATTACACTGTCTTAATGTTTTAAATTGATCTTTTCACAGCCCTCTTTTTTCTTTATCTCTAATCAATATTTACACTTTTCCTACACCCACCATAATATGTAGAAATCTATTATTCCCGATTTTATGTAGAAATCTATACCTCCATATTATGTAGAAATCTATATACTATATAGCTGAAAATAGGGGTACGCATAGGGTATCATCCTACAACACTATATACTCAATATAGCTGAAAATAGCTATATGCGGACCCCCCTATGACTAAGATAGATTTCTACATATTTTCAAAAATAGATTTCTACATATTACTGAAAATCCCTAAAGGCTATAAGGTCTTTAAATATATAGAAATTTCAATTTAATCGGTAAAAATGGTTTTAAACCATAACCATAATGTATCGAGAACTTAACCAATCCATGAAAGGATATAGCTATGACAAGCTTAAAAGATACTATTACCGCCGCTCAAATCGCATATAACTTCAATTATTCAAATCTATCAGAGAGATTTGATACAGAAGTAGGATCTGCAGATGTAGAAATTAAATTTTCAGAGAACTGTCCATCTCAAGAGGAATTAGAATCATTGCTTAATCAAATCTTTGAAGCCAAAACAAAATCTGAAAAGCAAGAGCTTCTTCTCAATCTTGATTCAAAGCTTGACTTGGTAAACCAACTTCTCAATTCAGATTTAGAAGCTATTAGAAATTACAATAGCTCAAATGAGGATAATTATCAAGCTATTGAAGATTCTATTGAACTGCTCAGTAAAGCAAGTGAAGCCTTAGATCAGATTGATGGTAATTTTACAATCAATAAATTGAGTAGTGAGATTGGTTCAACAATCTCCGACCTTGAGGATGAAAAGGTAGAGTATGAGAATATCCTAGATATTGATTCTCTTGAGAAAGAAGTTAATGATTTTATCTATCCACTTGAGAGTTTAATCTCTCTTCTCAAAAAGGAAATTGAAAATATGATGGATGACTATAAGTTTGAAACTTTACTCATCAGTGAAGATGATGAGCCAGCTTTACAGAATGAGTATTTAAGTGTTGATCATGAAAGACTTAGCAAGTCTGGCCCCACAGCAACAGAAACTGCGAACCTTATTAACAGAATTTTGTTAGATCAGCAGTTTGCTGTGGCTATGCTCAAGGCTCAAATTGAGTATAACAAGCCTAATGAATAATCAATATGATCTCTTAAAAGAGTTAAGAGCAATATGTCTTGATACAACCTATCATGACTATATAGAAAAAGGTTTAATTGAGTATGGTATAGAAAATCACATAACCTTATGCTTTTATGAATTTTCTAAATACTCATTTGAACTTTACCTTCCTATTCTCATTGAAGATCTAATTAATTTCAAATTAGCTTGCAATGATGAAAAGCTTCTCTCAAGAATATCTAGCTTAAAGCTAGACCTTCTTAACAAAAAATATCAATACAACAATAAAGCAACCTACAAAGGATAAAAAAATGCAAGACATTAAGGAAAAATTAATTGATTTGGTAAACTCCCCTTCCTATCAATATATTCTATCCAATTCTTATGTGATTCCAAAGTATTCAATATATCTTAGAGATGGACATCATGTGGGAGGAAAATATACTCCCCATGAAATTCTACCCCATGAAATGATTAGATGGGATGCTGACAAGATAATTAAAAATCTCTTAGATAGAGAGGAGATCGGTGACATTCATGGTACTTGGCTCTTCGATGACTTATCAGATATAATCCACGAGGATTTTGTGAGCGAAGCACTTCAAATAGAAGATCATGAAACTAAGATACATTCTCTTAGAGCTTTCATCGATGGCACCGAAGGCGCCTATGCTCATTGGGTGGAAAATATTTATGATGACGAGCTTTTTCTAAAAGCAATAAAGAATCTCGAACTTCTCAGACCTCATACAACTCAAATTCGAGATGAATTTCAGGAGCTGATCAAATCTGCTCATGAAATAAGCGAAGAGATACAAGTTTCCACACAGAGAGAAATAGAAGAACAGAGAAAAATAGAAGAGATACAAGTAAAAATAGACAGACTACTCTCTATTTGTACTGAAGAAGGTTTTGACTACAAAGTAAAACATAAAAAAGATGGGACAATTACTATTAAAGTTAAAACTAAAAATTGCTCGTTTGCCAAAAACGATTAATATAATTATAACAAGCATTTAGGAGAAACAAATGGATGTATTTACAAAAATTGAAAATGGAAAAAGAATTTTGGACAACATTGAAAATTTCACTCTAGAAGGGGGTATTTTCAATGTTCTTAAAGAATATAAATTTAAATTTGTCAGGGATGATGAAAGATTATCCATATGGCAACTTAATGATGATTTTCAAATCCTCATATTTCAAGACAATAATATAATATCAGATATTCATTTAATAGTAAAGGATGAGATGTATATGTACACAAGATACCATAATAGGATATGGTGGCTCTTAGCTCCCCGTAAAGAGATAGGCAGTGATGCTGATATGATAGAAAACATGATGGATAAAGTGAGAAGTAAATGGGTTTGAAAAGGGAAGGGGTGTAGAAATCTAGGTCAAAGGAGAAAATTAAATGTTCAGTGAAGTAAGAGAAGGTAAAAGAGTGATAACTAAAGAGATAAAGCTAGATACTGATATAGAAGCTGTTCTGTATGAATATCATTTTAAGGAACACCACAAAAATTTGTTTTATCTACCTAACGACAAGAACATAAGAGTCGAGGTTATTATTGAGAGAGATGACTTAAAGAGAATAACTGTTGTCAATTTAAAGATAATAGGTAATGTAAAGGAATTTTTGTTTTTTAAGACTGTAAAAAATACATGGGTGCTTCAAGATGAATCTGGGTGGGTAAGCTTAAATAAAGAGGGGGATGTGATAATAGAAATAATGAATAAGATAAGGGAGTTTTGGGATTGGTATGTAAACATCTAAATTGTCGCCACCTCGCTTGTAAAGAAAAAGTTAAAATTTACAAGGTCAAAGGATTCATACCCCGATATGTAGCGCTGACACTTTTCTTCTTCGCTTTATGCTACAAAGGGATAAGACAATTTAGATAGATATTTATTGATCCACTGAGCCTTTTTATGTAATTTAGGATCATCATCACCATAATCCTCAAAATCTTCAGGTCCATGTAATTCATCTATGGCTTTACCATAGGCTAAAGCTTGTGTGATAAATACCTGTGGGTCAAAAACTAGCTTTTGGTCTTTAAGGACAATATCCTCAATTTTATCAGCTACCTTACCTGTGGCTAAAAAGTTCAGTAAAACCTGTGGATTTATATATGACTTTATAGTGGTACTCATATTTTGATGACTTAAAGCTTTTACTGATTCACGATATGCTTGATCTACCACATCTCGAATAACCTCAATGATTTCTTCTTTGACATTAGCAACCTGATCTTTATTAATATCATAAATCATACCTAAAATCATTTTCTGTTTTTCTCTTAAAGCTTCAAGTAAAATCCTTGTGGATTTAAGCTTTCTGAAATCAGTCAAATTAAGTCCAGGGATAATAGCTCTTAGGTATGCGGACACTTTAGACTGATCAAAAACCTTACCTTGAGTATCTAAGAAGAGATAATTACTCTTCTTATTTAACTTAGTTTTATCTACAAGGTCTTTAAGGGCTTTAACTAGTGTAGAATCACTAATATTAGCTAAATTGATAGTTCCTTTTTTACCTACAAATTCAAGAGCTACAAAATTAGTTCTTAGGAATTTAATGTGGTTTTTATTTAGAGTAGTAGCACCATAGGTTTCTAAATATTGATCTATTTCTTCAGATTCCTCATCATCCTTTTCTACATCTATCTTAATTTTATTATCTTCATCTCCAGGTCTAATTCCAGTATCTAACATAAGATAAACAATTAAAGCTTTCATCTTAGTGTCATGGTCTGTGGAGAGTAAATCCTTTTTAAGCTTAAGCTCTAGCTTAGATAAATTAGTGATCAGTAATTTCTGTCTTTCTATCTTAGCTCCTATATCATCAAGCTTTTCAGCAAACTTAGCTTTAATACCAGTTATTTTGCTATTCTTATCAGTTTCTACAATAAGAGTTTTAGGTAAGAATTTTAAAAAGGTTTGTGGGATAACTGATTCTAAAGCATCTCTTTCATTATTTAGAATCTTACTCTTATGGGAGGATTTAATAATACCTGCTAATTTAAGATCAAACCATTGAGATGGAGTGAGTACCTGTGTTTTCTCTCCAGGTAGATATATATCTCTTATTGTATAGAAGAAAGTATTTATTCTACTTTCTTCATTATCAGATCCCTTAAAATAGGTATCTACAAAATCTGTTATTGACTTTGGTAAACTACGGCTTTTTAATCTATCTTTTAAAACTCTAACAAAGTTTCTATCTAGTATTGTAGCTAGGTACTGAAATTGACTATCTAAAGTAGTAAATAAAGCTAAGTAATCCTCCTTAGCTTTACTTTCAGCTTGTAGTGTTCCCTTAACATCTTTTTCAAAGGCTTTAGTCTTTTCTTCTCTTAGCTTTTGTTTAATAGAGGTATCCTCAGGATATGTTTCTCTATATGTCTTTCTAAAAAAGGATTCTAGTTCTATCAGCTTGTTAGATAAATCAAAGGACTTATCATATAAGGCATCTCTTACTATATATGATAAGGTATTAGTTCTAGAAGCGAGATTATCTTTACCACCAAACTTTTTAACATAAGCTTTAAAATTAGCTTTTGTTTTAAGTAAAGCAGTAAAGGCTCTAGGAGTATCTGATTTTTTCATTAATGGTTTAGAGGATAAAATTAGAGAGGAAATCTCATCCTTAGCTAAATCAATATATTCAGAAAGTGTTGGTTTCATTTTTAGCTCTTAATCAGGTTTTTAAGGTTATTTAGTTTTTTAGTGATAGCACTTAATGTTCTTGCTAGGAATCCAGATCCATCGACCTCATCCTCATTTTTAGGCTTAGTGATGTCAACCTCACAATAAGCTAAGGCTTGTGTAAGGAATACCTCTGGATCAAATTGTAAGGTATTCTTTTTAGATAATGCTTGATCAATAGCTCTGTCTACTCCACCTGAGGATAAGAAGTTAAGCAATAGGTTAGGATTTACATAGCTATTGATTGTTTCATTTACCTTTGAGTGAGATAAAGCTTTTTGAGCATCCTTATAAGCTTTATCTACAACCTGAGTCACTAGCTTAGTAATCTCTACTTTAATAGCCTCTTTTTCAAGAACCTTAATTTGTGAAATACTCTTGTATAAGCTCTTTTGCTGTTGTAATAAAGATTCATGTATTGTCTTTACTGCTTTTAGCTTTCTAAAATCTGTAATTCTCAGTTTCTTTAATCCAGCCTTAAAAGCAATATTTTCAAAATAAACTACAATATCTGTATTTGTAATAGGCTTACCATTAGGTAATATAAATAAAGACTTAGGTCCAGTACTACCTGAAGCAATAGAAACCAATTTCTCTAACTCTTTTACTATTTCAGCATCAGATACCTTAGATATATTTTCAACACCCTTTTTACCATAGAACTTTAAGCTTGCTTCAAAATTAGTCTTAAAGAACTTAATGTGTTCAGGTTTAAGTGTTGCTACACCATAGGTTTCTATTTCCTCTTTTATAAATTGCTTTTTACCTTCATCTGTTAATAAAGGCTGTCCAGCTGTATCTCTAATCATCTTAGATTTTTGTGATTTACCCCCAGCTAAATTCTCCTCTACAGGATTCTTTACTGGAGATGGTCTTAGTCCTGTTTCTAATGTAATAGCAGCTACCAAACCCAGTATCTTCTTCTTAGTTAAAATAAATGCCATAGAATCTGTTGAAGGATCTCCCTTAACCACATTCTTTAAATCAGTATAAATAATGTCTTTTAACACATCATACTTCTCTAAAATCTCCTCCTGTATATTAATCTTATCCTCAAGATTAGATAGCTTGTTATCATACATAGTAAACATTTTACTTATAACTCCACTGCTATCTGCCTCCACTATCAAATTTGAGGGTAAGAAATCTAATAGAGTTAAGCCCTTATCAGTCTTATGCTTATCTAAAACTGAATGCAACTTTTCCCTGTGTGTTCTCATACTACATTCTTTAATAGCCTCTTTAAATAAGAAAATTACCCTGTCCTTATTTCTAACTACAATAGACTCATCAGACTCATTTACGAGCATTGAATATACCTCATGCAATACCTTATTTAAATTGCTCTCATAGCTCTTTAAATTCTTATCCTTACACAAAACATCATCTAAAAATCCCATCATCTTATCGTTTTGTTTACATTTAGATATAAACATAGCTAAGTTTGTTATTGGTGCATTTTCTTTTTCCTTCTTCTTTACCAATACCTCTACATCCAATAAAGTTCTCTCAAGATCTGTTAAATTTAAGCCCTTTGTTTTCTTCCTTTTAGCCTCAGCTATTTCCTGCTTATATTGACCTATTTGAGACATAGGGTTCTTTAATAACGATTCTATCTTAGGCTGATCCTCGTCATTATCTACCTTTCTCTTTAAAGCATTTACCTCATCCTCAGTTAAAGGCTTTCTTGTATATTCAATATCCTGTGCTAATATAAGATTAAATTCCTCATCTGTTATCTTCTCTTTATTTTCAAGCTTACTCTTTATTTCAGCTTTCATAGTTTCAGGCATCTTCTGATTAGCATCTATACTATTATTAATGGAGATTATCTCCTCTTTAGATATAAATGAATATAAACCCTTTTCCAGCTTCAATCTAATCCTATCCATGAAGTCCTTATTCGTTCTCAACTTATTTCTAGCACTACTTAAAATTTCCCCATCAATAGCCTTTAATATATAGCTTTCAAGAATGTCTAACTTTTCCCCACTTTTCTTCTTTTCTTGTGCTTTAGCTCTTTCCTTCTCTAAATCATAACTAACTGGCTTACCCCCTACTGTTGTATTTTGTACATAGCTGTCAGTTGAAATAGACTTAATCATATCATTCTTAAGCCAATTACGATAAGAATTAACCTTGATCTTTAAAATGACCTCAGCTTCTATCTCTTGCTTCTTCTTTTCAACCTTAGACACAAAGGTTAGATCTGCTTCCTCTAACAATTCCTTTACAGCCTCCTCATAGCTGTCTAATCCCTCTCCATTAAGAACCTTATTCTGAATCTGATAATATTGGTGTTCATACCAATTAGTGCCATTAATATTACTAGATGAGAGTAATTTAGATAAAGCCTTTTCAGCGTCTTCATCTGTTACTGCTTGTGAGCATAACTCAGCAAAACTGATATTCTCTCCTGAGCTGGGGCTCTTATGATTCTTTTTATTCCATAGTCTCACTAAATTAACAAAGCTTTGTTTTGTCTTAGCTTTATCCTTTAACAGCTCCTCTTTGGCATTAATGTCATTATCAAAGACTATATTCTTTACCCCAGGATCTGTTAAATCACACTTAACATTAATCCATTTATTTAATTTCTCTACAGTAGTGAAAGGGATACCATTATCTCCTATACTTAAAGACTCTAATACCTTTTCCTCTCTCTTCTGTTCTTTTATCTCCTCCTCTTTTTTAGGAGCTTCTTCATCTAGCTTAATACTAAGCTTTAAATCCTCTTTAACCGTCTCAGCTATTTCAGGATTAGAATCTAAAACATTAAAAGCAACCTCTTTCTCTATTTCAGAATCTACCTTCTCCATTTCTGGTTCTATTTTCTTTACATCATCAAGACTTTCATCTTTTTTTTCCACATAATAATCTTGGATTTCCATTTCAATCATGAATTGATTATCTAGATCATCCTCTGGAAGATTATTATACTCTGCCATTTTAGATTCAAACCAAGCTTCATGTTTTAAGTAAATCTCTTTCATCAGTGGATCTGCATTTGGTGGACTAAACTTTAATTTTAAAAGTCTAAAGAACTCATCCTTCTCATCCTCTATAGAGGCTTTCTTTAAGGATGCTTTTTTATCAGACAGGGCTAGATAGGATTTGAGAGTAGCTTTTTCATCCTCTAAAATATCATCAAATTTAATAATAGCTTCCTTTACAGCTGATTCTAAATCTGAAAGTTCTCTTTCATGTTTTTCTACTTGACCACTTTGATATTTTTCTTGAATGTCTGGTCTTCTATAAATACCTGTAGAAACAGCACCTGCGAATTTACTTCTAAACATATAACCTCTCTTGTTTTTTTGATATTTCATATAAGAGAGGAGCATATAAACTAATTATATACTATATACACTAGCATTATCATTTATGGTAAGTTGATTGATTTTATTTTTTACATCTTTAGTAGATGTGTTTTTTAGATCCATAATAAACTCCACAGTCATACCTTCTTTTACACCTAAAGGTAAAAAGGATAAGGGTAGTTCAATTAAGGTTCTTCCCATATAGCATATAGCCTTTTTACCTTCAATTCTATCTATGACTACTCTCTTCTTTTTTGTAGCTGCATATCTACGACCCATATACCCAAATTCTTTTGCAAATTCACTTTGTTCAGGTAAACCTAGGCTCTCTCCACTTTCTATTACCGACTCCCAACCACCATTGTCTGCAAATCTACTTTGTGAGGCATTTAATACAAATTCCTGTACATTAAATTTTAATGTACCATCACTTAAAAGCAAATCTCCAAAATTATCACTTATATCTCCAGAACGACTAAAAAAATCTAAAAGAATCTGAGGATTAATATAGCTATTTATAGTCATATTCATAGAGGTATGATTTAAAGCTACTTCAGCTTTCTCTACTGCTTTTTCTATATGTTCAGCTATTATAGTAGCTATTGTAGTATATGCTTTTTTAGAGAATACATTTTCTATCTTTAATAGCTTCTCCTCTAAATCCTTTTTACTCTCTACCAATACCTTATGTAATACTGTAGATGACTTTAATTTTCTTAAATCTGTCATACTATGTCCTGAAATGTCCTCCATCCCTGCTGTCTTTAATAGCCCTGTAAAGAAATTCTGTAGCTGACCTGCATTAAATGGCACACCATCTACTGAGAATAAGGGCTTCCCTGTATTTACCTCATCAGCAAAATCTACAATCACATCTTTTATCACCTTATTTAATAAGGTACTACTTATCTGTGCCTTATTAAATACCCCAGACTTACCATAAAATGCTAAATTAGTAATTCCATTTAAAACCTTGAAATGCTCAGGTTCTAAGCTTATTGCTCCAAAGGTATCTACCAACTCTCTTGCTGGCTTTGGCTTTTTTTCATCCTCGGTCTCAGGACCCTGTGTCTCTATACTAGTATAAGATAATCCAGTTTCCATATCTCCAGGTCTTATTCCTGTATCATACATTACTGCTATTATTAAAGACATCATCTTTATTCTGTTATCTCTAGATACCAAACCCTTATGTAATAAATCCTCAAATTTATTTTTCACATAAATAAAGGCTTTCTGCTTTTCTATCTTTACTCCAATATTTTTATCCTTATTGGCATATCGACTATATATCTCTAAAATTTGACCTTGTGGATCAACATCCACAACCAACTTTTTAGGTAAGAAATCTAATACCTTTTTAGGTATCACATCAGTTAAAGGCTTTCTTAACTTTTCTAGCTCTGTCTTTATTGTATGTGATTCACTTAAATTCAAAATCTTGTTATATAGCCACTCATCATTCGGGGTCTTTATATAATTCTCTAAGGTTTCTTTTAAAACCTTTTCTTTCATTCCATATATAGCCATAATCTTTCTAGCTACACCTGTGGACATTAAATAGGAAACCTTATCCTCTATTGTCATATTTAAAGAAATTGCTTTTTGTAGGTCAGCCTTCCAATAATTCATTATCTTAGAAGCAACCTCTTTTCTCGTTTGTACCTTTTTTTGTTCCTCTTGGAAGAAATCCTCATATCTTGACATTTTTAACTACTCCTATTTGTAATTTACATATAGAAGTAGCTATAAATCAATTATCTGATACTCTTCTCTTTTTTACAGAAGCCCCTTAATGGACAGCTTGGATTTCCATCACAGGCTTCATCTCCTGCTGTATAATCCCCATAGCATCCCCCTTGACCCTTCTTACCTACAAAATCATTAATTGCCATATTTAACAAGCCTATCCCTCTTTCTTTAATATGACCTCTTAATAATTTCTCAGCTTCTGATTTAGGTTCATCTAAATCATCAAATAAATCATCTGCCTCAACCTTTGATTTAAGGACTACTTTCTTTGGCTCTTCTACCAAAACTATCTTATCATCATTGTCAAAAGAGATTGGCTTATCTATCGCTTTTTTAGACTCCTCTACTTGAGTTTTAGACTCCTCTTCTTTTACAAATGGATTATATGCTTTTCTTTGTGTTTC
>Ga0194118_10003339_pt1 | contig 18846 bp, 14 predicted proteins | sample TA2MahsurfametaG_2_FD_148662 | JGI IMG/M metagenome (GOLD analysis project Ga0194118, IMG submission 148662) | Freshwater microbial communities from Lake Tanganyika, Tanzania - TA2015013 Mahale N5 surface | ecosystem: Environmental > Aquatic > Freshwater > Lake | place: Tanzania: Lake...
CCGAATTTCACCGTGCGGACGGGGAGGGCTACAACTTTTGGGCAGAGCATGTCATCGCGCTGAATTCGCTTAATCCGCAGATTGCCGCCAGGCTGGCGCGCGCGCTGGATCGCTGGCCGCGCTACGACACCGTTCGGGCATCAAAAATGCGGGATGCGCTGGTCCGGGTCGCCTCACATCCGGGCCTGTCGCCCGATGTGGCCGAAATCGTCACCAAGGCGCTCGCCGCAGAGGCGCGGCCACAGGCCTGATGGACGGCTGTCTCGATACAATCCGCAGCAGTGCTGTTTGCCCTTTCCCGGAGTCACGATGGACCGTGTCACGCTTAGCCAATATCTGATCCACTGCGATCGCCGCCGGTCGCTCGTGCCCGAGCCATTGCGCCGGGTGCTGGAGAGCTGCGCGCAGGCCTGCGCAGGCATCGCGGCCAGCATCGCGCGCGGCGCGCTTGGTGACGTACTGGGCTCTGCCGGCAGCGCCAACGTGCAGGGTGAGACGCAGCAGAAACTCGATGTCATTGCGAACGACAGGATGCTGTCTGCGAATGCGTGGGGCGGGGCCCTTGCTGCAATGGCCTCTGAAGAAATGGACGATCCATGGCCGATCCCGGAGGGTGAGCCGCGCGGCGACTACCTGCTGCTATTCGATCCGCTCGATGGCTCGTCGAACATCGATGTGAATGTATCGATTGGAACAATTTTTTCGGTGTTGCCAGCGCCCGCTTCTGCGCAACAAGGGACTGTGAGTGCGCAGGCGTTTCTGCAGCCCGGGCGCAATCAGGTCGCGGCTGGTTATGTTGTCTATGGGCCTTCCACCGTCATGGTACTTACGGTGGGGGATGGCGCGGCGGCATTTACGCTTGACCGCGAGTCGGGCACCTGGTGGATGGTGCGCGATCGTATCCAGGTACCGGCGCAGACGCGTGAGTTCGCCATCAATGCATCCAATGCCAGGCACTGGGAAGCGCCGGTCAAGCGCTATATCGATGAGCTGCTGGCCGGGCGTGAGGGCCCGCGTGCTCAAGACTTCAACATGCGCTGGATCGCGTCAATGGTGGCCGATGTTCATCGGATCATGACGCGCGGCGGCATCTTCATGTATCCGCGCGATCGGCGCGAGCCTGACAAGCCGGGCAAGCTCCGGCTGATGTACGAAGCCAATCCCATGGCGCTTCTGATCGAGCAGGCCGGTGGCTCAGCCACCAACGGGCATCAGCCCATTCTCGATATCGTGCCGGCGAAGCTGCATGAGCGTGTGTCGGTCATATTGGGCTCGCGTGATGAGGTGGAACGCATCACCCACTACCATCGGAATGCCTGACGGGGTTCGCCTCAGGCGACGGCTTGAGGCGTAGCAGCGAGGCGCGTGCGTCGGTTGGATCGGCTCGAACCGTGAAGCCCAGACGGCGCGCCAGGTCGAGCATGCGGGTGTTCTCGCTAAGGGCTTCGCCCTAGATGACGCCGACTCCCAGTTGGCTGGCAAGCGCTATCAGCTCGGTAAGGAGCAGTCTGCCCAATCCTGCACCCTGCCAGGCGTCGGCGATCGTCACCGCGAACTCAACCGCAACCGCCCCGAAGGCTGCTCCGGAGGAAGGGTCACTATGGCTGCCTGCGCTGGCACGCAGGCAGCGAGCAGTCCCTGCGATCGGCGTATCGGCCGAGTCGCGAGCCAACGCAATCACGGCAAAATCCATCGGGTCGCTGCTTGCAGTAAAGCGCTGCAATTGCGCTGGGCTAAGCTGGTGAACGGCCGCGAAGAATCGCTGATGCGCTGAGTCTTCGGACAGTCCGCGCACAAAGCGTTGCAGACGATCGGCGTCTGCTGGGCTGATCAGTCGGATCAGGCAGGAGCGCCCGTCACACAGCCGCACGGTTTTCGGCAGGGGGGTGGTGGCGGGAGCAGGCTCCCCTTCAGGCAGGGACATGATCGCAGCGTCAGCCAGGGGTTGCGGCTTACAGTTCCATCAGCTCGCGAACATGCCGCTCAACGGAGCGCGCCAGCGCTGGAATTGCGTAGCCGCCCTCCAGCATTGACACGACACGCCCCGCCGCATGGCGGTTGGCGACCGCGACCAGCTCACGTGTGATCCACGCGTAGTCTTCGTCGCGCCAACGCAGCTGGCTGATGTCGTCGTCCCGATGGGCATCAAACCCGGCGGAAATGAACAGAACCTGTGGCTGGAAACGCTCGAGTGCGGGTTGCCAGCGATCGAGCACCGCGGTTCGAAGGGCGGCGCCATCGGTGTACGGCGCAAGCGGCACGCTGACCAGATTGTCGGCGCTGGGATGCTCGCCGCTATACGGATAAAGCGGCGACTGGAAGGTTGAGAGCATCAGGATGCGCGCATCGCCCGCCACAATATCTTCGCTGCCGTTGCCGTGGTGAACGTCAAAGTCGATGAGAGCGACGCGTTCGAACCCCAGCGCATCGAGCGCATGCCGAATGCCGACCACCACATTGTTGAAAAAACAGAACCCCATTGCGGCCGTGCGCGTGGCATGGTGACCGGGTGGGCGAACATTGCAGAACACGCGCGTGGCGCTTGCCGACTTGATCAGCTCGGTGGCAAGCACGGCTGCGCCCGCCGCATGCAGTGCAGCGGTCCAGGTGTGCGGGTTCATGCTGGTGTCGGGGTCGATGGCCGAGTAGCCGTGCAGCGGTGCCTGGGCTTGCAGCTCGAGCACGTGCGCGCGGGTGTGCGCACGACTCAGCTGCTCGATCGTCGCAGCCGGCGCCTCATAAGACGCAGCGAAATCAAGCAGCCCTTCAACCCGCAGGCGCTCGTGAATGGCGGTGACCCGATCGGGGCACTCTGGATGGTGCGGCCCCATCTCGTGGCGGATGCAGTCGGGGTGGGTGATGTAGGCGAATCGCATGGTGGGACACTGGCGAGCGGATCACGCTGCCGCTTCGATCTGTTCAGCCGACACAAAACGGTCAATGATGCGACGCGCCATCACCGATCCACTGTCGATATTAAGACTCATCAGTCGACGCTGCGGCCAGCGTGTCAGGTTTGCCTGCTGACGCTCAAGCACCTGAATGTCCTGCCCGAAGATTCGGCCCTGACCCTCTTTAATGCGCTCGGTGAGCGCGTGATCGTCGGGTCGGTAATCACGTGCCATGCCCCAGAAGTACCAGATGCTGTCGGCGTTTTCCGGGGTGATGAAGTCGACCACCATGCTTGACACACGCGCCTCAGGCGGCGCCTGTCGCGCACCGTACCCTGCCAGCGCAACCCCAACTTCAATCATCACGTGCGAAGGCGGGCTGAATCGGCAGACTTGCCAGCGATCGACCCGGTGCGACGGGTCAAGGCCGTGTGCCTGCATGGCGGTCTGCCAAAACGGGGGCGCGGTCACGTCGTTCATCACGCGGCTGGTGGTGACTGTGTCGCCCACTGTCTGAGTGCTGCACGGTGTTTCGTCGATCTCGTTTTGGCCGATGCTGTCTGCATGCACGTAGGTCTCGTGTGTCAGATCCATCAGGTTGTCGATCATCAGCCGATAGTCGCAGCGCACGTGATAGAGACCGCCGCCAAACGCCCAACCGTCGTTGTCGACCCAGGGGAGTTTGGGGAGCGCCTCCCGGTGAGCGAGCGCAGGATCGCCGGGCCATATCCAGACGAAGCCGGCGTATTCCACCACCGGGAAGCTGCGGATTGGCGAGAAGCCGCGTACCCGCTGGCCTGGCATCGCGACGGTTCGCCCGTCGCAGCCCATTTCCAAACCGTGATAGCCGCATATCAGCCGACCCTCGACCACCCAGCCAAGCGACAATGGTGCGCCCCGGTGCGGGCACCAGTCTTCAAGCGCGACTGCCTGACCTGCCGCGTTCCGGAAGAACACCAGGGGTTGCTGACAGACGGTTCGCCCCAGCGGGGCGTCGGTGAGCTCGGCGGCGGCGGCGGCGACGTACCATGCGTTTCGGATGAACATGCTGGAAATCCCGGTTGGCGTCGAAGCGGTTGAGACGGACAGTCACTGATCAGGCCAGGGATGCGCCTTGATTGGATCCAATATTATCTAATTAAAGAGGAAATTGTAATAATGAAGGTCGAATTGGATCCAGAAAAAGCTGACTTCAATACGGCTTCCGTGACTGCGACCCTGCGTCAGAAGATCCTGAGTGGCGAATTTCCACCGGGTTCCAGGCTCATCGAGATTCCGGTGGCTCAGGCACTCGGCGTGTCTCGAACGCCGGTTCGGCTTGCCATCCGCACGCTTGCCGAGGAGGGGCTGCTGGAACCGTCTGGCGCTCGCGGCTACGCCGTGCGCGCAATTTCCGACCAGGACATCCGCAGCGCGATCGAAGTGCGGGGCGTGCTTGAGGGGCTTGCCGCGCGACACCTTGCCGAAAGAGGTCTCACCGAGGCGGAACGCGCGGCGCTTCAGCAGGCGGTGGCTGACGGCGAGGCCGTGCTTGCCAAAGGTCGGCTTGATCCGGCAGATGTTGATCGCTGGACCGAGCTGAATGCGCGCTACCACCGGATTGTGGTGGGCAGCCATCCGAGCCGGGTGATCGCCGACGCCATTGCCCGCAACGATCATCTGCCTTTTGCGTCGGCCACCTCGATCGTGATTGACCCAACGTCGCTGCAAGCGGAATTTCGGAAGATTCAGATCGCGCAGCTGCAGCACCAGCTGGTGCTTGAGGCCCTCGAAAATCGCGAGTCGGCGCGCGTCGAAATGCTGATGCGTGAGCATGCCTGGGTGGGTTTTCGCTACGGTCGATGGTTCGGTGCTGAGCCACCAGGCGTCGGTCAGCGGATGCCCCCACGGTTTACCCCGGCATTTCACACGCACGGGCCGTCCGCCCTACATTCGAGGTCTGCGCGGAAACAATAATCCGGGCGAAAAATTTCTTGAACGGAGACGCTGAATGATCCAACTGACGCTTAACAACGAGCGGGTGTCGATCGACGCCCCGCCCGACACACCGCTTTTGTGGGCGATTCGCGAACAGACCAACTTGACCGGCACCAAGTACGGCTGTGGCATTGCCCAGTGCGGCGCCTGCACGGTGCATCTTGACGGTGAACCGGTGCGGTCGTGCGCGTTGCCGTTGCAGGCGGCAGCCGGACGCAACGTCACCACCATCGAAGGCCTGATGAAAACAGACGCCGGCAAGGCTTTGGAGCGCGCCTGGAACGCCGCGCAGGCGCCGCAGTGCGGCTATTGCCAGTCGGGTCAGCTGATGACGGCTGCCCACCTGCTTCGCACCGCGAAGAAGCCGCTGTCGCGAACCGAGATCCTCGACGGCATGAATGGCAACCTGTGTCGGTGCGGCACCTACAACCAGATCGCCGAGGCGGTCGCCGGCGCCCAGAAGGCGATAAGCGGAGGTCGAGCATGAGCCAGATCACATCCTCATCGCGTCGCAGTTTCCTGGTCGGATCAGGATCGGTCGCCATCGGCGTGTCGTTCGGGCTTTCGGGGACGGACCTTGCCCAGGCGCAGGCGCAGGCCAACGCGGGTGCGGGTTATGCACCCAGCGCCTGGGTCAATATCGCCACCGACGGCACCGTGACGCTGTTGTCACCCGCAGCGGAAATGGGTCAAGGCACCATGACCGCCATGCCCATGCTGCTTGCCGAAGAGCTTGATCTCGACTGGAAAACGGTACGCGTTGTGCAGGCGCCCTCCAACGCGAAAATTTTCGGCAACCCGCGATTTGGCGGCGGCATGACCACTGGCGCCTCCCGCACGGTACAGGGCTACTACGAGCCGATTCGGCTTGCGGGTCTGCAGGCGCGTCAGGTGGTTCTGCAGGCGGGCGCGGCCGCCATGGGTGTTCCGGCAGGCGAATGCCGTACCGAGCTGGGCGCGGTCATTCACAGCTCTGGCAAGCGCATGAGCTACGGCCAGATTGCCGCTGTCGCGAAAGCACCAGAGCAATTGCCTGCGGTCGACAAAAGCCAGCTGCGCCCGATGCGTCAGTTTAAGATCATTGGCACGGATATCGACCGGGTCGACGTGGCTGCCAAGACCAACGGCACTGCCCGCTTTGGGATTGATCAGCGGATGCCGGGTCTTCGGTATGCCGCGGTGCTGCGCGCGCCGGTCCATGGCGAAACGCCGACCAGCGTGGACGATGCGGCGGCGCGTGCAACCAAGGGTGTACAGCAGGTGGTTCGGCTGCCTTACGGCGTTGCCGTGGTGGCTGATTCCTGGCACACCGCGCGCAAGGCCCGCGATCTTTTGAAGGTGGAGTGGACCAACGCAGCCCGGGCGCGTCAGCACAATTCAGACAAGGTATTGGCCGAGTACGTGGCGCGGGCCCGCAAGCTCGACGATGCCGGGGTGGATTTCATCAAGGACGGGGATGCCTCCAAGGCGATCGCCGGGGCCGTGCGAACCTTTTCGGCCACCTACACCTCGGAAATGGTGTCGCACATCTGCCTCGAGCCCATGAACTGCACGGCAGTGGTTCGTGGCGAGCAGATCGAACTGTGGGCGCCTGCCCAGTCGGCGTCATTCATCATCGGTGCGGTAGGCGGCGCGGCAGGATTCAAGCCCGAAAACATCAAGGCCAACATCACGCTGCTGGGCGGCGGCTACGGACGTCGCGTTGAGCCCGACTTTGCGGTGGATGCGGCGCTGGTCGCCAAGGCCATGCCGGGTACGCCGGTTCAGGTGATCTGGACCCGTGAAGACGACATCGTGCACGACAAGTACCGCCCGATGACTGCGCAGCATCTGGTTGCCGGGATCGATGCCCAGGGGCGTATCACGGGCTTCCTGCATCGGGTGGTGTCGGAAGGCATCTACGCCCGCGTGGTCCCGGGTGCGTTCAAGGCGTCGGGTGGCAAGGATGCGCCGGTGATGGAAGGCGCCGAGATCACTTACTCGATTCCTGGCCACAACGTGCAGTTCATGATCGAGCAGCGCGGCATCAACGCGGGCTTCTGGCGCTCGGTGGGCCCTGGCTATACCAAGTTTGCGATCGAAACGCTGGTTGACGAGGTTGCTCGCGGCGTCGGTGTAGACCCCATCGAGTACCGGATCCGCATGCTTGACAAGAACCCGCGCGGTGCAGCCGTGATGCGTGAGGTTGCAGCAATGTCGGGCTGGGGCAAGCCTCGCCAGGCAGGCCGCGCCCTGGGTGTCGCGTTCTCCGATGCGTGGAACACGATGTGCGCGATGGTGGTCGAGATATCGATCGCCAACGGCATGCCAGTCGTTCACCACGTCTGGTCGGCGGTTGATTGTGGCGTTGCGCTGCAACCGCGCAATGTGCGCGCGCAGATCGAGGGCTCAATGATTTACGGCCTGTCCGCGGCTCTGCACGAGAAGATGACCTTCAAAGCAGGGGCGCCTCAGGAGACCAATCTTGATCGCTATCGGATCCTGCGCGCCGCCGAGACACCGCTCGTCGATGTCAAGGTGATTGTCACGGACAATCATCCTGGCGGCATCGGTGAAGTGGGGCTGCCACCGATTGCGCCGGCCATCGCCAACGCAATGGCCACGCTCGGTGCAGCGCGTCCGCGCAGTCTGCCGTTTACGCGGGTTTGACAGCGTTGTAGCACGCCGTCGGGTCGCTGCCGGTCAGCGGCCCGACAGGCGCAGTGTCCAGCTCTGCCAGGTGCCGGTTTCGCCCAAGACCGCATCAGCAACGCGCAGCGTCCAGGCGCCCTGCGAACTCTCGGCAATATGGCGGTTCGCGAGAAACCGCCAGTTGGTATAGCTGCCGCAGCGGTCCTGGTCGTTGCTCTGGTCCCGGCGGCTGGTGCCGCCACAGAACCGCGAGTCGGCGAGCCGGCTGACGCCCCCCGGGCCGACCAGTTCGATCTCAAGGTCAGCCGCATAGCGGTGGGTTGCACTGAAGATCACCTCAACCAGTTCGATCTGGGAGATGCCGCAGGCGTTGCCCGGTGCATTGACAGCGCCGACGGTGATGGTGTCGGAGCGCCAGGTGCGGCCATCAGGGCGATTCGGATCGGGATCAACGAAGTCAGGCAGGCCGATCGCAGGCGTGCTCGAAAATTCGCAGGTGGTCAGGGTGTCATGGGTGCCCACCGAAGCACCGAGCGTGCGGGCGCGCTCGACGGCCGCCTCGGCATCGACCACGCCAAACCCGAAGCGCCGACTGAAACGCTTGCGAACCGGTTGTGCGTTAACGGTTTGGGGGGGCCATTTATCAAGCGCGGTCGATGACCATGACGGATCAAGCGGCTGATTCTCCCGTGCCGTTTCGGCCAGAATCAACCGGATGTCGCGCCAGCTGAGCGACGGGTTCACCTCGAGCATCAGCGCAATCACGCCCGACACCATGGGTGCGGCCGCCGAGGCGCCACCGAAGTTGCTGCGCGTGGTGTTGCCGGGTGCAAGCGTTGTGATGGCGTTGCCGCCAGCGCTGTCGCTAGACAGACCGCACACCAGCAGATTCTCACCCTCTTCGCCCCAAAGAGGCAGTCGCCCGGTTCGATCGACCGCGCACGCGGTGATTGCGCCGGGCAGATTCAAATGGCCATCGAACCCGGTCATGTCACGGTAACGGCAGCGGGTGGGGTCGCGCGGATCAGGGTCGGTGCGGCCATCGATGGTAAGACAGCCGCCATTGCCCGACGCAAAGACATACAGCGTGCCAAGCCCGCCGCGGCCTCTGCGGATGCCCTGGTCGATGGCCTGGATGACTGCGGTGTCTGCCGCGTGCAGCGCACCATCGTCATCCGAGCCCCAACTGAGGTTGTAAAGGTGATGACTGTCGCTGCGGGTGAGCGCATCAGCGATTCGCTGCCGCGTCAGTTCGGCGCGCACGCCGGCCTCGATCGCGTTGTAGGCTACCACGGTGGCGGCGGGCGCCACGCCCGCGCCAGCCAGGCCATTGCCGCGCGCTGCCGCCAGAATGCCGGCGACTGCGGTGCCGTGCGCATCTTCGGGAGCACAGGGAAGCGGTGCCGTGGCGGTATTGAGCCGGTAGTCAAATGAGCCGGTGGCCGGCATGTTGGCCGCCAGATCACCGTGCAGGGTTTCAACAGGCCCATCGATAACCGCGACGCGGACGCCTTTCCCCAGGGATGTGCGCCAGGCAAGCGTGGCGCCCAAGCCCATCTCGCCGGTGCTGCTGTCGGCGGGTCTCAAATGCCATTGCGCGCCCAGCAGGGGATCGGGAAGGCCCGGTTGCGGGGCGGCGCCGCTGACCGGATAAAGCAGGCTGCACCCTGCGATCACCGGGCGGGGGTCAGGCGGCGTCACAGGCGTTGGGGTCGAGCCCCCGCCGCCTCCGCCACAGCCAGTAAGCCAGGCCGTGAGTGTGAGCGCGGCAAGCGGACCGCGCAGGCGGGTTTTGAATTGCAGCGACCGCGTTGCGCAGGTAATGTTGCAGCGCGTCAATCCATCCCCCTCGTTCGTCCAGACTGATCTGACTCTCTTCGGGAGATCCCATGCGCCGCATCCAGTCCCTGCTCGTTGCCAACCGTTCTGAAATTGCAATCAGGGTGATGCGTGCCGCAGCCGAAATGGGCATGCGGACGGTGGCGATTTATTCGCATGAGGACCGTTTTGCGCTGCATCGTTTCAAGGCCGATGAAAGTTATCAGGTGGGCGAGGGGCAAAAGCCGCTTCAGGCTTATCTCGATATCGAAGACATCATACGGATTGCCCGCCAGGCCAAGGTCGACGCGATCCATCCCGGCTACGGGTTTCTTTCCGAAAATCCCGACTTTGCCCGGGCCTGCGCGCAGGCTGGCATTGTGTTTGTGGGACCAACGCCAGAGGCAATGACGACGCTCGGCAACAAGGTCGCAGCCCGGGCGGCGGCTGAGCGCGCGGGCGTCCCGGTGATGCCGGCAACCGGACCGCTGCCGCATGACCTGGGCGAGGCCAGGCGGCTGGCTGAGCAGATCGGCTACCCGCTCATGCTGAAGGCGAGTTGGGGCGGCGGCGGTCGCGGCATGCGGGTCATCGAGCAGGCTGCCGATCTCGATGCGCAGCTTGAGGTGGCGCGCCGCGAAGCGCGGTCAGCCTTCGGCAATGACGAGGTCTACCTGGAAAAACTGGTCAGACACGCGCGGCACGTGGAGGTGCAGGTGTTTGGCGATACGCACGGCAACCTCGTGCATTTGTTTGAACGTGACTGCTCGGTGCAGCGCCGCAATCAGAAGGTGGTGGAGCGGGCACCTGCGCCCTATCTCGATGATGCGACCCGTAGCGAACTCTGCGAGTCTGCGTTGAAGCTGGCGCGCGCGGTGGGCTATGTGAATGCGGGAACAGTCGAGTTCCTGATGGATGCGGATACCGGGCGCTTTTACTTCATCGAGGTCAATCCGAGGATTCAGGTTGAGCACACGGTGACCGAGATGGTGACCGGTATCGATGTGGTCAAGTCGCAGCTGGCGATCGCCCAGGGCGCGACGATCGGCAGCCCCGATTGTCCGGTGTCCCGTCAAAGTGACATCCGCCTCAATGGCCATGCGCTGCAATGTCGCCTGACCACCGAGGACCCTGAAAACGGCTTCACGCCCGATTACGGACGCATCCAGGCCTACCGGAGCGCGGCAGGGTTCGGGTTACGACTGGACGGTGGTACCGCGTATACCGGCGCGGTGATCACGCCCTATTACGATTCGCTGCTGGTGAAGGTCACCGCCTGGGCGCCGAGCGCACTCGAGGCGATCCGCAGGATGGATCGCGGGTTACGCGAATTCCGCATTCGCGGCGTGGCCACCAATCTGCAGTTTGTTGAAAACGTCATCAATCATCCGAAGTTTACCGCTGGTACGGTGACCACCCGATTCATCGACACCACGCCCGAGCTGTTCAACTTTCGCAAGCGCCGTGACCGTGCGAGCCGGCTGCTCGGCTACATCGGCGAAGTGACGGTCAATGGTCACCCTGATCTCAAAGGTCGGACGAAGCCTGATTTATCCCGCCTTCAGATTGCCTTGCCGCGCCGCTGGCCGACAACCGCCGGTGCTTCGCAGGCCGCAAGCTCACTGACACCCGAGGCGTCGGCTTACTCGGTTGCGGGCTCGCGTGCGCTCGCCAACGCCATTGCACGGCCCGGTGAGCGCATCGATTTGAGTGTGGCACCGCCCCCGGGGTCGCGTCAGTTGCTGCAGCAACTCGGTCCCGCGAAATTCTCGGAGTGGATGCGGGCAAGTCGCAGGGTGCTGATCACCGATACCACCATGCGTGATGCGCATCAGTCGCTGTTTGCCACCCGGATGCGCTCGATCGACATGCAGCGGATCGCGCCGTATTACGCCCGCATGCTGCCGCAGCTGTTTTCGGTGGAATGCTGGGGCGGCGCAACCTTTGATGTTGCCATGCGCTTTCTGAATGAGGATCCGTGGGAGCGGTTGGCGGGATTGCGCGGGGCCATGCCGAATCTGTTGCTGCAGATGCTGCTTCGCGGCAGCAACGCCGTGGGCTACACCAACTATGCCGATAACGTCGTGCGTCATTTTGTTGCGCAGGCTGCGGCAGGGGGCATCGATGTGTTTCGCGTGTTTGACTCCCTGAACTGGGTCGAGAACATGCGGGTCGCGATCGATGCGGTGCTCGAAAGCGGCGCGCTCTGCGAGGGCTCGATCTGCTACACCGCCGACCTGTTCGACAGGGCTCGCTTCAAATACGACCTGAAGTACTACCTTGATATCGGTCGCAAGCTGCGCGAGGCGGGTGTTCACGTCATCGGTGTCAAGGATATGGCGGGCGTGTGCCGCCCGCGCGCGGCCCGCGAACTGGTGCATGCGCTGCGGGAGGAAACCGGGCTGCCGGTGCACTTTCATACGCATGACACCAGCGGTGCAGGCGCCGCGTCGGTGCTGGCTGCCATTGAAGCGGGTGCGGACGCGGTGGACGCAGCGTTCGATGCCATGAGCGGCCTGACCTCGCAGCCCAATCTTGGCGCGATCGTTGCCGCACTTGAAGGGGGCGATCGCGACACCGGACTTGACCGCGAATCGCTTCAGATGATCAGCCATTACTGGGAGAGCGTACGAACCATCTATGCGCCCTTTGAGTCAGACATTCGCTCCGGTACGTCTGATGTTTATCGCCACGAGATGCCGGGTGGGCAGTACACGAACCTTCGTGAGCAGGCACGCGCGCTGGGGCTTGAACACCGTTGGCCGGAGGTGGCTGAGCGGTATGCAGAGGTCAACCGATTGTTCGGTGACATTGTCAAAGTGACACCGACCTCGAAGGTGGTCGGCGATATGGCGTTGTTCATGGCGGTTAACGACCTGTCGGTGGCCGATGTCCTGGACCCGGAGCGAGACATCGCATTTCCGGAGAGCGTTGTATCGCTGTTTCGCGGTGAACTGGGTTTCCCGCCTGATGGTTTTCCCAGGGAGATCTCGCGTCGGGTGCTCAAGTGCGATACCGCCACGCCCATTCTCATCGAACCACCTCAGCCCTTCAGGCCCGGCGAGCGCATCGCGCCGGTGGATCTGGAGCAGGCACGCGAGCAGGCTCACAAGGCCGCCGGACATGCGGTGACCGACAACGATTTGTCGTCCTGGCTGATGTATCCGAAGGTGTTTTCCGATTTTTCCGCGCACCGCCGGCGCTTTGGCGACCTGAGCGCGCTGCCTTCACCGACCTACTTCTACGGCATGACCGAGCTCGAGGAAATCAGCATTGACCTGGATCCCGGCAAATCGCTGGTCGTGCGCCTGCTTGGGACGGCGCCCGCCGAGGAAGAAGGCGTGGTCAAGGTGTTCTTCGAGCTCAATGGCCAACCCCGAACGATGCGGGTTGAACGCAGTGGCTCGCGGCGCGCGCCCACCCGCGTGCAGGCCGATCCGGCCAACCCCGCCCACGTTGCAGCGCCCATGCCCGGCATGGTCGTGACGGTTGCGGTGAAGGCAGGTCAGTCGGTCAAGGCTGGCGACCCGCTGGTGTCGGTGGAAGCGATGAAAATGGAGACCCAGATCAGGGCCGAGCGCGATACCGTGGTGAAGGCCGTTCATGTTCGGCCCGGCGAGACGGTGGCAGCGCGTGACCTTCTGGTGGAGATGCGCGACTGACGAGGGTGGTGTACTAAACGGCTGACACTTGGCGTGTCAAATCGTGAATGATCGCATGTTTTGAGCCGAAAATGGGCCGCTTGCCGGTTGCGCATAAGGCTTGATTTCGCAGTAGGATGGTCGGCGAGACGACCCGCAGTTACAGGTTTTTTTCGTTGCGCCGACCGCGCGAAAGGACGACCGATGCGAACCACCCTGCAGATCAACTTCCGTGGAATGGCTGTCTCCCCGGCGCTTGAGCAACTGATCCGCGAAAAGACCGAAAAGCTCGAAAAATTTCATCCAAACGTCACCGGCTGCCGAGTGGTGGTCGACAAACCGCACCATCACAAGGCGCAGGGCGAACATTTCATCGTCAGTGTTGACGTGTCCGTGCCGGGCGCCAACATTGTCGCCAATCACGCGCATCACGAAGACGTCAACGTCGCGCTTCGCGATGCTTTCCTTGCTGCGCGTCGGCAGCTTGAAGAGCACTCAAGAAAGCTGCGCGGCGATGTCAAAAGCCATTCACTGCCGCAGGCGGTCGAGCTGGCCGCCGAATAACCGGACACCGAATAACCGGCCGGATCAGTGGCCTGGCGTCAGCCAGGCCCAACCGAATCCGCGGGTTCCGGGCGCGATCGCCCGGGTACCGCGCGAACCGCCCCCGGCGCTGCGCGCCAGATGGCGAATGCGGCCATCGCCGATACGGCGATGCCCAGCGCAAACGCTGGCAGGTAGCTGCCTGTGTAGTCGTGAATCAGTCCGGTCATCCATGGGCCCAGGGCACCGCCGGTAATGGCCAGCAAACTGAGCGTGCCGAAGATCGGGCCGTAGTGAGGGCTCTCAAAAACATCTGCCGGAATCGCGCCGAACACCGAGGTGACGCCGTATCCGATCAGGCCCTGGACCAGCACCATCAAGAGCAATAGCGGAAAACTGGGCCAACGCGTCAGCGCAAGCAACAGCAGGCAGCACACCATAAAGCCCGCGCAGCCGATCGACCAGACGATCTCGCGACCGATTCGGTCCGACAGCCATCCCAATGCGATCTGCCCTGGAATACCTGCCAGGCTGACAAATCCCAATGCCCATGCTGCGGTCGTCGGATCGAATCCGATCTCAAGCAGGTAACGGGTCTGGTGAACCTGAACGGCATACCAGACAAACAGCGCGCTTGCGTAGGCCAGCGCAATCCACCAGAAGCGGGTGGTGCGCATTGCGAGACGCAGAGTCCATTCGATCTGAGTCCAAGCCGGATCGATTTCGCGCCTGGCGCGCGACCGCGCGAGGCTCTCTGAAGCGATCGGATCCCCGTCAGGCTGCAGCCCCAGGTCAGAGGGCCGCCGTCGCACCAGGAGGTTCAGCGGCACCAGCACCACCAGAATGAGAATTCCGAAGGCAAGGCAGGCCTGGCGCCAGCCCTGTGTGTCGATCAGCTGCTGCATCAAAGGCAGCAGAACGATCGAACCCGCGCCCGCGCCTGCGTACGCGATCGAGATGGCAAGGCCGCGCTTACGCTCAAACCAGGCGGACAGAAAGAGTCCGTGCCCGGTGTAGCCCAGGCAGACGCTGCCAAACCCCACCAGCAGGCCCAGGCTCAGGTAGAAGGCCCACAGCGAGGTCGCCTGGCTGGCGAGCAGCATGCCGAGGCCGCTGGCCAGGACGCCCGCCTGCAGCACCGGTACGGGGCCCCATCGTTCCATGGCCCGGCCCAGCATTGGACTGACCGCCGCCGAGACCAGAAACCCAAACGAAAACGCGCCGGCGGTGTCGGCGCGATCCCAACCGAATTCGTCGAGAATAGGCGGAAACACAAGTGAAAACGCGGTGCGCGCATTAACCGCCAGGGCCATTGACATGAATGCGATGGCGATGACCAGCCAGCCGTAATAAAACGGCAGGTGGCGGGCGAGACGGGCGGCAAGTTTCATGGTTCGAGCGCGGCGATTGTCCAACACTACACGCAACGCGCCTGCCGGGCGAGCCGCTTTGCCGGCCGGTAAAATTCGGTTGCGGAGATCAAACCATGAAGACAAAGACACAGGTGGGTATCGTTGGCGCGGGGCCCTCGGGTCTTCTGCTCGCGCAACTGCTGCACAGGCACGGCATTGAAAGCGTGGTGCTCGAGCGCCAAAGCCGCGACTACGTGCTGTCCCGTATTCGCGCGGGTGTGCTTGAGCGCGGCACTGTCGCGCTACTTGAGCAGGCGGGCGTTGGCGAGCGTATGCGCCGGGAAGGGTTGGCGCACGATGGCGTGATGCTGCAATTTGACTCGCGGCTGCACCGAATCGATTTTCGCGAGCTGATCGACAGCAGCGTCATGGTGTATGGCCAGACTGAAGTGACCCGCGATCTGATGAACGCAAGAGATGCCTCGGGTGGTTTAACGGTTTACGAAGCCCAGGACGTGACGCTGGTTGATTTTGGCTCTGACCGGCCCAGGCTTCGTTACATCAAAGATGGCGAGTCGCATGAGCTCGAGTGCGACTACATCGCCGGCTGCGACGGGTATCACGGCGTGTGCCGGTCAAGCGTTCCTGCTGAAAAAATCCAGCTGTTTGAACGGGTGTATCCCTTTGGCTGGCTCGGCATTCTGTCGCGCACGAGGCCTCTGGATGAAGAACTCATCTACACCAGCCATGAACGCGGCTTTGCGCTTGCGAGCATGCGGTCGCATTCGGTCAGCCGCTACTACGTTCAGTGCACGCTTGAGGACAAGGTGGAAGACTGGTCTGACGATCGGTTCTGGGACGAGTTCCGGTTGCGTGTCGGGCCCGAGGTCGCCGCCCGACTTGAGACCGGACCGTCGATTGAAAAGAGCATCGCGCCGCTACGCAGTTTTGTTGCCGAGCCGATGCGATTCGGCAACCTGTTCCTGGTGGGGGATGCTGCGCACATCGTGCCGCCCACCGGCGCCAAGGGCTTGAATCTCGCGGCAAGCGACGTCGGTTATCTGTCTCGGGCACTGATCGAGCGTTATCAAACCGGTGATGCGCGCGCGCTTGCGACGTATTCAGAGACCGCGCTGCGCAGGATCTGGGCCGCCGAGCGCTTCTCATGGTGGATGACCTCGCTGATGCACCGCTTTCCTGAGACCACCGGCTTCGATCGCCGGGTTCAGGTTGCCGAATTCAACTACCTGTCCGGGTCACGCGCAGCGTCGACCGCGCTTGCGGAAAACTACGTCGGTCTTCCGCATTGAAACCCGTGAAGCATTCGCACCATCACGTGTTACGCCGCAACTTGCTGCTTGCGGCGGGAGGTGCTGCGCTCGCGCCCCTACCGCTGCGCCCAGCGCACGCTCAGAAACGCTACGACCCGGGTGCGAGCGATACGGAAATCGCCATTGGCAACATCGTGCCTTACTCCGGGCCCGCCTCGGCTTACGGCGTCATCGGTCGTGCGCTCGGTGCTTACTTCGCCAAGCTCAATGCAGAGGGCGGCATCGGTGGTCGAAAAATCCGGTACGTCAGTGTTGATGACGGCTATAGCCCGCCGCGAACCGTTGAACAGGCACGCCGACTGGTTGAGCATGAGAAGGTGCTGCTCATTGCTCAGGTGCTGGGCACGGCGCCCAATGTTGCGATTCAGCGCTACCTGAACCAGCGTCGCGTGCCGCAATTGTTTGTGGCCACTGGCGCCACGCGATGGGGCGATCCCGCGCAGTATCCCTACACAATGGGCTGGCAGCCAAGCTATCAGTCGGAGGCCCGGGTTTACGCGCAGCACATTCTCGAGACGCGGCCAGCGGCCCGGGTTGCCGTGCTGCTGCAAAACGATGACTACGGTCGGGACTATCTGAAGGGTCTGCAGGATGGTCTGGGCGAGCGGGCCCAAAAGATGATCGTGGCGCAAAGCACCTATGAGGTGACCGATCCCACGATCGACAGCCAGCTGATTCGGCTCAAGGCATCGGGTGCCGATACATTTTTCAACATCACCACGCCGAAGTTTGCGGCGCAGGCGATCCGTAAGGCCGCCGAAATTGGCTGGCGTCCGCTGCATTATCTGAACAGCGTATCGAATGCGGTGGCATCCGTGATGCTGCCGGCCGGGGCTGATGCCGGAGTCGGCATTGTCTCGTCCAACTACATCAAAGACCCCACCGACCCGCAGTGGGTGGGCACTGCCGAACATGATGCGTGGCTTGACTGGATGCGACGCTGGCACACCGGCGGTGACGTTCGCGACAGCTTCAATGTGTATGCCTATTCGGTGGCCCAAACCATCGAACAGGTGCTGCGGCAGTGCGGTGACGACCTTACGCGGGACAACGTGATGCGCCAGGCTGCCAGCCTCGATTTCACGCTGCCGATGCTGCTGCCCGGCGTACGGGTTCGAACCTCAGCCGATGACTACTTTCCGATCGAAGCGCTGCAGCTGATGCGGTTCAGTGGTCGAAGCTGGGAACGCTTTGGAAAGATTTACGGCGTCTGACCTTTAAGCCTTACGCCTCGCGCATCATTCGCCAGAGATCGATCTTCATTGTGATGACGCAGCCGGCGATGATTGCGACGGTCGTGATCAGCGCGCCCAGCGACAGCGTGGAGAGCCCCGTCAGACCCTGCCCTACCGTGCAGCCAAGCGCTGTAACGCCGCCCGCGCCCATGAATACGCCACCCAGCAGGTGCCTGCGAAAATCGGTACCGTCAGGGAATACCTCTTCCCGCCAGCTGCGGGTGGCGAGCGCCCAGACGAGTGCCCCGGCCACCATGCCTATCGCCGTGGCAATGCCAAAGGTGATGTGGCGCGACTTGTCGCTCCAGAACATGAGCAGTTCCAGCGTGTAGGCAAAGGGCGCAACCAGCGATAACGATTCCGGTCGATTGGCCTGCGTGCCGATGTAAGCGGCCTCAAGCGTTTCAGGATGCTCTTCAACGAACCCAATGTGGCCGGTGACATACCAGCCGCCCACCACGATCAAGCCGATCAGCAGGCCACCTGCGATGGCGGACGGTTCGTCGCGCCAGATTTCGCGGCTGACAAGCGCTGCAAACACCAGCGCGAGCCCGATCAACGGTGGCAGCCAGCGGTTGAGCACGGCGGCGTCAGCGCCCATCCAGGTCGCAAACAGCGTCGGTAATTCCTGGCTGGTGCCCAGATCGATGACCACCTGATCCACGGTCGCGGTGCGCCAGACTCCAAACAGCCCCTTGAGGGTCATGTAGGCTGAAATGCCCACGACCAGAAACACCAGGACCGATTTGAGGTTGCCGCCGCCCAGACGAATCAGCGTTTTGCTGGTGCAGCCCGAGGCGAGCGTCATCCCGACGCCAAACAACAGGCCGCCCACCAGATGTGACAGCCAGGGCAGTCGATTACCCGAGTAAAGCGAGCGACTGGTGCTGACCAGGCCCGCGAGTTCGAGTGCCCAGACGCCCAGAATGGCGACGCCGATTGCCAGCAGCCACATCCGCATCCGGGTCCAGCTGCCGATATTCAGAATGTCGGAGATGGCTCCCAGCGTGCAGAAATGCGTGCGGGCGCCGACCAGACCGAAAGCAGTGCCCAGGCCGAAGCCCAGTGCGGCGATTGCGCCGACAGATATGATCGGGGTATCCATAAACGAGTGTCTTCTGCGATGAGGCGGGTGGAAGGCATCTTACCGGGACCAGGCCTGTCGCCGATTGCCTGACCCCTGTCGCCTCAGATGAACGGAGCTTCGAACCATGTTCGAAACAAGCATTGCAGGGAGCCTGCCCAAGCCTGGGTGGCTGGCCGAAACGGGAAAACTGTGGCCGCGCTGGCTCGCCGATGGGGAGGCGCTGGACCGCGCGAAAGCCGACGCCACGCTGCTGTGGCTGAAGCTTCAGGAGGATGCCGGCGTTGACGTGATTGGCGACGGCGAGCAGTCGCGTCAGCACTTCGTGCATGGCTTTCTTGAG
>Ga0194118_10003341_pt1 | contig 18838 bp, 18 predicted proteins | sample TA2MahsurfametaG_2_FD_148662 | JGI IMG/M metagenome (GOLD analysis project Ga0194118, IMG submission 148662) | Freshwater microbial communities from Lake Tanganyika, Tanzania - TA2015013 Mahale N5 surface | ecosystem: Environmental > Aquatic > Freshwater > Lake | place: Tanzania: Lake...
GGGCACGACGATCACCGACGGCCTCGGCGTGCTGGTCCTCGACGGGGATGCGTCGGGCCCGGTGATCAACGCGGTGGCACTGAGTAACGCGGTGGCGAGCTACTCCCCCGATTCCCGAGTGCTCGTCTCCGCATCCACTCTGGGAACCGACACCGGTACCGAACACCTGGAACGCGTGCGCGCGCACCTTCAGCGCATGCTCGGGACGCCCACGACCACGTGGGAGATGATCGGTGTGTACCCCATCGCCCATGCACTCCCGGCCATGCTTCCCCCCTTCGAAGTGCGGCGCCCGGTGTCCCTGGGCAACGGCCTGTTTGTCGCGGGTGATCATCGGGACACCTCCTCCATCCAGGGCGCGATGGTGAGCGGACGCCGTGCAGCCGATGCAGCCCTCCGCTCGCTCGGGGTTAAGGTCATCGAGTGACATCCGAGGCGTTAGCGCTCGACGTGCGCATCGTCGGTTTCGGCGACGATGCAGTGGAGTACCAGTCCGCGTGGGAGCTGCAGCGCCGCGTACATACGGACGTGGTCGCCGGCGCACCCGATGTCGTCCTCCTGCTCGAGCACCCGCCCGTCTACACCGCGGGTCGTCGCACCGAGATGCTCGAGCGGCCGCTCGATGGAACGCCGGTGATCGACGTCGATCGCGGCGGGAAGATCACCTGGCACGGCCCGGGCCAACTCGTCGGCTACCCGATCCTGCGGCTTCCTGACCCGATCGACGTCGTCGCACACGTCCGCCGCATCGAGTCGATGATCATCGCAGTGTGTGCGGACTTCGGCCTCTCTACCGATCGCGTCGAGGGCCGCAGCGGTGTGTGGGTTCAGAGTGATCACCGGGGCCCGGACCGGAAGATAGCGGCCATCGGAATCCGCGTCGCCGAGGGCGTGACGATGCACGGCTTCGCTCTGAACTGCGACTGCGACCTCACCTGGTTCGACCGCATCGTGCCGTGCGGGATCAGAGATGCGTCGGTGACGTCGCTCAGCAGGGAACTCGGTCGCGACGTGAGCGTGCCCGAGGTCACCGAGATACTGCTGCCCCACCTGTCGCTCTTACCTAGGCTGACCGCGTGAGTGTCGGCGTCGATCCCGAGGGTCGCAGGCTGCTGCGCATCGAGGCGCGCAACGCCGCGGTCCCGATCGAGCGCAAGCCCACCTGGATCCGCACCTCGATGAAGACCGGACCCGAGTACACCCAGATCCGCGACCTCGTCGCGCGCGAGGGGCTGCACACGGTCTGCCAGGAGGCCGGCTGCCCCAACATCTACGAGTGCTGGGAGGACCGGGAGGCGACCTTCCTCATCGGCGGTGAGCAATGCACCCGTCGCTGCGACTTCTGCCAGATCGATACGGGCAAGCCCGCACCCCTGGACCGCGATGAGCCCCGGCGGGTGGCGGAGTCCGTCCAGTCCATGGGCCTTCGCTACGCCACGGTGACCGGAGTCGCACGCGACGACCTCCCCGACGAGGGCGCGTGGCTGTACGCGGAGACGGTGCGACAGATCCTCCACCTCAACCCGGGTATCGGAGTCGAGGTCCTCATCCCGGACTTCTCCGGGAATCCCGCACTCCTCGGTCAGGTGTTCGACGCGCAGCCGAACGTGCTGGCCCACAATCTCGAGACGGTCCCGCGCATCTTCAGCCGGATCCGTCCCGCGTTCCGATACGAGCGCAGCCTTGATGTCCTGACGCAGGCGCGCACCGCGGGCCTGGTGACCAAGAGCAATCTCATCCTCGGCCTCGGCGAAACCGACGACGAGATCGATCACGCACTGCGAGACTTGCACGCCTCCGGGTGCGATCTGATCACGATCACGCAGTACCTACGCCCCACGAAGCGTCACCATCCGGTCGAGCGTTGGGTGCATCCGGATGAGTTCGTGCGCTGGTCCGAACGCGCTGAGGAAATCGGGTTCCTCGGGGTCATGAGCGGACCCCTCGTGCGCTCCAGTTACCGCGCGGGTCGTCTCTATGCCCAGGCCGTGGCGGCACGGACATGACCAGCCCCCGCGTGGTCGCCGTGCACGTCTGGCCCGCCGACTCCCCCACCCCGATCCCGGTCGACAACCTGGAGTTGACGTTCGCCGGCGTTGTCGGTGATCGCCACTTCGGCGAGACGATGGCATCGGACACCCGCCAGGCGAAGGTGTATGCCCGCGGCACGACCATCCGCAATCACCGTCAGGCGTCGATCGTTGACACCGGTGACTTGGAGACCATCGCGTCTCGGTTGGGAATACCGCGACTGGAGGCCGGGGTGATCGCGGACAACATCTGCACGTCGGGAATTCCCGCCCTCACGAGCCTTCCCCGCATGACGCGCATGGAGTTCAGCAGCGGCGCAGTCGTCATCCTGGGCGGGGAAAACTTTCCGTGCGTGATCGCGGGTGGACTGGTCGAAGACGCATACGGCACTCGGGCCGAGTCGTTTCCGAAGGCGGCCATGGGTTTACGCGGTCTCACCGGCTGGGTTGATCACCCGGGAGTCGTCCGCCCCGGGGACAGCATCACCCTGCACCCGCCGCTGTAGTTAGGCTTCCCGACATGGCCAAGGGACGCATTCGCACGAGCCTGTCCGCGATCGGACAGAACTGGAAGATGACGTCCCAGGCGTACCCGACACTCCCTCTCGAGGTGATCGGCCTGCTCCTTGGCGTGGGGGCAGCCGTGGCCATTCCGGTCGGCCTCCTCGTCAACTGGCTCACGGGCATCCTGCTCGGAATCCCCGTCGGACTCCTCGCGGCGACCTTCTGGTTCAGCCGTCGCGCGGTGCGCGCCGCCTATAAGCGGATCGAGGGCCAACCGGGTGCCGCAGCCGCCGTGCTCGAGAACATGCGTGGCTGGGCGGTAACGCCCGCGGTGGCCGTGAGCAAGAACCAGGACATGATCAGTCGCGTCGTCGGCAAGCCCGGCGTGATTCTGGTTGGTGAGGGTCCCGCGTCGCGGATTTCGCACATGCTCGCCAATGAGCGCAAGAAGACGGCCCGCTGGGTGCCGGAAATCCCGATCTACGAGATCCAGGTCGGTGACGACGAGGGGCAGATCACCCTGCTGAAACTCCAGCGCTCGATCCAGAAGTTGCCCCGCAGCCTCCGAGGCGGCGAGATCACCGAGGTCCGCCGTCGACTCGAAGCCTTGGGCAATGCCCGGAACTCGATGCCGGTGCCCAAGGGCCCGATCCCCACATCACCACGTCAGGTGCGCAGGCCCCGCTAACGCACCCGCACGCAGACCGAGCCCACCGCCCGATCCTGCAACCCTCGACCGTCCTCGTCAGAGACCACGGCCGGGATCACCAGGCAGACCAGGGCGGTTCGCAATGCAGCCCGCCAGAGGGACAGCCGGCCCCCGGTGATGGATACGACACGCAGACCGACCACCAGCTGACCGAAGGACCCTTGGATCAGCCATGTGAGCAGGGTCACTTCGACGAAGAAGATCGCCAGGGTGGCGAAGGAGGACTCCATCGAGCCGTAGGCGAACTGACTGAAGGCCAGCCGGGCCACGAGGAGCGAGGCCAGCCAGTCGATGGCCAGGGCGACGACGCGACGGCCGAGCCGGGCAGGCGGGAATCCCGCGTAGTCCTGGCGCATCCCGTCACGCTAGCGGTTAACACGGGTGAAACAGACGGGATACGGCCGCGTCACGGCCCCTGCCTAGCGTCGTCGTTGGTGAAAGTCACCGCGCGAGGCGAGTACGGAGGTTCCATGTTCAAGAACGCCGACGATGTACTCAAGTACATCAAGCACGAGAACGTCGAATTCGTCGACGTTCGATTCATCGATCTTCCCGGTGTGATGCAGCACTTCAACGTGCCCGCATCGTCGTTCGGCATCGAGGCATTCGAGGACGGCCTGATGTTCGACGGATCGTCGATCCGCGGCTTCCAGGCGATCCACGAGTCGGACATGAAGTTGGTTCCGGATCCGGGAACCGCCTACATCGATCCTTTCCGGTCTGCGAAGACGCTGGTGATGAACTTCTCCATCCTGGATCCGTTCACCAACGAGCCGTACAGCCGTGATCCCCGCAACGTCGCCGCCAAGGCCGAGGCCTATCTGCGCTCGACCGGGATCGCGGACACGGTGTACTTCGGTCCAGAAGCGGAGTTCTACGTCTTCGATGATGTGCGCTTCGAGACCAACCAGCATACCAGCTACTACTTCATCGACTCCATCGAGGGTGCCTGGAACACCGGTCGCATCGAGGAGGGTGGCAACCGCGGCTACAAGACCCGCTACAAGGGTGGCTACTTCCCGGTCCCGCCGGTCGACCACTTCGCCGACATTCGCGACGACATGGTCACGACGCTGCTCAAGGTCGGCCTGGAAGTCGAGCGTTCGCACCATGAAGTCGGCACTGCCGGCCAGGGTGAGATCAACTACAAGTTCAACTCCCTGCAGGCCGCGGCCGACCAGGTGATGCTGTTCAAGTACGTCATCAAGAACGTCGCCTGGGCGCATGGCAAGACCGCCACCTTCATGCCCAAGCCACTCTTCGGCGACAACGGCTCCGGCATGCACTGCCACCAGTCGCTCTGGAAGGACGGAAAGCCGCTGTTCTACGACGAGATGGGCTACGGCGGCCTCTCCGACATCGCCCGCTGGTACATCGGTGGACTGCTCCACCACGCACCGTCGCTGCTCGCGTTCACCAACCCGACGGTGAACTCCTACCACCGCCTGGTGCCTGGCTTCGAAGCCCCGGTGAACCTGGTCTACTCGGCCCGTAACCGCTCGGCGTGCATCCGCATCCCGGTCACCGGTAACTCGCCGAAGGCCAAGCGCATCGAGTTCCGCGTCCCCGATCCGTCCAGCAACCCCTATCTCGCTTTCGCGGCGATGATGATGGCCGGTATCGATGGCGTGAAGAACAAGATCGAGCCGATGGCGCCCGTGGATAAGGACTTGTACGAGCTGCCCCCGGATGAGTTGGCGAATATCCCGCAGGTCCCCGGATCCCTCACAGAGGTGCTGGATGCCCTCGAGAAGGACAACGACTACCTGCAGGCCGGTGGCGTATTCCCCGCGGATCTCATCGAGACCTGGGTGGACTACAAGCGGAGCAACGAGGTGGATCCGATTCGTCTCCGCCCGCATCCGCACGAGTTCGAGATGTACTACGACATCTGATCCCCCCGTCGCGTCGATTCGCCTCGCGCGCACTGGGAAACGAACAGCCCCCCGGGACTCCCGGGGGGCTGTTCTCAGTTGGAGGGGTCCACAGAACGTGCGAGGGTAGGACCATGGCAGGACGAGAGATTCCCACCCGGCGACGCGTCTGGCACGTCGCGGTGCCGATCGTGGCGGTCATCGTTCTCGCGCTCACCTGGAACAGGGAACTGCCCACGCTCACCCTGGTGCTCACCTCCCTCGTGCTCGCACTGGCGATCCTGAGTGCGGTCCACCATGCCGAGGTTGTCGCCGCCAAGGTCGGTGAACCCTTCGGGTCACTCACGCTGGCCGTGGCGGTGACGATCATCGAGGTCGCCCTGATCGTCACTTTGATGACTTCGGACCCACTCGGGACGCAGACCTTGGCCCGGGACACCATCTTCGCCGCCCTAATGATCACCTGTAACGGCATTGTGGGGATCGCACTGATCACGCGGACTCTGCGGGGTGGTGAGGCGACCTTCAACGCAGCAGGCGCCGTGTCGGGATTGTCCGCGATCGCCGCCATCTCGACGTTCTGCTTGATACTCCCGACTTTCACCACCAGCACGGCCGGACCGACGCTCAACCCGACCCAGCTCGCGTTCGCCGCTTTGGCGGCACTCACCGTCTACCTGGTGTTCGTGCTCGTCCAGACGGTGCGGCATCGGGACTACTTCCTTCCCGACGCGGACGAGGCAACGCCTACCCCGCTGCCGGAGTCCGTGCACGTGGTACCCCCCACCGGACGAACCGCTCTGGGCAGCTTGATCCTGTTGGTGATCGCGTTGGTCGCCGTTGTCGGTCTTGCCAAGGTGTCGAGTCCGCTGATCGAGGCCGGCCTGGTCAATGTTGGACTTCCGTCGGCCGCGGTGGCGGTCTCAATCGCCCTGCTGGTTCTGCTTCCGGAGTCGATCGCGGCAGTCCGAGCCGCTCGGCGCAACCGGATCCAAACGAGTCTGAACCTCGCCTATGGATCGGCTATGGCGAGTATCGGGCTGACGATCCCCACCATTGCCGTGATCTCCTGGCTATTCGATTACCAGTTGATCCTGGGCCTCGACGCGACAGCCATCGTGCTCCTCGCCGCAACCCTGTTCACCGGCTTGGCGACCGTGCTCGCAGGACGCGCGACCGTGCTGCAGGGCAGCATCCACCTATCGCTGTTGGCCGGCTTCCTGGTCCTCGTCGCCGCACCCTGATCGGGTGTTCCGAAAGGAAACAGAAGGGTTTCGACGGCGTACGTGTCGCCACCGGACACACGGCGCGTCCTCCATGGTCTAGGCGGAACTCGTAGACCTCGGGGTGATGCCCCGACTCAAGCGGGCCTCACTCGCCGTAGAAGACGCGCTCCATGACCTGCCGAGCCCGTCGGCTGACTCGGAGGTACTCCTCGCGCATCTCGGTCCCAGCGCGAGCACCGCGGCCGAGGATGAAGCCCACCGCCATCGCCTCCCGGGGGTCGGTGGGAACCATGTCGCTCGGACGACCACGGGCGAGCATCACCGCATTGCGGATCGATGTTGCCAGCAACCATGACGAACGCAGGGTTGCAGCATCCTGAACACTCAGGAGTGAGTGCGTGACCGCGGCGTCGAGCACCGACAGCGTGCTCGTGTCCTGGAGGTCGGGGATGTGGTGCGCGTGCTGCAACTGGAGGAGTTGAGCCACCCATTCCACGTCACTGAGCCCACCCGGGCCCAACTTCATGTGCAGGCGTGGGTCCGCACCGCGCGGGAGGCGCTCGGACTCCATGCGTGCCTTGACCCTGCGCATCTCGCGCAGGGCATCGGGTGCGAGTCCCTCGATCGGGTAGCGCAGCGGGTCGATCATCGCGATGAACCGGGCACCGAGATCCGGATCACCCGCAACGGCGCGGGCCCGCAGCAGGGCCTGCGCCTCCCAGGGTGAGGACCAGCGCGCGTAATAGGTCTGATACGAATCCAGGGACCGCACGAGCGGGCCGGACTTACCCTCCGGGCGCAGATCCGCGTCGATCTCCAGCGCCGGATCGGTCGAGGCGGTCATCAGGAGTGCGCGCAACTCATTGGCGACAGCGAAGGCCTGTTTGCCCGCCTCCGTCTCGTCGGCGTCAGGCAGCACTTCGTAGACGAACATGACGTCGGCATCGCTCGCGAACCCGAGTTCGGATCCACCGAAACGGCCCATCGCAATCACCGCGATCCGGGCGTGATGCACCCCATCACCTGCGACGGATTGCCATGCGGCACGTAACGCTCCATCGATGGACGCCGTCGCGACATCCGTGAGTCCGCGACCCACGTCCGCGGAACCGGTGGTCCCGAGGATCTCCCCCACCGCCAGGCGGAAGAGCTCCTTGCGGCGCATGGCGCGAATCGCTGAGACGATCGCCTCCGGTGTGTCGTGCCGGGTCGCGATCGCATCCACCTCGATCGTCAGGGACTCCAGTGACCGCGGGGTGAGTTCTTCATCCGCGGCGAGCATCTGCACCGACGCAGGTGCGCGCAGGAGAAGATCAGTCGCGTAGCGACTCGAGCTGAGGATGTGGGCCATCCGTTCGGCCACGATCGACTCGTCCCGGAGCAGGCGCAGGTACCAGGGTGTGGCACCGAGGTCATCGCTCACCTGACGGAAACCCAGGAGTCCCGCATCGGGATCCGGCCCGTCTGCGAACCATCCGAGCAGGACGGGCAGGAGCGTGCGCTGGATCGTCGCGCGTCGACTCACCCCGGTGGTGAGCGCGGTCAAGTGCGCCAGCGCACCGCTGGGGTTGGCATAGCCCAGTGCCGCCATGCGCTCCTCGGCCGCCTGCAGTGACAGCCGCGCCTCCCCCGCGTCGAGGCGCGCCACGGCCTGGAGCAGTGGTCGATAGAACAACTTCTCGTGCAGTCGCCGCGCTTCGCGGGCGTGGCGACGCCACTCGGCCATCAACTCCGCGATGGGGTCGGAGCGGAACCCCAGGGATCGGGCGATCACCCGGAGTTCATCCTCGTCCTCGGGGAGAACATGGGTTCGACGTAGGTGACGCAGTTGGAGGCGGTGCTCCAGGGTGCGCAGGAATCGGTACGCATCCGCGAGACTCGACGAATCGGAGCGAGCGACGTAGCCCCAGGTCGCGAGCGCCTCCAGCGAGGACAGCGTGGCCGGACGCCGCAACATCACATCGCTTCGCCCATGCACCAATTGCAGGAGTTGGACGCTGAACTCGATATCGCGCAGACCACCCGGACCCAACTTGATCTCACGCTCGGCGAGCGCAGCCGGCACGTTCTCCTCGACCCGCCGACGCATCGCCTGCACCTCGACGACGAAGCCGTCGCGGTCCGCCGCGGACCAGATCAGCGGAGAAACGGCGTCGACGTACGCGTCACCGAGGGCCCGGTCGCCGGCCGAGAATCGAGCCTTCAGCAGAGCTTGGAACTCCCAGGTCTTCGCCCAGCGCCCGTAATAGGCGAGGTGGGATTCGAGTGTGCGAACGAGTGCCCCTTGCTTGCCCTCCGGCCGCAGGCCCGCATCGACCTCCCAGAGGCCACCCTCGGCCGTCGCGGTGCTGCAGATGCGCATCACGGCCTTCGCGAGCACCGTGGCGCTGGTCACCGCGTCGGATTCCTCGACGCCTTCGGGGGCCGCCGCGACGAAGATGACGTCAACGTCACTGATGTAGTTCAACTCGCGTGCCCCGCACTTGCCCATGCCGATGATCGCCAGCCGCGTCGAGGCCGCATGGTGAGGGTTCGCGGACCGGGCGATGGCAAGTGCTGCCTCGAGAGCGGAATCGGCGAGATCAGACAACCACTCGGCAACGATGTCGACCGATGCCATGCCGGTGACGTCGCGCACCGCGACGCCGAGCAGGAGCTCCCGGTATCGAATACGCAACGCATCCATGGCCGCGTCCTCCGCGAGGGTGGCGGTCGGAGCCTCGTCGTGCGGATCGCCACCAACGGAATGCAGGAGCGCTGTGCGCATGCCCTCCGGTGTGGGCGTCCGCGTAAGCCCCTCCGAGTCGATGACCACGGTGCGGACTTCCGAGTGTCGGATGAGGAAGTCGCCCAACGCGACCGACAGACCCATGATGTCCAGGAGTCGAGCGAGTGCATCGGGATCCGCGGCCCATTCGCGGACCCAGCGGCGGCGATCGGGGTCCGATCCGGACTCGATCAGTCGCGTAAGTTGCATCAGGCCGAGATCGGGATCGGCGCACGAACCCAAAGCCGATGCAAGGTGATCACCCATTTCTGCGTGCACCTGCGCGAACACCTCGGAGTCGAGGAGCCGCTCGGCACGCTCCGGATCACGGAAACCCGAGCGAGCCAGCCGCATTGCCGGGGCTGACTGACGCTCGCTGGTCACAGTGAGGGAAGGTACCTCTCGAGCTCCCATGGGGTCACCTGGCGGCGGTAGTCCTCCCAGTCCGCCCGCTTATTGCGCAGGAAAAAGTCGAAGACGTGCTCGCCCAGCGTCTCGGCGACCAACTCGGACTTCTCCGTGAGCGCGATGGCCTGATCGAGGCTCGCCGGGAGAGGTTCCATACCCAGGGCCCGACGCTCGGAGGCCGTCAGGGCCCAGACGTCGTCCTCGGATCCCGGCGGAAGTTCATAGGACTCCTCGATGCCCTTCATCCCCGCAGCGAGCAAGACGGCGAAGGCGAGATAGGGATTAGTGGCGCTGTCCATGGCGCGGTACTCGATGCGGGTGCTATTGCCCTTGGATGGCTTGTACATGGGAACGCGGATCAATGCCGATCGATTGTTGTGACCCCAACAGATCCAGGCCGGTGCCTCCGCGCCTCCGGCGAGGCGCTTGTAGGAGTTGACCCACTGGTTCGTGATCGCGGTGATCTCCGGCGCATGCACGAGCAGTCCCGCGATAAAGGAGCGGGCGATCTTGGAGAGCTGATACTCCGCGCCCGGTTCGAAGAAGGCGTTGCGGTCCCCCTCGAACAGCGACAGGTGGGTATGCAGTCCGTTGCCGGGGTGGTCCCGGAACGGTTTGGGCATGAAGGAGGCGAACAGTCCCTGCTCGAGTGCCACCTCCTGCACGACCAAGCGGAAGGTCATCAGGTTGTCCGCGGTGGTGAGTGCATCGGCGTAGCGCAGGTCGATCTCCTGCTGACCGGGACCCCCTTCGTGATGGCTGAACTCGACCGAGATGCCCATCGCCTCGAGCAGCGTGATCGCCTGACGTCGGAAGTCGTGACCGATCCCGTGCGGGGCGTTGTCGAAGTAGCCGTAGTGATCGACGGGAACGGGTGACGCACCCAGCTCGGGCATCCCCTTGAACAGGTAGAACTCCACCTCGGGGTGCGTGTAGAAGGTGAATCCAAGATCGGCTGCCTTGGCAAGACTGCGCTTAAGCACGTGGCGCGGATCGGCATACGACGGCGACCCGTCGGGCAACAGGATGTCGCAGAACAGACGTGCAACACCCGGGCCCTCGGTGCGCCAGGGAAGGATCGAGAAGGTGCTCGGATCGGGGCGCGCGATCATGTCCGACTCGTAGACGCGCGCGAAACCCTCGATCGCCGAACCGTCGAAGCCGATGCCCTCGGCGAAGGCGCCCTCCAACTCCGCAGGGGCGATCGCAACGGACTTCAGGGTCCCCAGGACGTCGGTGAACCACAGTCGAACAAAGCGAATATCGCGCTCTTCGATCGTCCGGAGAACGAACTCTGATTGCTTATCCACGGGTCCATAGTGGTGGCGGGGTTGTTACGGGGAGGTTAAGCACGCCGAACTACGCTCGCGACGTGGCCGAGAGCACGGGTGACACCACCCTCCGGGTGGCCCTCGCCCAGATCAACCCCACCGTGGGTGACCTGTCCGCTAATGCATCGCTGATGACCCAGGCGCTGCGTGAAGCCCACAGCGCCGGCGCAGACCTCGTGGTCTTCCCGGAGCTCGCGCTGGACGGGTACCCGGTCGAGGACCTCGCTCTGCGCCCCTCGTTCCAGCGCGCCAGTCGCGCCGCGATGCACGCGTGGGCCGAGGAGGTGCACGCACTCGGACTCGGTGATCTGCCCTGCCTCGTCGGCTACCTCGATCACAGCGATGAACTCCGCGCCGATCAACCGGCGGGTGGACCGCTCAATGCCGCCGCACTCGTCCACGACGGTCAGGTGCGCGCCCGCTACGTCAAACACCACCTGCCCAACTACGGGGTCTTCGACGAGGCCCGTTACTTCGTCGCGGGTGACACACCCGTCGAGTTCCTCCTCGGCGGAGCGAAAGTGAGTATCGCGATCTGCGAGGACCTCTGGCGTGCAGGCGGACCGGTGGCCTGGGCTCGCGAGACCGGCCCGGGGTTGCTTGCAGTTCTCAACGCCTCGCCCTATGAACGCAGCAAGGACGACACCCGCCTGGCGCTGTGTCAAGCGCGGGCACGGGAGGCCGGCTCCGCTCTCGTCTACGTCAACCTCGTTGGCGGTCAGGATGAACTTGTCTTCGACGGGGATTCGATGACGGTCGATGCCGACGGTTCCGTCCTGCTGCGCGCACCACAATTCGAATCGGGTGTGTTCACCGTCGATATTTCGGTGCCGCGCAGCCGTATTTCCCTGCCGATCCGCATCGAGCGCTCACACGCGCCGTCTGCAACTCCCCCGTCCATGACGCGGCCGCGCGTAGATGACCTGACCGAGGTGCACGGTGCTCTCGTCCTCGGGCTGCGCGACTACGTGGAAAAGAACGGTTTCGCCTCTGTGATGCTGGGTCTCAGCGGCGGCATCGACTCCGCACTCGTGGCATCCCTTGCCTGCGATGCCCTCGGTGCGGACCGGGTATTCGGTGTGGGCATGCCCAGCCGCTATTCGTCCGAGCACTCGCGCTCCGATGCGCGAGACCTTGCGGAGCGCACCGGATTGAAGTTCCGCGAGGTGCCCATCGAACCTATGTTCGCGGCCTGCCAGGAGTCATTGGCCCTTGCTGGTCTCGCCGCCGAGAACCTCCAGGCGCGCATCCGGGGCATGATCCTGATGAGCCTGTCGAATGCGGAAGGGCACCTGGTCCTCGCGACGGGCAACAAGAGCGAGTTGGCGGTCGGATACTCGACCATCTACGGCGACGCGGTCGGCGGGTTCGCACCCATTAAGGATGTGCCCAAGACGCTCGTCTGGGAACTGGCCCGGTGGCGCAACGACGTGGGACCGGGCCAACCGATCCCACCCTCGAGCATCACCAAGCCGCCGAGTGCGGAGTTGCGCCCCGGCCAATTGGATACCGACTCCCTGCCGGACTACGCCGAACTGGACGCCATGCTCGAGGAGTACGTCTCCGGCGACCACGACCTGGGCCATCTCGCCACCCGATTCGATCGAGAGACGGCCCGACGCGTGATCGCGCTCACCGACCGGGCCGAGTACAAGCGACGTCAGTATCCACCGGGAACGAAGATCTCACTACGTGCGTTCGGGCGTGACCGGCGACTGCCGATCACGCATCACTGGCACGAGAGCTAGGACCGGACGGGTACTCCTCCGCAGCCTGCTCGGGGTAGTCGGCCACCTCGTCCTGGACGAGGGCGTCGGTGTCGTCCTGCGCTGGCTGCGCCTTCGTGGTGGGGGGAGTGATCTTCGGCAACCAGATCCCGACGACCAGGGCTGCGATGAACACCACGACCGCCGAGATAATCGACGTGAGGTGCGAGGCCGAGAGAAAAGCTTCGAAGGCACCCGTCTCCAGTTGCGCCCGAATCGCATCCGGCACACCGGGAGCCGCATCGAGGATGGCCACGGATGCCACCACCGACTCGGATGCGGCGGTTGCGGCCTCCGGCGGAAGGGGGAGGGGAGCCTGGGCCAGGGACGTCTCGAGGTTGCTCGCGTATTGGGTGGCAAGCACCGTCCCGATCACGGCCACTCCGAGGGCACCACCTACCTGGCGAACAGTGTTCTGCACCGCGGACCCCGCGCCTGCTCGCATGAGCGGAAGGATGTTCTGCATCACCGTGGAGGCCGGTGCGATCACGTTGCCCATCCCGAACCCGAAGATGAAGAAAACGACGAGCAAGACCCAGATCGGCGTCTCCAAGCGCAGGAAGACGAGCGCCACCGAGGAGATGGTGACGAGGGCTAGTCCGGTGGTCATCACCGCCCGGTACCCGAATCGGTCGACCATGCGTGCGCTTCGCGGAGCCGCGAGCAACTGACCCACCGCGAACGGAAGGAAGCACAGACCGGCCGTCAGGGTGTCGTAACCCCGGAGGATCTGCAGGTAGAACGGAATGGTGAAGGTGATACCAGAGAGCGCGAAGAAGGCCAGGGAGACGGCGGTCAGACTGATCGCGTACCCGCGGTTCTTGAACAGGGCCACATCGAAGCTGGGGTGATCACTTCGCGTCTCCATCCACAGGAAGAGGGCAATGATCGCGACGCCGGCGATGATCGGACCGAGCACGAGCGGGGCAAGCCAGTCGCGGGTCTCCGACGCATGGATGATCCCGTACAGCAAAGACGTCAGTCCCACGATCGAGATCACGAGACCGAGCAAATCGAGCCGACGGCCCTGCGGGTTGCGCGTCTCCGGAACCACCCGCCAGATCGCGACGAGGCCCACAGCAATGATCGGGACGTTGATCAGAAACACGGAGCCCCAGTCGTTCCCGGTAAGCCAGTTGGACCAGGAGGGGTGCTGCAGCAGGATGCCCCCGAGAACGGGTCCGAGTGCCACAGCGGCGCCGACCGCACCCGCCCAGGCCCCGATGGCCTTTCCGCGCTCGTGGGGTGGGAAGACGACGGTGATGATGGCCAGCGTGCAGGGGAGCACGGCCGCGCCGCCGATCCCCATCACGGCACGAAACCCGATGAGCATGCCCGCGCTGCTCGAGAACGCGCAGATCGCCGATGCCACGGCGAAGATCACCAAGCCGATCGTCAGGACCTTCTTGCGGCCCCACGTATCCCCGAGTACCCCCCAGGTGAAGAGGAGAGCGGCGAACACCAATATGTAGGAGTCCACCGCCCAGACCAACTGGCCCTGGGTGGCACCGAGATCCTTCTGGATCGTGGGGAGGGCGATGTTCAGCACGGTGTTGTCGAGGACGACCACGAGCAGGCTCACCACGACGACGGTGAGGATCGCCCAGCGCCGAGGGTGGCCCTCCCCCGAGGTCATCCAGTCGGGCTGCTCGGACACGGTCTCAGGTGAGGTCACGGAATCCTTCATGGCTACCCGACGCCTAATGCGGGGCGATCAGCCCGAGGCTACTCGCCCGAGTGCACTGGCACGGCCCGAGCCGACGTGACACACTTCACGTATCCGGGGACTCCGCAGGGAGCCTCGAGACGGGAGTGACATGTCTGTTCATGCTGCGCAGAAGCGCACCACCATCCGTGATCTTCAGGCGATGACCGCGCGTAGTGAACGCTGGTCGATGATCACGGCGTATGACGCCATGACCGCGCGCATCTTCGATGAAGCCGGAATTCCGGCGATGCTCGTCGGTGATTCCGCCGCGATGGTCGTCTACGGATATGACTCCACGGTCCCGGTGACCGTTCAGGAGTTGCTTCCCCTCGTCGCGGCGGTGCGCCGCGGATCCCAGCACGCGATGGTCGTCGCGGACCTTCCGTTTGGGTCGTACCAGGCCTCCCCTGCGCAGGCTCTGGAGACGGCGTCCGAATTCATGAAGAGCGGCGGTGCCCACGCGGTCAAACTCGAGGGCGGGGCGCCGATGCTTCCCCAGGTGGAGGCACTTATCTCCGCCGGCATCCCGGTCATTGCCCATCTGGGCCTCACTCCGCAGTCGGTCAACGCCCTGGGCGGCTACCGAGTGCAAGGTCGTGGTGAATCCGCGGACATCCTGAAGCGCGATGCCAAGGCCTTCGAGGCTGCCGGCGTGAGCGCCGTCGTCCTGGAACTCGTGCCAGCGGAGCTCGCGACGCGGATCAGCGCCCTGCTGACCATCCCGACGATCGGGATCGGCGCGGGTTCGGGAACCGACGCCCAGGTGATCGTGTGGCAGGACCTCGTCGGACTCACCCCGGGACCGCTCCCGAAATTCGTCCGTACCTATGCGGATGTTCGGACCGACATATCCGAAGCCGTGTCGCGGTGGAACACCGACGTGATCGAGGGTCGCTACCCGTCCGAGCAGGAGTCCTACTCGTAGTTCAGAGGTCGGTGACGCGGATCCCGGCATGGATCTTGTAGCGGCGGTTCATCGAGATCAGATTGGCGGTGAACGCCTCAACCTGGCCCGCGTTGCGGAGCCGGCCGCCGTATACGCCACGCGCTCCGGGGATTCGACTGGCGAGGGATTGCACCACGTCCGTGGCCGCACGATCGTCTCCGAGAACGAGGATGTCCGTGTCGATGCTGTCCACTGCCGAATCCAGGAGAAGAACCGCCGAGACGTGGTGGAACGCGGCGACGACGGTGCTTTCGGGGAGGATTTCCGCGGCCTGCTGGGCAGCCGATCCTTCAGCAACAGCAAGGGAAAAGGCGCCCTGCTTGTCGAATCCCAGGGGGTTCACGCAATCAACCACGATGGTGCCGGCGAGCTCGTCGCGGAGCGACATCAATGTCTCCGCATGTCCATCCCATGGCACCGCGACGATGACCACATCTGCCTCGCGTGCGGTCGTGGCGTTGTCCGCACCGCGGACTCCGTGACCCAGGTCCGCAGCGATCGCGGCGGCGCGCCCGCCATCGCGCGATCCGATGGTGACGCGCTGCCCTGCCATGGCCAGGCGACGCGCGAGTCCGCGACCCTGCTCCCCCGTTCCACCGAGAACACCCACATGCAGATGTGCAACGTCCAGAAGTGCGCGTGGATCGGGATTCGGGGACTCTGACATGGCCTCTGACTACCACGGTCGCGACACGAAACACGCGCGCGACGCGAATATCTTTGGTTTTTGACACGTGCTCTGTCAGAGTATTCACAGAGGACCGTGTACAGGAGCACGGCCCGCTAACACAGGAGGCAATGTGGCGGTCGCAAAGAAGACTGCTCGCAAGGCGTCGGCCAAGAAGGCGGCACCTCGCAAGGCAGCCAAGAAGGCAGCCAAGAAGCGCCCTGCCAAGAAGGCAGCCAAGCGCACAGCGAAGAAGGCAGCGAAGAAGGCTCCGGCCAAGAAGCGCCCTGCCAAGAAGCGCTCAGCGAAGAAGGCAGCTCCGCGTAAGGCAGCAAAGAAGCGTCCGGCCAAGAAGGCGGCGAAGAAGGCAGCCAAGCGTCGTCCTGCTAAGAAGGCAGCCAAGAAGGCTTCTCGCGCAAAGAAGTAGTAGAGCCTCAGGCGTCAGCAAAGGCCCGCATCCTTCGGGATGCGGGCCTTTGCATATGTCTAGTCGTCGTCTTGGGCGTGGAAAGTGGCGTTGCGCTCCGCAGCGCGGGCCAGTGCCGTCGAGGCCTCGGCCTCCATCGCATACGGACCCATTCGCTGGTCGTTGGCGCACCCATCGTCGGGCTCCACGCGTTGATGGGTCAGGCAGTAGTACCAACTCATGGGGACTTCACTCCGGCGATCTGAGGTCTGCTGCCCCAGGTATTCACCCGTACACTCACTCGACATGCGCACGTTGAGCCCTGGGCGCACCTCGCCGACTCGGCCGGTTCCGCAGCACATCGAGCGTCCGGAGTACGTCGGTCGCCCCGCACCGTCGCCCTTCGGCGGTTCCGATGTCCAGTCCCCGGAGATCCTGGATGCGATGCGTGTCGCCGGACGCCTGGCGGCCGATGCGCTGCAGGAGGTCGGGCGCCACGTCGCCCCCGGCGTCACGACTGACGAGTTGGACCTCATCGGACACGAGTTCCTGTGCGACCACGGCGCCTACCCGTCGACCCTGGGCTACCGGAACTTCCCGAAATCCCTCTGCACCTCACTCAACGAGGTGATCTGCCACGGGATCCCGGACTCCACCGTGATCCAGGACGGGGATATCTGCAACATCGACATCACCGCCTACATCGGCGGGGTGCACGGGGATACCAACGCGACATTCCTTGCCGGAGACGTGGCCCCGGACGTCGTGGATCTGGTCGAGCGCACCCACGAGGCGACGATGCGGGCCATCCGTGCGGTGAAGCCGGGAAGGCCGCTCAACGTGATCGGGACCGTGATCGAGAGCTATGCAAAACGCTTCGACTACGGGGTGGTCCGCGACTTCACCGGCCATGGCATCAGCACCTCGTTCCACTCGGGGCTGATCGTTCCCCATTTCGCGGACCCGGACCTTGATACCGAGCTTCAACCCGGCATGACGTTTACCATCGAGCCGATGCTCACCCTGGGGACGATCGACTACGAGATCTGGTCGGATGGCTGGACAGTGGTCACCCGCGATCGGAGATGGACCGCGCAGTTCGAGCACACGATCGTCGTGACCGATGAGGGTGCCGAGATCCTCACCCTGCCCTCGGGGACTCCGTGACGACGACCCTCTGCGTCGATATCGGCGGCAGTGGCCTGAAGGCCGCCAGGGTCGACCTGCGCGGTGACCTGATCACGGAGCGCCTGCGGGTTGACACCCCGTATCCGTGCCCGCCGGAGCGTCTCGTGACGACCCTCACCGATCTCGTAGCACCGCTCGGGCGGGCGGACCGCGCGACCGTCGGTTTCCCGGGACTGGTACGCGACGGTCTCGTCCTGCACGTGCCGTCCCTCACGCGCGCCACCTACGACGGCGGGACCGACGTCGACCTGCAACGTCTCTGGGATCGCTTCCCGCTCGAATCGGCGCTTCAGGGAGCCTTCGGGATCCCGACCAAGCTGCTCAACGACGCCGATGTGCAGGGATGCGCCGTCATCGCGGGCCGGGGCTTGGAGTTCGTGATCACCCTGGGAACCGGAGTGGGCACGGCACTGTTCCTCAACGGACACCTGCTCCCACACCTGGAACTCTCCCACGGACCCTTCAAGAAAGACGTCAGCATCGACACCGCCTTGGGCAACGTGGAACGTAAGCGCCTCCAACGCGATCACTGGCGCGCCCGGGTTCGCGCGGCCATCGATATCTTCGACGCAATGCTGTTTTTTGACCACGCGTACGTGGGCGGTGGCAACGCGAAGCACCTGGATCCTTCGAACGTGGGACCGAAGGGCACGATCGTGTCGAATGCCGCGGGCATCATCGGAGGAGTCCGGGCCTGGGACCTCGCGCATTAGGCTCCCTGACCATGACCCGCTGGCTCAGTGACAATGAGCAGCGCAACTGGCGCGCGTGGCTAAACGCGTCCCTGCTCCTCCCCGACCGGCTAAGTCGGGACCTCGCCGAAAAGCACGGCCTGACCATGGCCGACTACGAGATCCTCGTTCAGTTGTCGGAGCACCCGGAGCAGCGGCTTCGGATGAGCGAACTCGCGGAACGAACTTTGAGTTCCAGGAGCCGTCTCTCCCACCAGATCGATCGAATGGTGAAGGCGGATCTGGTCGCGCGCGAGGCGTGCTCGGATGATCGTCGCGGATCCTTCGCCGTTCTCACGGACAATGGGTGGAAGACCATCATGGCCGCGGCACCAGATCACGTCATGGCTGTACGCGAACACCTCGTGGACCTGCTCGGCCCCGAGAGGTTCGCCGAATTCGGTGACACATGCTCGATAATCGTGGACGATCTGGTGGAACGATCCGGCGCGCGCCGCGTCGTGGAATGAAGGGAAACGCCATGTCAAAGAGTCGGGACCCGAGACCTTGGTCGACGAAAAAACCGCAAAACTTCGTTCTCAGCGTCGTCCTGATCATCGTGGCCATCATGCTCGTG
>Ga0194118_10003343_pt1 | contig 18831 bp, 18 predicted proteins | sample TA2MahsurfametaG_2_FD_148662 | JGI IMG/M metagenome (GOLD analysis project Ga0194118, IMG submission 148662) | Freshwater microbial communities from Lake Tanganyika, Tanzania - TA2015013 Mahale N5 surface | ecosystem: Environmental > Aquatic > Freshwater > Lake | place: Tanzania: Lake...
TAGCAGCCCAACAACAAGTACCGGGGATAAGCCTGGCAACCGTCTATAGGAATCTTCGGATACTTGCCGACGAAGGTGAATTGGTTCAGGTCAAGCTGCCGGGAGAAAGCCCTCGCTACGAGCTATCCGGGCGAGAGCACCATCATCATTTCCAGTGTCGGTACTGCCAGCGCGCTTTCGAAGTCTACGGCTGCCCGGGCACGCTGGCCCACTTGGCACCGCCCGGTTTTCTTGTCGAGGATCACGAGGTAATCCTGTACGGTCAGTGCAGCGGCTGTATCCAAGTACCGCTCGAGTCGCGCCCGCGGCCGCAGGCCGGTTCGATAATTCCGCCGGGCAACAATTTGCAACCGTCGCGGTCTTAGCAGTTCGCCGGGCCATGTTCCCCGCTCTTCGCCGGCAGCTTGCGCGCTGGTCAGCGGGCCGCTGCCATGATGATGCTGGTGAACTCGGCCCGGATCGACAGCGCCATCGCGCGCGTTCTGCTTGCCGACATGGTGGACCACAGAGACGCAGCAGCCGACCGCATTCCGGATGCGCCTGGCGACCCCAATCATTGCCTGCTCAGCATCATTGATACGCACCTCGCCAACAGAGAAACTTGCCAGCGGGTCGATCACGATTGCGACGGGCTCTATTGATTGAAGCCACCCGATAAGCCGATCGACCTCCTCGCTGGCGACCACCACGTCATTGATGATCGCGCTCAGGCGAAAGCCAGTGCCGGACACATCGGCAACGAAGAAACGACGAAGAACCGTCGCCATCCTCCCGAGCATGCCGTTCGCCCCGATCACCTCGCGAAGCCGCGCGACGATCACCTCGCGACTGTCCTCGCCGCTGAAGTACACGACCGGCCCATGGCGCAAGACCCGGTGCCCGTAAAGCGTCTCTGCGCCGCCCGCCAGCGCCGCAAGCTCAAGCAGCATCAGCGCCGTCTTTCCGGTGCCTCCTGCCGCGGCTACGAGGCGAACATCCGCGAATAGCAAGTCCTCGACGAAGCACTCCGGGGCGGTCCTCGCGGCGCGCAGCTCATCCAAGGTGACAGCGGTCGGAGCCTCTACGTCGGGCTTGACCCCGAGGGCAACCTCAGCCTCGTGGATCGCAGTCCCTACCGCCTCGACAGCGAGACGGTAGTACGAGCTCGCCCAATCTTCCGGCGAGCGTTGTTCCTGAAAAAACCGATTCGCAGTACTTCCAGGATCTTGTCGCGCTTGCCACCCTGAGCGGCCAACTCCCGCGCCTCGTCCAGGAACTGGCGGCGCCAAATCTCCAACTCGGAAAACTCGCCCTCATCGAGGTGAATCTCGATGTAGTTGTCGAGGGCTAGGGTTTCGGGGTCTAGCGCATGAATACTGAAATCAATCGTATCCTGCAGTTGGCTAAGGTGCGGGGAGTCTTTTACATGAGGGCGCCCAGTCTGCGACGCTGCCGCCAGCTGTATTCAAGGCGCTTGTTGGCACCGAAGTGGCGCGCTCGCGCTCAGTCGCGCAAAAGGCTGGAATCGTCGCAGAGTAGGCCGTCGCCGATCAGACGGCGCGCAACGTCAAATAATCTAGCCTCGCCAAACGGGAGCCCGATCAGCTGAGCCGCTACAGGCATGCCGTTGCGATCATCGCTGATTGGAACAGTTAATACCGGCAGCCCCAGGTAGCTGAACGGCCGGGTCAGTCGGGTCAGCTGTGCGACTACCGAAAACACTCGGCTGCCTTGCTCCATGTCAGCTTCTATTCGGGTCGGTACTGGCACAGGCAGCGCGGGAAACACTAAAACGTCGGCGACATCGAACGCACTTTCGATGAATTGTGCGAGCAGTCGTGCCCGCAGGTTTATGGCCTCGACATAGCGGACTGCGGGCAGATGAAAGCCCGGCTCGGTGCGCGAGTAGACGGCCTGACTGTAGCGCTCTGGATGGCGCGACATCCAATCTCCGTGAATGGCGGCCGCCTCGACCTTCGAGATGATGTCACCCATTGCATACAGGGTATGAAGCTCAAGCGTTCTTTGGCGGGCCAGGGGGCCGAGCTCAGCCTCACACCGGGCGACAAACCGACTAAATGCCAACTGTACGTCTGGGCTTAGGTCACCATAGCCGCCGAGAATTGCGACTCGGGAAGTATCGGTTGGTCGTTCTGAGGCCTGCGCAGCCAGGCTAGAGGGCCGATCGATATTGGATGGGTCACGAGGATCGGCGCCGGTAACTGTATTAAACAGCAACTCGCAGTCGCCGATACTGGCCGCCAAAGGACCAATGCAGTCGAGCGAGAAAGCGCGCGGAAAGCAACCCGCTCGGCTGATCCGACCAAAGGTGGGCTTGAGTCCGGGCACACCATTGACCGCAGCCGGGATACGGATAGATCCGCCTGTGTCGGATCCTAAAGAGGCCGCAACAATACCTAGCCTGACAGCAACTGCGGACCCACTGGATGATCCACCACCGATGCGCGAGGGGTCGATGGCATTCGCGCAGTCGCCGAAGTGTGGATTGTGACCGGTGGGGCCAGCAATCATTTCGTTCAGGTTTAAAGCGCCAATGTCGACTGAACCCGCCTGCTCAAGTCGCGAAAGTACGGTTGCATTCAGATCAGGGCTTGCAAGATCGGCCGCGATACTGCCTACCGTTGGGGCGCGACCGACGCGCTCAAAACAGTCTTTATGAGCCAGGGGAATGCCGTGCAGGGGTCCGCGCCATCGACCCTGAGCGATTTCCTCGTCCAGCTTTTTCGCACTTGCCCGTGCTGTATCGTAAAAAATTTCTATGAATGCTCGATGAGCATGCTGAGCCTCTGTGGCGCGCCGCAGAGCCCGTTCGACCAACTCGCCCACGCTTAGCTCGCGGCGTCTAAGTGCTTCGCCAAGCCGAGCGATCAAGCCTGTCGCTGGTTTTCTGTTTTGAACACTTGAGTGGTACGCCTGAAACGGATCGGCCTTCGCAATCAATGTCGCACTGAAGTGACCGGGCTGATCCCAACCGGTTAGCTGCCCGCGAGCGGCCTGTCTGGCCGCTTGGTTAAGGCGCAAAACCTCGGCCGTAACCGCCTGGTCGTCACTTCGCGACCGTACTCCGTGCAACTCTTGGAGGTCCCGTGATGCATTCATGTTCTTGCTTGAATCGTTCACGATCAGAGAATCTCAGACAGGCGATGACGGTGGGGTAGCCAGTGCACCGCTGATACCAAGGGCGTCGATTTCGTCATTGCTAAGACCGTGCTCGGTGAGTACCTCTCGCGTGTGCTCGCCAAACCCCGGAGCGGGACGTACGTCGCCGTGTGTTGTGCGTCCGAGCGCGCTGGCAAGCGCCCGATAGCTGCCGACGCTACCTGAGAACGTTTTTATGGCGCCGAGGGCCTGTACCTGCTCAAACTCAAACATGTCTTCGATGCCGCGAACCCGCGCACAGGGAACCTCGTCGCCAAATTGATGTTCCCAAGTGGCCGCGTCGTATTTCATCAGTGCAGCCCTGAGCTTGGGAATCAGTTCGTCAGCGTGTTGTGCGCGCTGGCGAACACTTGCATAACGCGGGTCATCTGCGAGATCGTGGAGACCGGTGGTGCGACACAGCGACTGCCAGAAGTGCGGTGTGTTGGCCGAAAGGTAAATGTGGCCATTTGCCGTCGGATGAATCCCCGTTATGCCGCCTGAGCGCATGTCTCGTGCTAAGTCGCGAGGCTCGCCATCAGCCCATACCAGCCGTGCAGACTGCATGGCAAGCGCCGCGTGCAAAAGCGACATTGAAATTTCGGAGCCCCTCTCGGTGCGCTCGCGCTCGACGAGGGCGGCGCTCACCTGCAGGGCGAGCAAGGCGGCAGCATAGTAGTCGACGACTGATCCGAAAACAATCTGCGGCTCCTGCAAGGAGCCCTGAGCAGCACAAATACCGGTCATGCTTTGCAGCACCTGGTCATACCCTGCACGATCCCTTAGGGGACCACGGTCCCCGTACCCCGATAGAGAACAGTAAATAAGCCGTGGATTGCGCTCGCTCAGCCGCGGGTAGTCAATGCCCAGGCGCGGCGCGACTGATGGGCGGAAGTTATGCACCACCACGTCCGCCTGTTCGGTCATGCGCCGGAAGAGTTCAAGACCGTTGGGGTTCTTGAGGTTGATGACCACACCGCGCTTGCCACGGTTGACACCTACGAATGCGCGGCTGTGATCGACCATAGTCGATGGGTATTTGCGCAGGTTGTCGCCCTCGGGTGGCTCAATCTTAATGACCTCGGCACCCAGGTCAGCCAACAGCGTGCACCCGTAGGGCCCAGCAATATAAGCGCTCAGGTCGAGGACTCTTACACCGCCGAGCGGGCCAGTATCCGCGGTCGTGGCTCGCTTCACTTTTGACGCAGGCCCGCGGCGTCGACCGTTTTTCGCCACAGGGAGATGTCACGGCGCAGGAGTTCAGTCAACTCGTTGGGGCTTGAAGGCGCCGGGGCAGCGCCTGCATTTTTGAGAAATGCGATGAACTCAGCATCTTGAAGAATTTCTCGAACTAGGCCGTTGAGACGGTTGCGGATGTCACCAGGAAGCCCTGCTGGACCAAACAGGCCCCACCACACGTCGACGACGTAATCGATACCAGATTCTCTAACCGTTGGTACGTTGGGCGCATCGGCCGAGCGCTGGGCCGATGTAACCGCCAGCATAGGCAGCTTTTCAGTGACCGTGCCCCGTATGGACGGGATGGTTGTGACCACGAGGTCAAGCCGGCCGCCCACCAGATCAAGCTGAGCCGGTGCGATACCCTTGTAATTTACCCCGGTCATGCGTATGCCTGTGACCAGATTGAATAACTCGGTAGCAAGTTGCGTGCTGTCGCCCAGCCCGGCGCTGCCATACGTCATTTTTTCAGGATTGGCCTTCGCATAGCCGACGAGTTCAGGAATCGTCTTGGCTGGAAACCCTTCGCGTACTATGAAGACAAAAGGCGCTGCAGCCACGCGGGCTATGCCATCGAATGCGGTATTTGCATCGTAAGGGGTCTGCTGAACAGCAGCCGTTGTCCCCAGCGAGCCAGATACGAACATCAGGGTGTAGCCATCTGCCGGCGAACGGGCCACGTGGCTCGCGCCGACCACGGAACCGGCGCCCGCGCGATTTTCAACGGTGACCGGTTGACCCAGTCGCGTGCTCAGGCGTTGCGCTAGAGCACGGCCGATGACGTCGTTGCTTCCGCCAGGTGCGAAAGGGATGACAAGACTGATCTGTTTCGTGGGCCAGCGATCAGTGCCCTGGGCTATGGCAGCGGATGCAAAAACAGTGCTACCGACAAAAAGGGCCGAGGCTATAGCCATCCGGCGGTTTACTTTCAACAAGAAGGACATGATCAACCTCCTCTCATTACCCAAAGGGGATTTTTGGTTTACAGCGTTGAACGCTTGGACTGACGTGCTTCAAGCCGCTCAAGTTCGGTGCAAATGGCGGCCCGCGTCATAACATCTGCATACTGACGATCCATATCGAACAGACTGATCGCATGCGAGATCGGAATTCGGTCGAATACACAGTCCTGCGCAACGACAGTCCGAAAGTTGTGTGAAGATGCATCGTACACGGTCGCCCTCACACAGTTAGAGGTCGAGCCTCCGCAGACGATCACTGTATCAATGCGTCGATCAATCAGTAGGCCTAGCAAGGGCGTACCGAAAAAGGCTGACGGTTTCTTTTTGACAAAGACGATCTCGCTGGCGGTGGGTTCCAGTTCGGATATCAACTGGCTGCCGGCGGTGTCTTCGAGAACCCAGTGTGGCGATTGAAGCAATACGCGCTTTCGGCCGTAGACGCCGATATCGGCACCGTCCGCGCGCAACACGAAGCGCGTAAAAAAAACCGGAATCGACGCACGCCGCGCGACCTTCAACAACTGTAATGTTTCATCGACCGCCTGCCAGCCGGCCACCCCGCAACTTGACGGCCATTCGCCCGCCCCATCACGTTCGCCGACCATGTAGCGTTGCATGTCGATTACGACAATGGCAGGTCGTTCGCCGAAACCGATGCGCTGACCAAAACGGGCACGGCTGAGGACTTTTCGGTCCTCGTCGGTCAGGAATACGTCCCAGGGGTTTGAGCTCAAAGAGCGCTTTCGCAGAATCAGTGAGGGGCGAGGCAAGCCAACAGGCGGCGCGCATCCAGCCAGTGTGCCTCATCCACCAGGCGGCCCTTGAAATTGATTGCGCCGGTACCCGCTGAACGGGCCTCTTCGTACGCCTGAATAAGGGCCCGTGCGTCTTCGATTTCATCTGTACTGGGCAGAAAACTCGAATTACACATGGCAACCTGACTTGGATGAATGCAACTTTTGCCTCGAAAGCCTAAGGCTCGGGCTTCGGCACAATCGGCGGCAAAGCCCGCTGAATCGCTGAAGTCGGGATAGGCACTGTCGAGCGCATCGATGCCACACTCAGCCGCTGCCAATACCAGTTGCAGTCGAATAGACCTGAGGATGTCGGGTCGACTGGCGGTGCCTGTGCTGGCTTTCAAATCGCCCATTCCAAACTGTAACGCGACCACGCGGGGCGAGGACTGACAGATCTCGACCGCCAGTCGAATGCCTCGGGCTGACTCAAAAGTGGGCATCAGGCGTATCGAGCCGGGCGCTATCTCATACTCGTGCTCAAGATGCGTGAGCACGTCATCAGCAAATTGTAGGTCGCGTGCAGATTCGACCTTGGGGATATTCACCACATTGGGTTGGGCAGGCGCTGTTGACATCAGGTCTGCGAGCAGCAGTCCGCTGTCTCGGCTGTTGACGCGAACCACGATTTCACGGTCGCGGCAGTCTGCATCGTCCAGAAATGCCCTCACTTCAGCCCGCGCATGAGCTTTTTGTGCGAGGGGTACTGCGTCCTCCAGGTCGAGCGACAGAGAATCGGCCTGCGAGCGCAGCGCTTTGCGCATCAGCTCGGGTTTATTTCCCGGAACGAAAAGTTTGCTGCGACGGAGGGCCCGCATAGTGTCACCTAAGAGTCAGAGGGCCTCAATATACTAGCTGGGTCCATTGTATGCACGGTGGAGTCATCGGCTCAATTCTGTCCTTGCTGGGCGTGATCGAATCAACCCGTGAGCGCTCCATGAAGGGTCCGCGCTATCGAATCGATGTCCTCGATAACTTCGATCACGATCAGTTTTGATCTCGAGGAACCTACGAGACCGGGGAGGCAGCTTTGGGTGAAGGCGAATCGACGAGGCTCACCTCGAGCCCGCGATCACGACCAGCCTGGCGCTAGGCAGGCGTAAAACGGCGCATGGAAAACGGTGCGAAAATTTCCAGCAAGGCGAATCTTCGCGGAGCGTGCGTTCAGACCCGGACGCTAGGCAGCGCCTCAGGGACAAAGATGTCCTCGACGGCTATTCGCCTGGCAGTCACGCCCTGTTCCCATGCATATCGGATGAACGTACTAAGGGTAGCTTCGTCTGTCTCGACGCTGTAGGGCCAGAAGTCAGGGCCCATGATTTGACGGGACTGCGCTGCAAAGTCTGATACCCAGGGTAGCGGGACCGACGAGGCGGTGATGTTGGCAACGCGTGCAAGGTTGCGGCGCTTCGCTTCTTCGAAGCCACGCATCAGATTGCCTATGACCCAGCGATTATTTTCGTAGACCTCGCGCCTGATCGCGATGACATGCATGATGGATAGGCAATGAAGCATGCGCTGGAAGCCTTTGTATTTACAAGTACCGACCGTCGGCAACGACGGTGAGCGTGGCGTGATTCGGTCATGGCTGATGTTCGCGGCTGGAGGGCGCGACATATGGCCGGCTTTCCCGTCCTCAGACTACTCCACGAGCTCCGTCCCCGATGACGCCCCATCCCCGTTCGCCGCGGATAGCTAGTGTCCGTCTCGGGCTAGGCATCGCAGGTTCCCATGTTCCGACTGCCGACGTTCAGGTCCACAGGTGGCATTCTCCACCCCTGGCGGCTTCGAACGGCGGGCAAGGGAAGCACCCCGTCGCCGAATGCGGCACAGGCAAGGCGAGCAGGGAATCGATCGGCATGCGAGGCCGCAGGGACGATCCGCGGACTCGGATTATCAGGCCGACAAGGCCATCTCGATACAGTCTCCGTTGACGGAGCACCATCGCACCAAGACAATCCGCGCGATGACCGAAGTCTGCGCTGTTGGGAAGTCATCTATCTTTGAAGGGCGCCAGACACCCGCCCCGCAGGCGGTAGATCTCAATGTTACCGATGGCAGCTTCGTTGCCCTCGTGGGGCCTTCCGGCTGCGGCAAATCCACTTTGCTGAACGTCATCGCAGGCTTAGTACGCTCCTCCCAGGGCTACATCACGAACGGTGGCGCCGGATCGAATCGATCAATACAAGGGCCAGGTGCATGGCCCAGCGAGACACTCTTCTGCCGCGCTCGATACTCAGCTGACGGTATCCGTACCGAAATTGTTGCTGTCCTTTTCTGAGGGGAGTGGAAAGACCCTAGTTTTCGCCGCGTATGAAGTGGCCCAGTTGATTACTCTAACTGATCAGATCATCGTGTTTTCGGGCAGGCCCGGGTGCATCCGACCGGGTGAGTCCAGCTCACCCCCACGACCGCGAAATGCCATCGGTGAACAATTTTCATCGGACTTTCTGGTCTTCTATCAGCGCCTGTGGGCTTTGCTGGCGCCTGACATCGAATCGGCAGTGACGGAGGGGCAACATGAGTGGCGTGCATGGCGATTCGCTTCCCGCGTTGCGTTCGGGATCGCGACGAGCTGGGGGTTTGCGCTTGCCCAACTTGCGCTCACGGCGCTGTTGCTGTTGGTCTGGCAGAGGATGTCGGGCCGGTTGATTGATCCGTTCTACATCAGTTCGCCCTGAGACATTGGTGCGAAGCTCATGGTGTGGGCGATTGATGGAACGCTTACTCACGCCTTGGCCTACACCATGTAAGCCATGGCGCTGGGGTTCCTCCTCGGGGGCGTTTTGGGTTTTTCAGGCGAGTTTTTGCTTGGGCGCTCGCCCATCCTGTCGTGGCTATTCGACCCATTCATTACTGCGATTTACTGTATGCCCAAGATTGCGCTGGCCTCCTTGCTGATCATGTGGTTCGGGATCGGTATCGCCTCGAATATCGTAATAGCCGCGCTCATCGTGTTTTTCTTTGTGTTTCTGGACACATTCGAAGGGGGCGCGATATTCGACAGAACCACCTGGGTGCGGTTCGCATCATGGGGGTCGGGCGCTGGTAAGAGCTTCCGTATGTAATCATTCCGTCGGCATCATCGTGGGGGCTGACCGGTCTTAACATGTCCGTTCCTTATGCCCTCATCGGCGCGGTGGTCGGCGAACTCATCTCATTCAATCGCAGCATCGGATTTCTCATCGGTCAGGCCTCGGGTCTGTTTGATACGGCTGGGGTTTTCGCAGGGCTAGGGGTATTGGTCACTACCGGAATCGTTCTCAACGCGCGACTTAAGATGCTAGAGAAGCGCACTTTGCGCTGGAAGGCGGGTTCATGAAGTGTGATTTGCGAATCGATAATGCCTGCATCATCGATGGCACCGGATCGCCTCGTTTCATGGGTAGTGTCGCGGTGTCCGGTGGGCGGATCGTGTCATGCAGTCCCGACGTAGTGCACGCCGCCAGCCAGGTCGTGGATGCGCAAGGCTTGGTGCTTGCCCCGGGTTTTGTTGATATTCATACCCACTACGATGCGCAGGTGCTGTGGGATCCTTTTCTCACCATCTCACCGTGGCATGGTGTGACCACCGCAGTTATGGGCGCCTGTGGCTTCGGTATTGCGCCGACTCGGCCCTCGGGTCGCCAACTGATCCTCAGAACGCTCGAGCGAGTGGAGGCGATGAGCATTTCCGCCCTGCAGGCTGGTCTTGGAGACGACTGGCCCTTCGAAAGTTTTGCGCAGTACCTCGATACGATCGAGACTCGAGGTACCGCCATTAATGTTGGCGTGATGGTTGGGCATACGCCTGTGCGGCTTTTTGTCATGGGCGAGGAGGCGGTTGAGCGCGCAGCGACCGAGTCAGAGATTACCCAGATGCAATCCTTGGTTTTCGAGGCGATGCAAGCGGGCGCCCTCGGGTTCGCCACGTCGGTTTCCACCGTGCACTACGGATTCGATGGCAAGCCGGTGCCCAGTCGCCTGGCTGAGCGGGAGGAAATGCTCGCGATGGCGCGGGCTGTGCGCGACGCGGGACACGGCATCATCCATTACAACGTTGCGCGTGAAAGCAAGTTTGACGACTATGTCGCAATGCACGAGGCCAGTGGTGCCACCGTGTGCTGGACCGCTGTGCTCGCGGGGCAACTAGGACCCTGGCGCCACCGCGAGGTTCTGGCGCGTAATGACGCGCTACGAGCCCGCGGACTGCCCATCTTTCCCCAGGTGGCGTGCCGGCCCATTGTCAGTGAATTCAGCTTTGAATCACCGGTTATCTTTGACACCTGGGCGTTGTTTGATCCAGTCAGGCGTTGCGCAGACCAATCGGCTCTGATTCGCGTTTACTCTGATCCGGAGTTCCGTGCCAAATTTTCCCGTGAGTTGGCGGGGCTGGGCGGTCACGACCGGTTTTTCTCTGGCGGCGCGGATGAGGGTCGAATGCGCCGGGCGAGCCTACTCATGACCGAGCTGTCGAACAGTGAAACGCATTCACAGTGGGCGGGACGAAAGCTTGTGGACCTTGCTCGCGAGCAGCGCCGTGAATTCACCGACCTTATGCTCGATATTGCATTGCAGTCGGGGCTCAAAGCCCGGTTCAGAACGCCACTGGCGAACTTTCAGGATGACGAGGTGCAGGAAATTCTGTCGCATCCCGACGTGGTGTTGGGCCTGGGTGACGGTGGCGCGCACCTGTCCCAGTTGTGCGATGCCTGCTACCCGACGCATCTGCTGGGGCACTGGGTACGAGAGCGTAAGGCATTCACGCTAGAACAGGCCGTTCATATGCTGAGCGGGCGGACTGCGGCGGTTTTTGAGATAGCAGGCCGAGGACGGATTGCTCCTGGCTTCGCTGCCGATTTGGTTTTGTTTGATCCTGATCGTGTCGCTGCGGGCCCACTCGAGCGGGTCTGTGATCTTCCGGCCCGTGCCGACCGCCTCATTTCGAAGCCGCAGGGCGTCGAGCAGGTATGGGTAAACGGACAGGCCTTGCCCGCGCCTGGGCATTTGCCCGAAGCAGGGTGGCGGCTTCCGGGTCAATTGATACGCGGCGTACGTCATGGACCGGGAATCAATTTAACGGAGCTGCGTTCATGAATTCTGACCTACATCAGCGCCTGGTTCTGTAGGGGCTTTCCTGCGGTCACCACCTCAAGCGCTGCGCTGGGGACTCCAGGTGCGGCGGTCAGTCGGGCTAAACCCAGGATAACGAGTCTTCATTCGACCTCACGTTCCTGGCTTTGGAGAGCCGAAGACTTTGCCCACCACAGGCTCGGTCGCCGGAGCTCGGGTAGTTGCCGCAGCGCCGCGGGCAGCCTTTCGCCGCTGGCGATCATGGGCAGCAGTTCTGACCAGATTGCTTCGGTGTGACTTCGAGGAGGTCGATGCCCGGGTCAGCTACTTCGGTGTGCTCACAGCCAAGAGCGTGCTCTACAGCGTACCCTCGCGGCTGGCCGGTCATCGGCTGAAGGTGCGGCTGCACAGCGCGCACCTGGAAGCGTGGCTGGGCGGGGTGAAGGTATTCCAGTGCGAGCGACTGCACGCCAGCGCTGCGGACCGTCACCCCCGCAAGATCGACTGGCGCCACATGCTGCCCAGCCTGAAGCGCAAGCCCGGCGCCTTCGCGCGCTGGGTGCTGCGCGACGCGATGTTCCCGTGCAGCGAGTACGCCCAGACTTGGCAGCACATCAGCGCCAGGCTGCCCGAGCGGCAGGCGTGCAGGTTGATGGTGGACCTGCTGGACCTGGCCGACCGGGCTGGCGCCGTAGCCGAACTGGCCCAGGTGCTCGATGCCTTGCTAGCCAAGGGCGAGTTGCCCGACGTCGACGCGCTGCGAGACCGCTTCGCACCCTGGCAGCCGGCGATGCCGGCCGTGGCGGTGGAGTTGCCCGCGACCTTGGTGTACGACGAGTTGCTGGAGTCAGCATGAGCGGCGCCGCGACGACCGCGAACACTGTGGACGCCAGCGGTGCTGGCGCTGCGGTGCCGATCATGCTGACCGAGCTGCGGCTGCCCACCATGAAGCGGCTGTGGGCCGACTTGGCGGCGCAGTCCAACCGCGAAGGCTGGCCGGTCGAACGCTTGCTGCACACGCTGCTGGGCCACGAGATGGCCGAGCGCGAGACGCGTCGCCTGGCCAGGGCGGGTGCCGACAGCGGCTTGCCGCCGGGCAAGAGCCTGGCGGAGTTTGACTTCGCTGCGGTGCCAGCGGTGCCTAAGGCGCATGTGATGGCGCTGGCCGAGGCCGACTCGTGGATCAACCAGGGCACAACCTGCTGGCCTTCGGCCTTCCGGGCACCGGCAAGACGCACCTGCTCGCCGGCATCGGACATGCGCTGATCGACCGAGGGCTGAAGGTGCTGTTCGTGCGCACAGGCGAGCTAATACAGCGGCTGCAGGCCGCCCGGCGGGATCTGCGGCTGCCGGCCGAACTGGCCAAGCTCGACCGCTTCGACCTCATCGTGCTGGACGACTTCAGCTATGCCCGGCGCGATCAGGCCGAGACCTCCGTGCTGTTCGAGTTGATCGCCGAGCGCTACGAGCGCAAGAGCATCGCAATCACGGCCAACGCGCCGTTCTCGGCATGGGATGACGTGTTCCCGGACAAGGCCATGACGGTGGCCGCCGTGGACCGCCTGGTCCACCACTCGACCATCCTGGAGATGAACGTGGACAGCTACCGACGCCGCGCTGCGTTGCCGGCTCGCCGGCACCACAGCGTAACCCCAACCTCACAGCGCGCTAGACTGGAAAACTCCAACGAATTTCGCTCGGCAGACGGAGCTCAAACACGGTCTGTCGGACAGCAAGGAGCCGGAAATTCCTACTTCTGAGCGGTAAGGAAACCGGGTCAGGGTCACTGCAGATGCCCGCTGCGCCTGATTTTCAGCGCGCACAACCCCAGAAAATTGGTCAATTTTCAACGCGCAGCAACAATGAGGCGCAATCTGATGCAGCAGGTCATTCTGGAGCGTTGCGATGACTGCGCAAGTCGGTGAAACGCTCTGGACCGAGGGCAAGTCCTACCAGATGTTCAGCGAGCCGCTGAGGGTCTGGTTTACGCTTTCAGGCTCACCCTCTCCGTTCCTGGCGAGTTCCACCGACTGCTGGCGCGGGTAAACCCCAGTCGCGCCAGCGCGCCGGCCTGGCTACCCTCGGCCTCGGCCTCGGGGTCGCGGTCGGCCGGGGCGAAGCGTCTGGGCGCACCGAGGGACCGGCCGAGGGCACGCCAAGATGTGCCGCAATCAAGCCACGGCGAGGAGACAGTCACCCATGATCCCGAAGATCGAGCAGGGTTTCGAAGGCAGGCGCCGCGGGTGTTTGACCGCATTGGCCGCCGCAGCGGTGGGAGCTCACTGGGGCGCCCGGGCCCAGGCGGCCTGGCCGCAGCGGCAGGTCAGGATCATCGTGCCCTTCCCGCCAGGGGTGGGGGTGGACGTGGCGCTACGCATCATTGCGCCCCGTCTCAGCGAGCGGATCGGGCAGTCCTTCGTCGTTGAGAACAAGCCTGGCGCCGGCGCCAACATCGGCATCGAGCACGCGGCACGCGCCGGTGGCGACGGCTACACCCTGCTCGGCACGGCCAGCAACTTCACGGCCAACCCGAGCCTGTACAGCAAGGTCAACTACGACCCGCTGAAGGACTTCCTGCCCGTGGCCGGGCTGATCCGCACGCCATCCGTGCTGGTGGTCGCGGCCGATTCGCCGGTACGGACGTTGGACGACCTGGTGGCGGGCGCACGCGTCAAGCCGGGAGGCCTGAACTATGCGTCCGGCGGCAGCGGCTCGCTCGCGCATTTCGCGGGCGAGTTGTTCCGCACCGCGATGGGCATCGAAGCCGTGCACGTGCCCTACAAGGGCGGGCCCGACATCATCAACTCGCTCGTGGGCAGGCATACGGAGTACGCCTTCCCGGTACTGGTGAGCGCGCTGGCGCACATCAAGTCCGGCCGGCTGCGCGCGCTGGCCGTAACGGCGCGCCAGCGCAGCACCCACCTGCCCGAGGTGCCGACCATGTACGAGTCCACGCGCTCGGGCTTCGACATCGAGTCCGAGAACGGCATCGTCGTGCCGGCGGGCACACCGGCGGAGATCGTCAACCGCCTCAGCGTCGAGATCGGCCGCATCCTGCGCGAGCCTGCCATCGCCAACCAGTTCCTCGGCAGTGGCTTCGAGATCGTCGGGAGCACGCCGCAGGAGTATGGCGAGCGCCTGCGCGCCGAGGTGGCGCTGTACGCGAAGGTAGTGAAGATCTCCGGCGCGAAGGCCGATTGACGCGACCCCGGACAACAGCGATGAGCATGCAAGACAGCGGCCCACCGGGCCCGGCGGGGCCCCGTATCGACCTGACGCGCGAGACGTCCACGCCCTGGTGGCCTCCCAGCCCGCCGGCGCGTGAGAAGGGCCCCAACGTTGTCATCATCTACATGGACGACATGGGGTTCTCGGACCCGGGCTGCTTCGGCGGCGAGATCGACACCCCGCACCTCGACGAGCTGGCCGCGCGCGGGTTGCGCTTCAACCACTACACGACGCACCCGATCTGCTCGGCAGCGCGCGCGGCTATGTTGACGGGGATGAACGCGCACGCGGTCGGCACGGGCTGGCTGGCGAACAACCATGCAGGCTTCCCGGGCTACAGCGGCGAGCTGGCGCTGGATGCCGCCACGCTGGCCGAGACATTGCGCGCCGGCGGCTACGCCACCATCGCCGTGGGCAAATGGCACAACACGCCCACGCCTCAGACCACGGCCGCCGGCCCGCGCCAATCCTGGCCGACGAGCCGCGGCTTCGACCATTTCTACGGCTTCATGGAGGGCGAGGCGCACTTCTTCTTCCCGGCCCACCTGATGAAGGGCACGGAACTGGTGCCGGTGGACCTGTACCCGCGCGACTACTACACCACCGATGACTGGACTGACCAGTCGATCCGCTTCCTGAAGGAGTTGCGCGCCACGGCGCCGCGCAAGCCCTTCTTGCTGTACCTGGCGCAGAATGCGGTGCACGGCCCGCTGCAGGCCAAGCCGGGGGACCTGGCGAAGTACAGCGGCCGCTACGATGCCGGCTGGACGGTGGCGCGCGAGGCGCGGCTGCGCCGCCAGATCGACCTGGGCCTGGTGCCGCCAGGTACGCGGCTTCCCGCCTCCGACCCGCGCGTGCCACGCTGGGAAGACACCGATCCCGCCGACCGGCCCCTGCTGGCGCGGCACATGGAGGCCTACGCGGCGATGCTAGACTGCGTGGACCAGAACGTGGGGCGGCTCATCGCCTTCCTGCGTCAGATCGGCGAGCTCGACCACACGCTCATCCTGTTCGCCTCCGACAACGGCGGCACCGACGCCGGCGGCACGGTGGGGATGTACAACAACTACCGCCGCTTCATGGGCCTGCCGATGCCCCCGATCGAGTCCGAGCGCGCGAACGCGCGCGACCTCGGCGGCCCGCGCAGCGCATCGCTCTACCCCACGGCCTGGGGCGAGGTATCGAACACGCCCTTCCCCTCTTTCAAGACCTACACGGGCGGCGGCGGACGACGGGTATCCCTGGTCGTCTCCTGGCCGGCGGGCATTGCGGCGCGCGGCGAGATCCGCAGCCAGTTCGCTCACGTCATCGACGTGATGCCGACGCTGCTGGAGCTTTGTGGGGTGCCGGCGCTGGCCGAGGTCAACGGCCGGCCGGCCCGCCCGATTCAGGGCGCGAGCTTCGCGTCGGCGCTATTCGACGCGAAGGCCGCCCCGGCGCGGGGCGAACAGTATTACGAGTGCTGGTCGAACCGGGCCTACTATCGCGACGGCTGGCTCGCGCGCTCGCTGCAGAAGCGCGGCGAGCCGATCGACCTTGACAACTGGACCCTGCACCACCTCGAAACCGATTTCTCCGAGGCGGTCGATGTGGCAGAGCGGCACCCCGAACGCCTCGCATCTCTGAAGGCCGCCTTCGATGCCGCTGCGTGGCAGCACCTGGCCTACCCGTTGGACAACCGGGACCGGCGCGGCAAGTTCACCGACGCGGCGCCGGACCCGAGCGATCGCTGGGACCACCCGCGCACCTACCTGCCCGGCATGCAGACCGTGCACCGGGCCGATGTGTTCCCGTTGATCGCCAACCGCAGCTACCGCATCGCTGTGCGCTTCGTTCAGCGCTGCGGGGATCGTGGCATCCTTTGGGCCATCGGAGAGCCCAACGGGGGCATCGTCGTGTGGACCGAGGACGACCGCCTGCACGCCTACTACAACGCCTTCGGCGATCACGCATCGCTGACCCTGCCCAGCCTGCCCGCCGGCGCACACGAGGCAGTATTCGACTACGAGGTTACGGCGCCGGGCCGCGGGCGAGGCCGGCTGCTGCTGGACGGCGTCGAGGCTGCGCCCTTTGCCGAGATGTCGCCGCCGATGGTACCCTACGGCATCTTCGAGGGCCTGGATGTGGGGCTGGACCGACGCGGCCCCGTGCACTGGGACCTGTACGAGCGCCATGGGGCCTTTCCGTTCACCGGTGAGATCGTTGATGTGGTCATCACCCCGGGCCGGCGCGCCGTAACCGCTCTCTGAGCGGCGTTCTTGCTAAGCGGCTAGCGATTCGACAGGCGAGCGCAGACGCTGATGAGCGAAGTGCTGCTTCCACAGGCGAGGGGTGAGCAGCGCCATCGAGGCGGCTGCTGCTCTGGGCACCAAGCGGACCAAGGTCGTCGGGGTCGATAGCGGCGAAAGGCTGATGACCGATAAGTTCGCGCAAGTGTGCCGTCTGGTCGCGCCCTATGGTCTGACCATCGATATCGAGTTCGTCTCCTTTCTCGGCATCCGAAGCCTTGAGGCAGCCCTGCGGGTGGTGCGATCAGCGGCGCAACCCAAGGGCAACCTGCTGGTCGATGCGCTGCACTTGTCGCGCTCCGGGGGAACCCCCCAGGATGTTGCGGCCTTGAACGGCGGCGATATGGGCTACATCCAGCTCTGCGATGCGGGGCCTGCTGTTCCGGGTGATGATCAGGGCAAGATGCTTGAAGCCCGAGGCCGCAGGCTGGCGCCGGGTGACGGTGTCTTGCCGCTGACCGCTCTGCTGCGCGCAGTACCGGCGAATTTTCCGATCAGCCTGGAGGTACCGATGGCGGGCTGGCTGCTGCCTGCTGAACGGGCGAAGCGGGCCATTGAGGGCCTGAAAATGGTGATGGCAGGAGCAAACGAATGACACGACTGAGAATGGCTGTGCTCGGCGCCGGGCTCATCGGCCGGCGCCATATTGACACCATCCTGGCCTGCCCAGGCGAGGCGGAGCTTGTCGGTGTTGCCGATCCGGTCGCGCAGGCCAATAGCTTTCCCCAAGCAAAGGCGCCGTTTTTCAAGACAACTGAAGCGTTACTGGACCGGGTCAAGCCGGAGGCGGTGGTGATCGCTACCCCCAACCAATTGCACGCGCCACAAGGCATCGATTGCGCGCGCCGCGGTATTCACTTCATCGCCGAAAAGCCGGTGACCGAATCTCTTGAAAGTGCGGCCGACCTGCTGCGCGCGGTGCGCGAATCCGGCGTCAAGACGCTTACCGGCCATCATCGCCGCTATTTGCCAGCGATTCGCCATGCCCACCAGATTCTGGATGAGGGGCGCATCGGACGGCTGGTAGGTGTCTCGGTGATCTGGGCGACGCGCAAGCCTGATCACTATTTCGACGCGACCTGGCGCAAGGAGCCGGGCGGTGGGCCGATCTTGATCAATCTGATCCACGAGATCGATCTCTTGCGCCATCTTGCCGGGGAGATTGACAGCATCACGGGCCTAGTGAGCAGCGGCGTGCGCAGCTTTGCGGTCGAGGACACATCCGGCGCGGTGATCCGCTTTGCCGGGGGCGCCCTTGGCACCGTTTTGTGTACCGATACCGGCCTGTCGCCCTGGACCATTGAGCAGGGGACAGCCGAGAACCCGGCGTTCGCCTTCACGGCAGAGAACAGCTACCGTTTTATTGGCACTGAGGGCAGCCTCGAATTGCCTAATCTCAAGCTTTGGTCGGCGCGTGATCCGCAACACATGGCTTGGGACAAACCGCTCGCCAGCACCCCGATCAAGGTCGCCGACAGCGACCCCTATATCGAGCAATTGAAGCATTTCCGGCGCGTCATTCAAGAGGGCGAAGCCCCCCTCATCTCTGCCGAAGACGGTGCGCGCACGCTGGCCGCGACGCTCGCTCTCACGCAAGCCGGAAGTACCCAGCGCCCGGTCGAGCTTGCCGCTGCGTTCCGCGCGCTGGGCTAGCTGGCCAGCGCGCGGGTATTTTTACCAATAGCGGCTCGAGGGGCAATATAAGCCTAGTTGTGCGCAGTCAAACCGGGACCAGCGAGCGGGAGGATGGCCAAATCGTGCGGCGTAACGCAGCCTGGGGCGAATAGATTTTTCTATCCGTTGCCTGAACAACATGAAAGGGCTCCGAGCATGAGAATCCACCTGCTGGTCGCGTCCGTGATACTGGCTTTGGCCGGTGCCGCGCAGGGCCAGACGTACCCGAATAAGCCGGTGAAGATGCTGGTCGGCTTCGCGCCGGGCGGTTCCGCGGACCTGTCCGCGCGCGCCGTGTCCGACGGCCTCGCCGCCGCGCTGGGCAAGCCGGTGGTCGTGGAGAATCGGCCCGGTGCCGGGAGCACGACGGCGCCGCAGCAAACGGATGCGTACTCCAACAACAACACGCCGGCAGACCCGGCAGACGATCAGAGCGGCAGGGTAGCGCTGGACGGA
>Ga0194118_10003345_pt1 | contig 18830 bp, 28 predicted proteins | sample TA2MahsurfametaG_2_FD_148662 | JGI IMG/M metagenome (GOLD analysis project Ga0194118, IMG submission 148662) | Freshwater microbial communities from Lake Tanganyika, Tanzania - TA2015013 Mahale N5 surface | ecosystem: Environmental > Aquatic > Freshwater > Lake | place: Tanzania: Lake...
CAACCTGTGGAAAACATGCCACCCACCTGGGGAAACCACCCTGATCCTGGGGAAACCCGAAAATGATCAGCAGGGCTTATGGCTGCGGGTCTCGTGCGACCAGCCCGCAACCGAGACGGTTGAGCCCCTCAAACCCCCGGGTTCTCTTCCGGTTTCGGCCGCGGTTTGTAAAGCGTGCGCGGTCCGAGCGGGTGGTCGGCGTGGGGATAGGGCGCATGGGTGTGGCCGTGGTCGTGGGAATGGCTGTGGTCGTGACCGCCTACGTGACTGTGGCTGTGGTCGTGCGGGTGATCGTGGTGGTGATGGCCGTGGTCGTGGCTGTGCCCCAGGGGAATCGGGATGCCATCGGGCTGGCAGGCGCCGGTGCACTCGTGCTCGCACAGCGTGCAGGCCTCCACCAGCCCCTCCACGTGGTGGTGGTGGCTCTGCTGCGGCGCCCCCACCTCGGTTTCAAAGCCGAGCACCTGGGCGCGATACTTGCAGAGGGAGCAGTTCATCTGCGTTTCACCGCGCACCACCTCCTGCACGCGCTCTAGGAAGGTGTTGATCACCAGCGGATGATCGCCGAGGTAGCTGGCGTCCACAAATTCCAGCTCGGGGTGATCCGCGGCCACGAGCTGGGTGTGCTGGCGGATGCGGCTCACCAGCACGCCCGAAAACAGGAAATAGGGGAACACCACGATGCGGCGGAAGCCGAGCTTCACGGCATGGCGCAGGCCCGGCTCCACCAACGGGAAGGTGACCCCCGAATACACGGTTTCACCCCACCCAAAGCCAAAGCCCTCCACCAACATCCGCGCCACCTTCGACACGTTGGAGTTGGCATCCGGGTCGGAGGAGCCGCGCCCCACCACCACCAGCAGCGTGTCGCTGAGGGGCACCGGCGCTTCCCCGCGGCCCGCCGCAGCGGCATCGGAGGCATCGAGGGCCTCGCGGATCCGGGCCCCGGCGGCCTGGATCATGCTCAGATCCACCCCCAGCTCGCGGCCGTAATCAATGCGCAAGCCGGTTTCGGCGCTGTAGGTGTTCAGCACCGAAGGAATGTCGTTCTTGGCGTGGCCGGCGGCGAACAACATCCCGGGCACCGCCAGCACGCGCTTCACGCCCTGCGCCCGCAGGCTCTCGAGGCCATCGCGCAGGATCGGCCGCGCAAACTCCAGATAGCCGTATTCCACCGGCACGCCCGGCAAAAGCTTCCGCAGCCCCTCAGCAAGTTGAGCAAACTCACCTACCGCCTGCCGGTTGCGGCTGCCATGGCCGCAGATCAACACCCCGATCGGGCCACCCTCGACAGCGCTGAGGGCGGCGTTGCAATCAAGCTGCGGCGCGGGGTTGGTCATAGGTTGTTGTGCCTGAGGTGACCCTATCGGGACAAGGCCGCCAAACCTCAAGCGGCCACTGAAGACCCAACGCCTAGGGTGCCCCTAGCAAGCCAATCAAGCGTGCAGAAGAGCGAGAACAACCGAGCTGGCGAACTGAAGGAGCTGGGCTGGAGCGCTGAAGACGTTCGCCGCTACGAGGAGCTGTGGGAATACCGCCAGCGCTGGGGTGCGATCAACCTCGAGCGAGAAGACCGCCAGTTCCTGCGCAAGGCCGAAGCCGCCCTACCCAAGATCGTGGCCAAGGGCTCTGAGAAGAAGCGCACCCAAGACAAATCCCACTACCGCTGGCTGGCCTTCTATCTCGAGGCCATGCAAGCCGCGCCGCTGAGCGAAGGCGAAGTGGGTGCCTGGCCATTGGTGCTGCAGGAGGAACTGCGGGCCATCGATTACTACGAGCCGGTGCTCGGCCTGCCCGACACGCTCAAGGCCAAGGAGCTGCTGCCGATCCGCGAGCAGCTGGTGGCTCAGGCCGCAGCCAGCGGCCGCAGCGCCAACTTCGATTTCGTGGCTCCACTTGAAGAGCTCAAGCAGCGGGAGAAAACCAGCTGGAAGCCCCTGCGCGGCGACGGCAACACCGACACTTCCTACCCGGTGCTCAGCGCTGATGCTGCTGAGGCCTTCCGCCAGGACGCCCGCACCCGCATCACCAGCGCGATCCGCGAGCTGTTCCCCTCACTCAAAGACACCGACAAGCCGGAGCCCCCGGCCGACTGGATGCCCTGAGCGACAAAAACCTAGTCATACTGGGAGCAATGCAGCGGGGCCCCATGAAAGTGACCGTTGAAATCTCTGACAAGGAGATGCAAGAAGTCCTGGAATTAACCGGCGAAGACAAAAAGGGCCCTGCCATCCGCCAGCTGCTGGAAGAGGCCCTCCAACTCCGGCGCAGGGCCCAAGTCGCCGAACGGTTCATCAGCGGCGAGTGGGGCGTGGAGCTCGAAAGCTTCGAAGCCAACCGGGACTACGACCGCAATCGGGCGGTAGAAGCGCTCTGATGCCACTTCTGCTTGACAGCAGTCTCTGGATCGACTTCACCCGATCCCGCAGTTCAGCGCAGCTCAAAAAGTTCATTGCTCCCTTCATCCTCGATCCGCAAACGCATCTTGCTGAACCGGTTCGGTTCGAACTGCTCCGATCAGCCAGGCCAAACGAGATTCCACTCCTGGAAGCGCAGTTCGCCACTATTCGCTGTCTTGAGACTCCAGGGGATGTTTGGTCACGGGCCATCTTTCTGGGCCAAGGCTGCCAACAGATCGGGCGACGCGTCGCCAGCCTCGACCTTGTGGTTGCTGCTGTGGCAGTACATCACGAGGCCACCGTGGTGACCTTCGATGGCGACTTCGAAGCCATTGCCTCCGTGAGCAAGCTCAAGGTGCAACGCCTGCAACGTCCACGCTGAGCAGGTTGAGCCTCAAAAAGCGCCTTAATGTCCCGCCGCCAGCTCCCCACCGCGGCCGCCGGCCTCTTCTGCCACGCCGATACGGGCGAGCAGGTTAGTGCTTTCAGCGTTGAGATTCACCACCTCCACGCTGCTACCCCCGAGCTTCGGGCGACGGATCACCTGATCGAGAGCCGTAACGCCGCTCTGATCCCAGATGTGCGCGTCCGCCATGTCGATGGTGATGCGGGCTGGATGCTCGTGCAGCTCAAAGCCCTGGCGGAAGTAGATGCTGCTCACAAAAAACAGCTGTCCGCGCACGCGATACAAGCGGTGATCGGATTCCAGCTCCTCGCTGGAAACATCAATCACCTTTGCCACCTTGCGGCTGAACAGGATGCCGGCCAGGGCCACGCCGGAGAGCAGACCCACCGCCAGGTTGTGGGTGAGCACGGTCACCACCACGGTTAGGAGCATCACGGCCGTGTCGCTCTTGGGGATGCGGCGGATGCCGCTGATCGAGCCCCAGTTGGCGGTGTTAATCGCAATCATGATCATCACGCCCACCAGCGTGGCCATCGGGATCTGATTCACCCACTGGCTGGCCAGCAGGATCATCGCCAGCAGCGCCACACCTGAGGTGAGCGTGGAGAGCCGGGTGCGGCCGCCGTAGCCCACGTTCATCACCGACTGCCCCACCAAGGCGCAGCCGGCCATGCCGCCGAACAGCGAACTCACGATGTTGCCGATGCCCTGGCCGCGCGCCTCGGCGTTCTTCTGGCTGGAGCTGTCGGTGATGTCGTCGAGGATGTCTTGGGTGAGAAAGGTTTCCATCAGGCCCACCAGCGAGATCGCCAGGGCCGTGGGCAGGATCAGCCCGAGGGTTTCGAAGTTGAACGGCACCTGGGGCAGACCCAGCTGCGGCAGGCCGTCGGGCAAGTTGCCGAGGCTGGCCACGGTGGGAATCTCCAGTCCCAGCTGGATCGAGAGGCCGGTGGTGATCAGGATCGCCACCAGCGCCGAAGGCACGGCGGTGGTGAAGCGAGGCAACAGATAGATGATCGCCAGGGTGAGCGCCATCAGGCCCCACACGGCCGGCAGCTGAGCGGCAGTGACCACCACATTTTCGGGGTGGAACACATCTAGGCCCAGCTGCGGCAGCTGCGCCATGAAGATCAAAATCGCCAGCGCATTCACGAAGCCGGCCATCACCGGCTGGGGCACAAAACGCATCTGATGCGCGAGGCGCAGATACCCCCAGGCGATCTGCAGCACACCGGTGAGCAGTCCGGCGGCCAGGAGGTACTGCAGGCCCATGCCCTCACCCAGGCCATTGCCCTGCTGCACCAGCCCAGTCATCAACAGGGCGGTAGAGCCGGTGGCGGAGGTGATCATCGCCGTGCGGCCGCCCACCACCGCCAGCGTGACCGACAGCAGAAACGCTCCGAACAGACCCACCCGCGGATCCACGCCGGCGATGCCGGAGAAAGCGATCGCCTCGGGGATCATCGCGAAGGCCACCACCAGGCCCGAGAGGATGTCGCGGTGGGGCCGGTCCCACCATTGCTTGAGGGAAACCATCAGCGCATCACCACGCCCGCTGGCCGGACCCTATCAGTGAGATCTGGCGGTGCTTCAGCGCGTCCTCAGCGCAACAGCCGCAGCCAGGCCCACCAGATCAACGCCACCGGCACGAGGGCCAAGGCCAACACCTGCAGGCTTTGCAGCTGCTCAGGGTTCATCGCACAGGGCAGGGTTGGGAGTTGATCAACAGCAGGCCCAACAGGCCGCACTGCAGGCGGGTGAGGTCGTCGAGGGCCAGCTCCACATCGGAGGCAAACCCAGGGTTAGCGGCAGGGTCCGCCACCACCGGGGCTGGCTCCAGCGGTGGTGGCAGCGGTTCGGCCAAGGCCGCAGGAGCGGCGGCCAGCACAAGCAAACCCAGCAACAGAGCTTTCATGACTCGCGGGCAACAACAGGGGCAGATGCTTCCGCTCTAGCCAAAGGGCGAGGTTGTGGCCGGCAGGTGCCCGGTTTTAACCCAGATCGTGCAACCGGGTTCGCTCCAGGGGCGGTGCACGCTGCCCGGTGGATTGCGCAACCAACTTCCAGGGGGATAAGTGCCGTGCTCGTCTTGGAACACACCCTCGATCACGTAGATCTCCTCGCCACTGGGATGGCTGTGGGCCTGGAAATGGGTACCCGGCGCCCAGCGCACCAGCGCCACCTGTTCACTGCCAAAGGCATGCAGGGGCAACACCTCAAGACCGGGAACCAAGCCCGGATGCCAAGCAGCCGCGTGGGTGTCGATCACCAGCCGCAGCTGATCCTCGGGATGCATCTGCTGCAGCTTCACCAGCAGCGTGCAACCGCTCTCGCTGAAGGGGGCGTGGGCTGAACCCGGTGGATTACGCAAGTAGGTGCCGGCGGGATAAGTGACCTGTTCATCGGCGAAGGTGCCGTCCAGCACCAGGATCTCCACGCCGCCGCCATGGCCATGCCGGGCAAAACGGCTGCCTGGGGCGTAACGCACCACCGATGTGGCCCGTGCCAACTCAGCGCCAAGGCGCTCAAGAGGGCGCCGCTCCACCCCCGGCGAGGGGGAAGCCACCCAGGGCAACGCTTGGGTGTTGAGGGCCACCGGTTGGCGCCAATCGCCATGCAGGTTCATCCGTTCTGGCGAACGCGCTTCACGGCCAAGCCCGCTTCTGTGGCGGTTACCCCAGCCAACACCAGGAGGCCGATCAACCCCAACAGCTGGTTCTGCGCGTCAGCAGCCGCATCCGCGTTTTGCGCGAGCACGGCACCGGCCACAAACCAGGCCGTGGCCAGGGCTGAGGTGATCCAGTAGGCCCGCCAGCGGCGCTGATAGAGGTAGCCGGCGCCCAGGCCAGGCACCACATTCAGCAGCACCGCCACCCAACCCGCCGAAGCGGCCAGGATCTGCTCACGGGTGGGCACCATCGCGGCTCCATCACTGACAGCACTCTGGCGAGCGGGGTGACTGGGGTGTGAGCGCAGGCCTGTGATGTTCGCTGCTGTGGTGAAGCCAATGATTTCGGCAACGTTGCCTAAATCTCGCCTGCGCGTGCATGGTGGGAGCAGCCGCGCAGGGTCCATGGCTCCAGGGAGCAGCAACAGCCTGCTGCCACCGGCGTTGAAGCACATCAGTGCCTGGGTTCTCGACCGTCCGCTCCAGCCAGATCTGCTTGGCCAATGCTGCGATCGGCTGCGGCCAGCCCCGATTGGCCTTGCGCTGCGCGAGGCGCTGCGGGCCAACGGCCACGGCAACAGCGAGCTGCTGGAGTGGCATTGGGATCAACGTCTGGGCCGCGCCGAGGGATGGCTGTGGCAGCAAGGCGTGGTGCAGTACTTCCGCTGGTGCCGCGGTAATGGTCACCTCGCGGTGCGTGCCCAGTTGCGCTGCACCGAGCGCTCCCCCCTTCAAGTGCTGGCCTGAAACACCAGGCCAAGCTCAAGCCGATTGCGCAGCGGCCGCAACCAGAGGGCTTGTTGACGCCGAATGTCGACTGCTCACCAGTTCACCGGTGCAGGCCACGGGCAACAAGCTGGAGCGGCCCGCTGCATACCAGGCAGCCACGAGCGCAGCGCTCGAGGCTGGCGTGATCTCCCCGGCCAAGATCCAGAGCTCATCGTGCAGCACCTGGGTTTGATCTGGCGTGCCCACATACCAGGGCGCTTCGGGATCAACCGACAACTCCTCATGGAGCAGCAGTAAGCCTTCCAGAACGCAGGCGGCAAGCTCGGGTGTCATCCGCTGGAGAAGAACGTCCATCCACGCACGGCGGCGGGAACGAAAGCAAGCAGGAGACTGCAGAGCGGAGGCCCCAGTGGACATCCATGACGAGCGGAGATCTGAGGCCCGTTCGACGTTGCATCGCACCTGGACTGTCAGCGTCGACAGCGAGGTGTTCGGCACGCGCTCTGCCCAGGTACTCGACACCAGCCCATCCGGCATCAAACTCTGTCTGAAGGCCGTGAGCGGGCTGGAACCTGGGGTGCAGCTGGCAATCCACCATCCCGGCACGAACTGCTCCTATCTGGCGACTGTGGCTTGGTGCCAGCAACAACAACAATCAACCATTGTTGGCGCGCAAATCACCGTCAAAGAGCATGCAACTCTGGGGCTCAACAAGAAAAAGCAGGGTCCTAAGCCCCGCCTCATCTCCCATGGAGCATGACGCCCTCATCACCACACTAACGAGAGCAGACGTGCACGAGGCACCCAACAGCACAAACAACAGAATCTCTCAAGGCGTGATGACAGTTGATCAAGCAAGCATGAAGAAAGCAGCAATCGCGTGCAGCACAAGCCATTCGCGCACAGAATGAAGGGAGAAAGGAGGACCCACTGTTACACGTTCTGCATCAGCCACATCCCAGTGAAAGCTTCGAGCAGCACAAAATCATCCTGAGCGTCGTTCAATACTTTTCAGACCACTACAACGAACCGATCAGCATTCCTGAATTAAGCAGGCAGCTCGGCATCTCGATCCTGCATATCGAAACAGCTTTCGACCTCTACAAAGGAAAAACAGCTAACCAGGCACTCCTGGAATACAGGCTCAATCGCCTGTGCGATTTGATGTCGAAGGATCCATCCCAAGACATCGGCCAACAAATCAACGACTGCGGCCTCAACGCCAAGATCCATTCATGGGTGACCGCATTTGCGGAAACCAACCTTCAGTTCATCGCTTGCTTCGGCATTGATCTGATCGAATACCACCAGCAATGCTTCCTGGCCATGGCCGCTCGCCTGCAAGCACAACACCTGATCAGCCATGAAGACAACCACGATGAGCGCATCGGTTCGCCACCACACGAGACCCTGCTGATGACCCGCTTTCACGGCCTGCCGTGACAGGCCCCTTGCTGATCGTGATCAACGAGCCGCACTCGCCGCCTGGAGCTCCGAAAGAGCATCACCCAGCAGCAACAGACGGCTCGCGATCACCAGCGTGCGATCGGAGCTAGGTGTGTAGTCCCACCAGGTTGTTCAGCTGACAAAGGGGTGTGAGCTCGTCAGGGTCGGTGTGTCACCCCCGTCCCCTGAGCTCACATTCCATGCATACCCACCCAAATGCTCAGCTGACACCCCTCGGCCGAGAACGGTTGCTGCGTCGACACATTGATCACGGTGAAAGCCTCGCCTTCCTGGCTACTCAGGCGGGGATCAGCGTCCGGACTGCCTACAAGTGGCTGGCGAGACAATCACCGCAGCCACATCCGCATAGTTCCAGGTCGTTGTTTCTCTGGCGCGAATCGCATAGGCGTGGCGCAGGTCATAGGGCACGCAGCGCTCCTTTCTCTTCTGGGCCTTCTTCTTGCCCTGGGCAGGTGCTGTTTCCACCCAGGCGTAGAGCTTGGTTTTCAGTTCAAACTCAGCCTTGGCATCGGAGCTGCGCAGCTTGTGGCAGCACACAGCCCCCAGCCGTTCGTTGTTATCGCAGCGCTTCACCAGATCGCGTTCGGGATCAAACGGCTGGCCGTCTTCATTGACGAACTTGGGTACATAGCGGCGGCGCAGCTCCTCGAGCCTTTGCTCTCCGTTCTCGCCGCCCAGTTGATAGCGCTCCACCCACTCCGCAGGGAGCGGTAGCGCCACCCGGAAGCCCGTTTTGGTCACCCTGATATGGCGAGCAGCCACGCCGATGCTCACCATCCCCTGCTCATCAGGGAGTTCGGCGATGTGCCACACCTCATGCGGCCGTAATCCATAGGTGGCCACCATCGCGAACACCCAGCCCCAGAGCGGGTCGTCCTCCACCACCTGATCCAGCCACTCCTGGACCGCGGCCGTGCTTGGGATGCGGCGTCTGGATTCACCAGCGGCCACCAGGGCTCCCTTCTTGCGGTTCACCATCCCCTTGAGTTCCTCGCTCAGGCTCTCCGGTGCAATCGCTCCATAGCCAGCGCGGCGCAGCAGTGACACCACCTCACGTTTCTGGCGGAAGCCCTGGCGGTGCGTGGCCATCGGGATCAGCGGCGCCGTTGGATCCTCAAGCCGTGCCTTGAGGCTCTCGCTGTTGTGCAAGGCAAACCGCCGTACATCCGCCTCCGTAGCCGGGCGATCCGCCGGGAGCAGGCAGAAGTAGCCCTTGCCCTTGAACGGGCCCACCAGGTTCATGTTCACCCCCTGGCCCCGTTGGAACGCCACGACCGCGTCGCAGATCTCAGGCCAGCAGGGGGCACTGCAATCAGTGCTCGCGAGGTCTTCCTGGCCATCGGGAAGCACGGCGGGCCTGCCGCTGCGGGTGGCCTCGATCAACAGGTCCTGCAGGCTCTCGATCGCCTCAGGGTCTGCTGCGGCATAGCCCTTCACCGTGTGCTCACGGGTCGTGCCGCCCTTGCCCAGCTGGTACACCGTGATCCAGGGGCTTCTCCGGTGCTCTCTCAGCCGGTAGCGGGCGCCGAAGGCGCGCAGCACCGCATTGCAGCGCTGCATGGGGCTCTGAATGGTGGCCATGGGAAACGCATCTCTGTCGTGAGTGTTCCCACTGATCAGATCCCAGAACCCCACCGAGTCTCAGCGGATGAGACGGGGTAGATTCCTTGGGACTTGTCCCAAGGAAATGACACAACTACGGTTTTCGGCGAATCTCCCTGGACTCATTTCGCCCGGAATAGAGTGCCTTCAGAAGCCCTGAAATCCCTTGCGCCGCAGAGCTTAGCCCTTGCAGTCTAAACGATCTCAAAAAATGGGTCGTCTGAGATTCGAACTCAGGACCAATCGGTTAAAAGCCGAGTGCTCTACCGCTGAGCTAACGACCCGCCCGGAGCTGGAGAACCAGGTTCGGGGGTGGCCCTTGCGGGCACCACGTGAACGTATCACCCGGAGGGGCCGCCCTCCAACCGCGCCGAGAATGGGGAGCCGAAGCCGCCGCTCGCCTACCCGCCATGCCTGATCAGCCCTGGCCTCAGCCCACGGTGCATCCCGATGCCTGGGTGGCCGATTCGGCCGTGCTGATCGGTGATGTGCGCCTGGCCGCCGGGGCCAGCCTCTGGCCCACCGCCGTAGCCCGCGGCGACGTGTGCGCCATCACCATCGGCGAGGGCAGCAATGTGCAAGACGGAGCGGTGCTGCATGGCGACCCCGGCCAGCCCGTCATGATCGGCGCCGACGTGACCATCGGCCACCGGGCCGTGGTGCATGGCGCCACCTTGGACGACGGCTGCCTGATCGGCATCGGCGCCATCGTGCTCAACGGCGTCACCGTGGGGGCTGGAGCGCTTGTGGCGGCCGGATCGGTGGTCACCAAGAACGTGCCAGAGCGGGCGCTGGTGATGGGTGCACCGGCCCAGGTGAAGCGCGAGCTGAGCGAGGAGCAGGCAGCGGAGCAACGCGAACACGCCCGCCGCTACCGCGAACTGGCGATGGCCCACGCAGGCCGCAGCAGCGATCCGGGCTTTCGGCAGGAGAGCTGAAGGGCGCGCTGAATTGCTGCGAATTCAGTCAACTGCCCATGGGCAGGCTCGGGGAGCTGGGGATGGTCCGTAAGATCAAGCCACGCACCTCCGTAACGCCAAGCCATGGACGCCCGGCTTCTGCTCGTTGTCACCCCGATCGCGCTGGCCGCTGGCTGGGCTGTGTTCAATATCGGCCGCGCTGCTGTGGGTCAGCTTCAGATGATGCTGAAGCGCGCCAACGGCTGATCGCGATCAGGACCCCGTCCTGATTGGAGCGCCAATCTTCTCCACCCAGCCCCCGCTAGCCGGGGGCTTTTTGATGGCCACAGCGGCAGGGCATGGAGTAGCTCACTGCCCGAAGGCCACCTGACAGGCCGCGTTGAGCAACTGCGCCTCGTCAGCGTTTTGCGGTGGACCACCGTTGAGGGTGCCGGAGCGGCAATCGGCGTTGAAGGTCACGTTGCTGTCGCCGTCATCCGCCTCGAAACTCACCTGCTGGCCATTGGCCACAACGGAGCCGTAGTAAAGCGAGTAGTCCGAATTGGGCACCACGATGTAACTGGTCTGGTTGTTCACGGCGCTGTCCACCAGGCTGTCGATCAGCGCGAAGGTGGCCAGGCTGCCCAAACCCCAGGCAGCAGCTCTGGCCGGGTACCAGCCCCAGTTGTTCCAGCTGTTGCCGCCATACCAGCCGTAGCGCCACGGTCGATTGTTGGCCCAGTTGCTGTTCACCCAGTTGGGTCGATGGCGATCCCAGGTGTTGATTGCTTTGCGGCGCGTGGTGTTGCGGTCGTGCACGCGATCGCTGCGGTTGCCCTGGCGAAGGTCGGTGCGGGAGGTGCGGTTGTCTTGACGGATCTCAACGCGGTCGTTCCGCGACGCGCTGCGCCCGCCGCCACCACCACCCCCACTGAACGCCGCAAAGCCGGTGCGGGCACCGCTCCCTCGGCCGTGGGAGCCACCTCCCGATCGCAGCCCTCCACCTTTTCCGCCGCCGCCCTTACCGCCACCGCCTTTCCCTCCACCGCGAGCGATCTGCACCGCCTCCGGCAGCTCCGTGGCTGCTTGCAGCGGCAACAGCGGCCCAACAACGCTCAGGCCCACGCACAACACCGTGCTGATGCGAAGCAGTGGTTTCATCGTCCGATGGCCTCCAGCAAGCGACGGCAGCCGTCGTCAAAACAGGCGATATCCACCCGACCACTGGGGCTGAACGCCAAGCCCACCGTTTGGCGGTCGTCAAAAGCCGGACCCTGCGCATCGGCCTTCACATCGGCCAGGAAGGTGGGGTTCACCACGCAGAAGGCGCGGTCGTTGAAGCAGAGCTGGTTGGTGTTGAAGTTGATCCAGGCGTTGCGCACGCTGCTCCAGGGATCACCGCTCGACTTGCGCCCCTCAATGCGCACGGTGGGATCTTCAAGGATCCGGTAGCTGATCGTGCGGGCCCCGAGGCGATGGCGGTATTCGGTGGCATCCCCCACCTCCAGCGCTTCCACCTGGCAGGGCTGGGGTTTGCCTTTACCGATGGTGCAGGTGGTGTCGAGGCTGTAGATCAGCTCGCTTTCCGCCAGTGCCGGGGGCGAGGCGGCAACCGTCAGGCCCAAAGCAGAACCGAGCAGCAGCACCACAGGTCGCTTCATGCGAGGGATGCAGAGTCGTCCCCCGCAACCTGATCACGCCGCACCGGAGCGTCAACTGCTGCTGCAGTTGCCCCGTAGGGTGAAGCCAAAGTGCGGCGCAGCGGTGCAGACGAACAGCGCAGAGGTGTTGGTGATCGGTGCCGGCTTAGCCGGCACTGAGGCCGCCTGGCAGATCGCCAGCGCCGGGGTGCCGGTGCGCTTGGTGGAGATGCGGCCGGTGCGCCGCTCCCCTGCCCACCACAGCAGTGAATTCGCCGAGCTGGTGTGCAGCAACAGCTTCGGGGCGCTGAGCAGCGACCGCGCCGCCGGCCTGCTGCAGGAAGAACTGCGCCGCCTGGGCTCCCTGGTGATCCGCACCGCCGATGAGCACGCCGTGCCCGCCGGCGGCGCCCTGGCCGTGGATCGCGGCCGTTACAGCGCGGCGCTCACCGAAGCCCTCGAGCAACACCCGCTGGTGACGGTGGAACGCCGCGAGCACACCGAACTGCCCGGCCCCGGCCAGATCGCCGTGCTCGCCACCGGCCCGCTCACCAGCGAACCGCTGGCCGAACAGCTGCGCACCTTCACCGGCCGGGCCGACTGCCACTTCTTCGATGCCGCCAGCCCGATCGTGGAAGGCGAGAGCATTGATCTGAGCGTGGCCTTCCGCGCCTCCCGCTACGACAAGGGCGACGCCGACTACATCAACTGCCCGATGGACAAAGAGCAGTTCCTCGCCTTCCGCGAGGCGCTGCTGGCCGCCGAGCAGGCCGAGCTCAAGGATTTCGAAAAGGAGAACGCCACCTTCTTCGAGGGCTGCCTGCCGATCGAAGAACTCGCCCGCCGCGGCGAAGACACGATGCGCTACGGCCCGCTCAAGCCGATCGGCCTCTGGGATCCGCGCTGGGGCGATGTGAACGACCGCGACGTGCGCCGCGCCAAGCGCGCCTACGCCGTGGTGCAGCTGCGCCAGGAAGACAAGGACGGCCGCCTCTGGAACCTGGTGGGCTTCCAGACGAACCTCAAATGGGGGGAGCAGAAACGGGTGCTGCGGATGATCCCGGGGCTGGAGAACGCCGAGTTCGTGCGCTTCGGGGTGATGCACCGCAACACCTTCCTCGAGGCCCCGCAGCTGCTCGATCCCACCCTGCAGTTCCGCCAGCGCCCCACGCTGCTTGCGGCCGGGCAGATCACCGGCACGGAGGGCTATGCGGCGGCGGTGGCTGGCGGCTGGCTGGCTGGCACCAATGCCGCAAGGCTGGCCAACGGCCAGGAGCCGCTGCAGCTGCCGGCCACCTCGATGATCGGGGCCCTCACCCACTTCATCGCCGAAGCCCCGAGCGAAAAATTCCAGCCGATGCCACCCAACTTCGGCCTGTTGCCCGAACTGCCCGAGCGCATCCGCGACAAGCGGCGGCGCTATGGCGCTTACCGCGATCGGGCCCTGGCGGATCTGGCGCCGTTCACGGGAGCACCATCACAGCCCGCAGCGCTCGTTCCAGCTTGAGCAGTTCTTCGGCGGTGAGGCGCGTGAGAGGGCCTTCACCAAGGCGCGCGCGATCAAGAGCGCGTGGCTGCTCCGCGCCTCATCTGCGTGGTGAGCGGCACGACCAACACGGTGGGGATGCCGGCATCCGTGAGCAGATCCGCCTGAATCACGACGACCGGTCGAACTTTTCCCACTTCAGCTCCCTGATTGGGGTTGAGCCGCGCCACCCAAACCTCGCCGCGGCGAATCAACGCCACCAGCTCCCCTCAAGGGCTTCGTTCTCAAGCTCCAGAAACTCCTCGGCCACGGCAAGGGCTTCCTGGCATGCATCGACGTCGGAGGCAAGGGCGGAAGCCGCAGCAGCCAGAGCCGCTTCGTTGCGTTGACGCTCGCGCAGGCTGAGCAGCGCTTCCAAAGACTCGCGGATCAACTGAGACCGTGGCTGACCGCTGAACTGGGCCTCCTGCGCGAGCTTGCTCCCCAGCTCATGGGGAGCCTCAGGCTGATTGCGCCCATGCAAGACAGGCCTCCGCCAGAAATGTCATACAAATTGTATGGAGGATCTGAGGAGTTCAGGGGAGTGCCACCAGCCGAAGGAAGCGCGCTGTGACGATCGGCAGCAGCCCCAGTCGCTCGCAACCGCATGGTGGGGATGGTCGCTGCGGGATGCGGCGACCAGCACATTCACATCTGGTGTCACGACCGGCTCAGGCCAACCGCGGCATCCAACAGCTGGCGATTGCTTCGACCATCCGCTGCTGCTGTGGTGAGGCCACCCTGGCCGTGATGCACGGGCAAGGACAACGGCCGAGTCGACACACCAACCTCGTCGCCTGGCGCAAGAGCCAGGCCTGGGCCAAGAGGTCGTTGTGGAGGTTGAGCGTGGTGCGCACCAGCAGCCTGTGATGCAGGTTGATCCATTTCTTTTCCGGATAGAGAGGCTTTCAACTGCTCAACCCACAGGCCTTGCGAGAACAGGGACGGATGCCTAGCTAAGGGTGGAACAGAGGCTCTCCAGCCATGCCCCAAGCCCCTCCCGGCGCCCGCCAGACCGAACGCCGATCACTCCAGATCGGAGTGGCCGCCAGCCTGTTGATGGCGGCGATGGGCATCAGCGTCTACGCCCTCTCCGGCTCCGAGGCGCTGCTTCTGGATGGCCTCTACTCCGGAATGATGGCCGCCTCCAGCTTCATCGCTGCCCGTATCGGCGCCAATGTGGTGCGTCCGCCCGATCGCGCCTACCCCTACGGCTACGACGGTCAGGAAGCGCTGTATGTGCTGTTTCGCTCCCTGGTGTTGCTTGGGATCCTCAGCGTGGCGGTGGTCACAGCCGGTACCACGATCGTGAACCACCTGGCCGGCCAGGTGGTGGCGGCCGTGCAGCTGCGGCCAGTGGCCGGCTACGCCGGGCTGATGGTGGTGCTCTGCCTGGCCCTGGCCTGGCGCCACCAGCACGACTGGCAGCGCAGCGGCCGCTGCAGTGAACTGCTGCGCACCGAAGCCCGCGCCGCCTGCATCGACGGCTTGATCAGCGCCGTGGCCGGTGCGGCCCTGCTCGGCGCGCCGCTGCTCGCCTCCACCCCGCTGCAACCGCTGGTGCCCGTGGCGGATTCGGTGCTGGTGTTGCTCCTGGCGCTGGCGGTGGTGCCCGAACCGCTGCAGCAGTTCTGGCGGGCCCTGCGCCAGGCCGCTGGTGCCGCCTGCGATCCGGCCCTGATCGCCCGCACCCGCACCGCGGTGCAGGAGTTGCTCAGCGGGATGTCGACCTGGCTGCTCGATCTCACCGTGATGAAGGTGGGCCGAACCACCTTTGTGGTGGCCTATCTCAACCCTGCGATGCCGGTGGATGGCCCCTGGCTCGATCGCCTGCGCGAGCGGATCGATGCGCGTTGCGCCGAACTCCTGGGGCCCGTGCGCACCGAGGTAATCCTCACGGGGCAGGCGCCATTTACGGCCTAAGCCATCTCACGCTTGTCCGGACACCGTCGGGCAATCGACCTACAGTTGCCACAGCAGCAGCGCCCATGCATGGTTGCGACAGGTCGCGGCAACGAAAAACGCAGCGAAAAGCTCGATCTGCGTCTCACCCCTACGGCCAAGCAGACCCTGCAGCAAGCCGCCGCTGCTGCCGAGCGCAGCGTCAGCGACTTTGTGCTCGATAGCGCCCTGGCCAGAGCGGCTGACACCCTTGCCGATCGGCAGCAGTTCAACCTCACCCCCAAACGCTGGCAGGCCTTCGTGGCGGCACTTGATGCACCACCGCATCCGCCACAGGCCCGGTTGGCATCCCTCCTCAACGAGCCAAGCGTGTTCGAGCGCTGAAGCGATGCCCGCCCTGCGCATTGAGGCTCTGGCGGCAAGGCATCAGCTCGAAGGGTTTGACTGCGGCAACCCCGGCCTGAACCGATTCCTGCTGCTGCATGCACTCACCAATCAACGCGCCAACAGCAGCCGCACCTACGTGGCCCTGCGAGGCGAACAAGTGGTGGGCTTCCACACGCTGGTGGTGGGGTCGGTGTCGCCAGAACAAGCGCCGGAGCGGGTGAGAAAAGGCCTGGCGCGGCATCCGATTCCGTTGATGGTGCTCGCGCGTTTGGCGGTGAGCTGCGAGGAGCAAGGCAAAGGACTGGGCTCAGGCCTCTTAAAAGACGCCATCCAACGCACCATGGCTGCCGCCGACATTGCCGGGATTCGGGCTCTTGCGGTGCACGCCAAGGATGAGGAAGCCAGAAGCTTCTACGCCCACTTCGGGTTTGTGGAATCACCCACGGATCCGCTCCACCTCTTTGTTCTGCTCAAGGATCTGCGTAGCCATGGCTGAATCCCCGGGCTCCTAGGGTCGCCCCAACCCGCCAGCGCTCCTCGGTGACCACACCCCCTGCTCCCACCTGGGATGTGATCGTGATCGGCTCCGGCATCGGCGGGCTGGTCACCGCCTCCCAGCTGGCCGCCAAGGGGGCAAAAACCCTGGTGCTGGAGCGCTACCTGATCCCAGGCGGCTCGGGAGGGAGCTTCCGGCGCGAGGGCTACACCTTTGATGTGGGCGCCTCGATGATCTTCGGGTTCGGCGAGAAAGGCCACACCAACCTGCTCACCCGCGCCCTCGCCGATGTGGGCCAACACTGCGACACGGTGCCCGACCCGGCCCAGCTCGAATATCACCTACCCGGCGGGCTCAACGTGGCAGTGGACCGCGACTACGAAGCCTTCATCGCCCGGCTCTCGGCGCTGTTCCCCCACGAAGCCAAGGGGATCCGGGCGTTTTATGACACCTGCTGGCAGGTGTTCAACTGCCTCGATGCGATGCCGCTGCTCTCGCTCGAGGATCCGGCCTACCTGGCGAAGGTGTTCTTCCGCGCACCCCTGGCCTGCCTGGGGCTGGCGCGCTGGCTGCCGTTCAACGTGGGCGATGTCGCCCGCAACCACATCCGCGATGAACAGCTGCTCAAGCTGATCGATATGGAGTGCTTCTGCTGGAGCGTGATGCCAGCGGATCTCACCCCGATGATCAATGCGGGGATGGTGTTCTCCGATCGCCATGCCGGCGGCATCAACTACCCCAAGGGAGGCGTGGGGGTGATCGCCGAGAAGCTGGTGGCCGGATTGGAGAGCCATGGCGGCTCGATCCGTTACAAGGCCCGCGTCACCAAGGTGATGATCGAGAACGGCCAGGCGGTAGGCGTGCGGTTGGCCGATGGCGAAGAGATCAGAGCCCGCCGCGTGGTGAGCAACGCCACCCGCTGGGACACGTTTGAAACCGAGCAAGAAAACTCCGATGTGCAGCGCCCCAGAAGCGCCGCGTTGGTGGATTCGGCCCACACCCCCAAAGCCGAAACAACCTGGCGCCGCCGCTACAAGCCCTCGCCATCCTTCCTGTCACTGCACCTCGGCGTGGATGCAGCCGTCATCCCCGAGGGCTTCCACTGCCACCACCTCGTGCTCGAAGACTGGGCTGAGATGGAAAGCGAACAGGGGGTGATCTTCGTGTCGATCCCCACGCTGCTCGATCCCTCCCTGGCACCGGAAGGCCGGCACATCGTGCACACCTTCACCCCCAGCGACATTCAGGCCTGGAAGGATCTCAGCCCCGCCGCCTACAAAGCGAAGAAAGCCGCCGACACGGCACGGCTGGTGCAACGCCTCGAAGCGATCCTGCCGGGCCTGGGCGGCGCCATTCGCCACCAAGAAATCGGCACCCCCCGCACCCACCGCCGCTTCCTCGGCCGGATGGGCGGCAGCTACGGGCCCATCCCAGCCCTGCGGCTTCCGGGGCTCCTACCGATGCCGTTCAACCGCACCGGCCTTCAAAACCTCTACTGCGTCGGTGATTCCTGCTTCCCCGGCCAGGGTCTCAACGCCGTGGCCTTCAGCGGCTTCGCCTGCGCCCACCGCATCGGGGCGGATCTTGGGCTCAACCCCTGGAAGCTGCCGGCCTGATCAGCGGCTCCGCCTCGCTTGTGCCAAATGTTGGGGGTTTGCACGGATGCCTGAGCCCCCCGCCGCCATGAGGCTGAAGGTTCGATTGCAGTGGCTACGGTGGTTCTGGGATTCGATCGGCAGGGCTGGATCACCGTCATCGCGGCTGTTCTGCTCGCCCTGATCACGCTATTCAGCAGTTACGACCATGTCTCAGTCCTGGGAACCGCTGCCATCGATTTACCGCAGCAAGCAGGAATTCCTTGCATCGCTGCCGCCGTGGCGGCGGCTCTTGCAGAAGCTCAACTGGCATCCAACGATCGACAAGAAAGTGCAGCGATACGCGATGGAGCAGAGGACTCTGCAGATCAGGAGCGAGACCGAGCAGCTGAGGAGAGAGAACGCGCGGCTCGCAGCGATCGAGTCCAGGCTCGAGCGCTTCGAGCGGGAGCACTTGTCTGGCTCAACCCCACACCCCTCAACCGGCGATTCCTCGAACTTGTAGCCGCTGAGCTCACCGAAGTCTCCCTGCCATGAGCGCCACGCGGAGATCCGAACTCGCATCAACTGCACGCCCGTCCATAGGGTGGCAGCTGTCTGCAGCACAGGGCTCCATGGCCGCCCCCAGCCCCGGCGATGCCAACCTCAGCTCCGTTGAACTGGCCCGCTACCTCGAGCAGCGCGGCGAGCTGAGCAAGCCCTGGATGCTGCAGCTGCTGCGGCTCACCAAACTGAAGGAGGAGCGCGCCTCCATGGATCCGCAGGACTACATGGACAAACTCCAGGAAGCCCACGCCGACCTGATGCGCCTGGGTGAGTTCTGGAAAGGCCGCGAGCAGGAGGTGTTCGGCGGGCGCTACCAACCCTCCGAGTTGATCGAACCCCTGCCCGGCTCCCCTGAGGATCGATGAGCCAGCGCTACCCGATGGCACCGCTGATCCGCTTCACGCTGATCAGCCTCTATCTGGCGCTGGTGTTGCCCCTGCCGCTGCTGGCTCCCGCAGAGCTGCAGCCGTGGCTGTGGACAGCCCTGCCTCTGGGGCTGGCCGTGATCCTGGCCCTGGTGAGCGAGCAGGTGGAGCTCAGTGAGAGCGGCATCCGCGTAGGCCATCCCG
>Ga0194118_10003351_pt1 | contig 18791 bp, 13 predicted proteins | sample TA2MahsurfametaG_2_FD_148662 | JGI IMG/M metagenome (GOLD analysis project Ga0194118, IMG submission 148662) | Freshwater microbial communities from Lake Tanganyika, Tanzania - TA2015013 Mahale N5 surface | ecosystem: Environmental > Aquatic > Freshwater > Lake | place: Tanzania: Lake...
CTGACCAATCGGGCCGATTGAGAATCTCGCAAAACCGCTGCCAGAACTTTTGCTCCAGAGCGCCAACTGCGAGATAGCGTTGATCCTTCGTCGCATAAACCTGATAGCAGGCCGCCCCGCCGGTAATCAACTCCGCGCCAGCTGCTGGCTCCACACGGCGCTGATTCAGTAGGCTTAATGCGTAAACATTTAATGCCAAAGCGCCATCGGCCATGGCCACATCAAGAAAACGTCCTCGGCCATTAAGTTTGGCATCGAGCAGGGCCGCAAGCATCGCAGTGGCCGCCGAGAGCGCACCGCCGGCAAGGTCGGCCGTCTGGACGGTGCCGATCGCCGGGCCGCCATCGTGGGCGCGGTTATGGTGGAGTGCGCCACTTAGGGCTAGATAATTTAGATCGTGGCCGGCCTTATTGCGGTAGGGGCCCGTCTGGCCATAGCCCGATAGCGCGCAGACCACCAGGCTGGGCTTAACAGCCGCGAGTGCCTCGTAGCCCAGGCCCAGCCGTTGCATGACACCCGGCCGAAAGCCCTCCAATACGATATCGACACCAACGACCAGTCGCTTGACAATCTCAACAGCACGCGGATCGCGCAGATTCAATGCAATTGATTTTTTTCCGCGATTGACCAAATCAAAAAATCGGCCGCCACCAAATCCCTCCAGATCGGCCTCTTCGCGCATGAGATCGCCGCCATCGGGCCGCGTTGCATCGTCAATACGAATAACTTCAGCGCCAAGATCGGCAAGAATCTGAGAGCAGTAAGGGCCGGGAAGCAGTCGACTGAAGTCGAGCACCCGCACAGTCGCAAGCGGGAGCGGCCCGTCCGCCGCTGGCAGTGCCGATGATGGGAGAGTCGAAGACATCTTGGGGGATCTCAATGCGGGACTGGATGATTGGTAGGCGCGATTGGACTCGAACCAACGACCCCCACCATGTCAAGGTGGTGCTCTAACCAGCTGAGCTACGCGCCTGCCGCAGAACGACGGGCCGAGACGCCGCCTTCCTGAACCGGCTGCAATTGTAGATCAATTCCACATTTGGCCCACTCGGCCGCCTCGTTCTGCAGGCCAAAGACGGTTAACGGATGCGCCTCCAGCCATGGGCCACTGATTTCCAGGCGAAACCGTGCTGGCCCCCCGGTTAAATCAATTTCAGGAAGTTCAAGATCAAGACGGCGGCGGTACAGCAAGCAGGCGAGCCGAAAGCACATCACTGCAGCACGCTGAGCCGGCGAGCCTAACTGTGTCTGAATCTTTGAGAGCTTTCCCCGCTGGCCCAGCACCAGCATCGCAACCGCCTGCTGCTCCCGGCGCGAGAAGCCGGGCAGATCGGCGTGCGTCACGATGTAAGCCGAGTGCTTATGAAAACTGTTGTGGGAAATTGAAACACCAATCTCATGCAGACAGGCGGCCCAGAGCAGGTGCTGCTCGAGCTGTTCGCGCTCTTCATCGGAACCAATTTTTAAACGCTTCCAGAGATTGATTGCAAGAAGACTGATGCGCTGCGACTGGGCCATATCAATCGAATAGCGTCGCATCGCCTGCTCAACACTGATACGCTGCATATCCTCATGCTGTGTACGGCCCACCAAGTCATACAACACGCCGAGCCGCAGGGCGCCCTCGCCGTAGTGCATGCGCGTGACACTGAGCTCTTCAAATATCGCCGACATGATGGCCAGACCACCTGCAAACACTGGAATTCGATCTGGCTTTAAGCCGTCTAAGCCTGCCTCCTCGATTCGGCCGGCCCGAACAAGTCGGCCTACCAATGCATCCAGCGCCTGCGCGGTGATTCCATCTGTGCCCAGGCCATTGGCCTCAATTACCTCGGCAATCGCTTTGGCAGTGCCACTTGAGCCAATCACTTCATCCCAGCCGGCCGAGACAAAAGCCTTTCGAATCATCTGGATCTCTTCGCGCGCAGCGAGAATCGCCGCCTTCATGGCGGGCCGGCCAATGATGCCATCTGGAAAATAATCACGACTAAATCGCACGCATCCCACATAGACCGACTCCAGCACCTCGGGCACATCATCCCGGCCGATCACAAACTCTGTGGAGCCGCCACCAACATCAATCACAAGCCGTTTTTTTCCGTCACGCGGTAGGCTCTGAGCAACTCCGGAATAAATCAGCCGGGCCTCTTCCTGGCCAGCAATGATTTCAATCGGAAAGCCCAGCGCCGCCTCAGCGGTATGCAGGAACTCCTGGCCGTTTTTCGCGATTCGAAGGGTATTGGTCGCCACCGCCCGAACACGATCCGGAGAAAATGAACGCAGCCGCTCGCCAAATCGTTGTAAGGCCAGAATCGCCCGCGACTGCGAGGCCGCGTCCAAACGTTTGTCGGGCCCAAGCCCGCCTGCAAGGCGGACCACCTCCTTGAGGCTATCGAGTGGATAAATCTGAAATCCCAGCGGGGACTCCACCACCCGGCCGATCAAAAGGTGAAAACTGTTGGATCCGAGATCCGCTGCCGCAACGAGCTTTACGGGATTCGACATGGGCATGGCGGCCCTATTGTCGCTCAAGTCCCCCCGAAGGCAACAGGCTCGGGGCTAATCACAATAGCGGCGCTGTCACCTGGCCGTCATATTTCAGCTCCAGACTCCCACCGTCATGAGTACCGCGCCCCATCCTAGCCCCACCGAGCATTTCCTGAATCGGGAACTGAGCCTGCTGGCGTTTAACGAACGCGTCCTGGCCATGGCCGAAGACCCTGCCGTGCCGGCCTTAGAGCGGCTCCGCTACATCTGCATTGTCTCCAGTAATCTCGATGAACTCTTCGAGATCCGGGTCTCGGGTATCAAAGCCCAGCTGCGGTCGCATCCCAATCAGGTCCATGCCGATGGCTTTACCGCCGCCGCCACCTACACCGCAGTCTGCGCCCGGGCCGGCGCGCTGATCGATCGGCAGTATCAGGTGCTCAACGAACAAGTTTTTCCTTTGCTTCAGCAGCATGGCATCCATTTTCATCTCGCGCCCACACTCGATGATGCCCAGCGCGAATGGGCCCACCACTATTTCAGTCAGGAGGTTCTACCCGTCCTCACGCCGATTGGCCTATCGCCGACCCATCCCTTCCCCCGGGTGCTCAACAAGAGCCTTAACTTCATTGTTGAGCTTCAGGGCGAAGACTCGTTTGGACGGCAAAGCGGTGTCGCAATCGTGCAGGCGCCCCGCGCCCTACCCCGCCTGGTGGCAATACCCAAAGCAATCTCTGGCTATCCCCATGGCTTCATGATGCTGTCATCGTTTGTCCAAAGCTTTGTTCATGAATTGTTCCCCGGTATGACAGCCATCGGTGTCCACCAATTTCGAGTCACGCGAAACAGTGACCTGTTTGTCGATGATGAAGAAGTGACCGATCTGCGCGAGGCCCTGCAGGGAGAGCTCTCGCAGCGGCAGTTTGGCGATGCGGTGCGACTCGAAGTCTCCGAGGGCATCTCCGATCGCATGCTCAAGCTGTTACGCAACGAGTTTGGGCTCACCGACGCCGACTGCTATCGGGTCCATGGGCCCGTCAATATGGTGCGGCTCATGCAGCTGCCGGATCTGGTTGATCGGCCGGATCTAAAGTTTCCTGCCTTCACCCCGCGGTATCCGAAGGCACTTGAATCGGCCAATCTTCTTGAAGTGATTCGTCAGCAGGATGTGCTGCTCCACCATCCTTATGACTCGTTCTCAGCGGTTGCTGATTTTATTCGGCTTGCCGCCGCAGACCCACAGGTCGTTGCGATTAAGCAGACCATTTATCGCACGGGCCAGACCTCGGAACTCATGGAGTCACTGCTCGGGGCCGTGCGCGCAGGAAAAGAGGTCACCGTTATCGTGGAGCTGATGGCGCGCTTTGATGAAGAGACCAATATCAACTGGGCCTCACGGCTTGAAGAAGCGGGTGCTCATGTGGTGTTTGGCGTTGTCGGCAATAAGACCCACGCCAAGATGTGCCTGATTGTCCGTCGGGAGAAGTCTGGCATGCGCCGCTACGTGCACCTGGGCACCGGAAACTACCACCCCAGAACCGCCCGGACCTATACCGACTTCGGCCTGTTCACGAGCCATAAAGACATCTGCGCTGATGTCCACGAAGTCTTCCAGCAACTCACCGGCCTTGGCCACGCCAAGGCCTTAAAAGTAATGCTGCAGTCCCCCTTCACCCTGCATCAACGCATGATTGCATTCATTGAACGCGAGGCCCGGCATGCAAAGGCCGGCAAGCCTGCACGCATCATTGCCAAAATGAATTCACTGGTCGAGCCGCAGGTCATTGAGGCGCTGTATAAAGCCAGCCGTGCCGGCGTTAAGATTGACTTGATTGTGCGTGGCGTTTGTGTGCTCAGGCCCAAGGTGCCCGGCCTTTCAGAAAATATCTCAGTACGCTCTACGATTGGCCGCTTTTTAGAGCATAGCCGCGTGTTTTATTTTAAAAACGCAGGCCACGAGGATGTCTATCTCTCCTCTGCGGACTGGATGGATCGGAATTTTTTTCGGCGTGTTGAGCTGGCCTTTCCGGTGCTGGACCCAAAACTTAAGCAGCGTGTGATTCGCGAAGGCCTCATGATCCATCTTCGGGATAACGCCCTGTCGTGGACCATGCGGGCCGATGGCAGTTACACAATGAAACGCACCGTTGGACCCAAACGTCGGGCCTCACAGGAATTACTGCTGGCCGCGGCCCGATAACGGCCCCACCACAATTAACGGAATCAACGCCACGACGGCCATCGTCAGCGACGGCCATGCCGCCTGGCCGAGCAGTTCGTCTGCGGCAAGATGGTGCGCAGAGACTGCCAGGGTCTCCAAATTAAATGGCCGCAGCACCAGTGTGGCGGGCAGCTCTTTCACAACATCCACAAAGACCAGCAGTGCCGCCACACCCATCGCACTGCGCATTAAGGGCACATGGACGCGCAGAAAAACCTGCAGGCGCGATAAGCCCAGGCCACTGGCTGACCAATCCAGCGATCGCGTAATGCGGCCAAGGCCGGTCTCAATCGGACCAAGACCAACAACAAAAAATCGCGTCAGGTAGGCCCCCAACAACAGCGCACCGGTGCTGGCCAAGGCAACACGCCAATTCAGCCACTGATCGGCAAGTTCGGTAAATAAGCCCGACCAGGCCAGCAGTCCAACCGCCACCACCAGACCAGGCATCGCATAGCCCACTGAAGCAATCCGCACGGCCTGTCCGAGCCAGTTGCTGCCATGACGCAGGGCATAGCCACATATCCATGCCGCCGGCAAAATCACCAGCACCGCCGCAACACCCAAGCCGATGGTCGTGATGGCCTGATGAAACAAAGGACCGGCCTGCGGCACCGCCTCAGCAGTGATGGCTGCATGCAGCAGCAGTCCAGCCGGCAGAACAAATCCAAAGATCGGCAAGATTGCGCAAAACATTCCCATCGCCAAGGCGCTTTTTCCTGAAATCACGAAACGTCGGGCCCTGCCGCCGGGCCGCTGTGCAGCCCATGCAGCACGGCCGCGGCTTCGCATTTCAAACCACATGAGCAGCAGCATCACGATCAGCATCAGCATGCCAATCAAGGCAGCCGATGAGCGATCACCATAGTTAAACCAGGCCTTAAACAATCCGGTGGAAAGTGTCGGCACTGAGAAAAACGCGACCGTGCCGTAATCGGCCCAGCATTCCATGATGACCAAGGCCAGGCCCGCAATCCACGCCGGGCGCGCAAGTGGCAGCGCAAGCCGAAAGAAGATCTGCGCAGGCGAGAGTCCCATTGCACGAGCGGCATCAAATGACCCGGCCTGCCGATCTTCAAATGCAGTCTTTGACAGCAGTGCCACGTAAGGACTCAGCGCGAGTCCCATGATCAGGCCCGCACCCGCCACTGAGCGGATATCCATGCGTGGCAACGCAATGCCAATTGCAGAGAGCATCTGCATCAGATCGCGATACAGCCAGCCCGAAGGATCCAGGGCATCGGTGTAGGCATAGGCCAACACATAGGCGGGCATCGCCATCGGAAGAATCAGAGCCCAATCCAGAATCCGTCTGCCCGGAAACTCATAGGCGGCGATCATCCAGGCAGCCGGCAGGCCCAGGCCTAAGGCGATCGCAGCGGCGATTGCGGAAATCGCAATCGTATTCACGGTGTATTCAAGCAATACCGACTCGGCCAACGACACCAGCACGGCTGGGCTGAGCAGTGCCTTCAGTCCAAAGACCGCCACTGCTGCCAGGGGCAAGATGATGGCCACCACCAGCGTGACCGAGGCCAGAACGAGGGCCCGATTGGGGGGAATGGGGTTTGGCTTCACGACGAATCGCTCAAATAAGAATTATAATCATTTGCAATGAAGGCCCTGGAGCTCGACCAAGTCGCAATCCGTTATCCGGACGCTAATCGTCCGGAAGGCTTTCTGCTGGCTGCCTCCGGGGTCTCGCTGGCACTGGATCGGGGCGATATCGGCTGCCTGCTCGGGCCCTCGGGCTGCGGCAAGACCAGCCTACTGAGGGCTGTGGCCGGCTTTGTGCCAATCGCCGAAGGCGCAATCCGGATTAATGGCGAACTCATGGCCGATGGCCAGCGGCACCTGCCCCCCGAAAAGCGGCGGGTTGGGGTGGTGTTTCAGGACTATGCCCTCTTTCCCCATCTGACCGTGATCGAAAATATTCAGTTCGGACTGACCAAGGGCAGGCGCAGCGCAAGCGCCGAGGCGTATGCCCGCGCCAAAGACATGCTCGAACTGGTTGGCCTTGGCCAGCAGGCAGATCGCTATCCCCATGAGCTCTCAGGAGGACAGCAGCAGCGCGTCGCCCTCGCCCGGGCCCTTGCACCCCAGCCGGATTTGGTCCTGCTCGATGAGCCCTTCTCAAATTTAGATGTTGCGCTCAGGGATCGGCTCGCCCGCGAGGTCCGCGATATCCTGCGTCAGACCCAGACGACAGCCATTTTGGTGACCCACGATCAGCACGAGGCCTTTGCGGTGGCCGATCAGGTCGGGGTCATTTTCGAGGGCCGGCTGACCCAATGGGCCAATCCTTATCAGCTCTATCACGAGCCCAACTCGGCGGCCGTGGCCCGTTTTGTTGGCGAGGGCGCCTTTATTACTGGATCCCAGGTCGGCCACGAGGTCCAGACCCTGCTGGGCGCCCTGCCACTTAGCCCCTGCTGCTGCAGTGACTGCGAGCCCTTCGGCGATGTACGGGTGCTGCTCAGGCCCGATGACGTGGTCCACGACGACGCCTCGCCGCTGAAAGCCAAGGTGGTGAGGAAGGCATTTCGGGGCGCAGACTTTCTCTACACCCTTGAGCTCGATAACGGCGAGCAGATCCTATCCCTGGTGCCCAGCCATCACGACCATGGCCTGGAGGAGAAAATCGGCATTCGGCTTGAGGCCGACCATGTGGTGACCTTCAGCCAGGCAGAGCCCGCCCAGCCGTTTTAGGCTCAGATCCCCGCAAGGCGGAGTTTGCACTCGTGGTTCGCGATGACCTTCAGGGCCACGGCATTGGCACTGAGCTCATGCAGGCGTTAATTGAAATTGCGTATGACCAGGGCCTTACGTGTCTTGAAGGCTTAGTTTTGGCGACCAATCACAAGATGCTTGAACTCATGTCACATCTCGGATTTCAGGTCATGCCCGATACACAGGATCCAACCATGCGCCGGGTGGTGCTCAACCTCGCAGTGCATGCGGCCGCTAACGCGGAAGCTGATCCTGATCTGATTTCTTCTCTTTGAATTCACCATCAATGACGCGGTGATCCTCGGTGGAAGGGCGGTGATGACCTCCCCGAGTCATGCTGGAATCAAAACGGCCCACCCTTCCCCAAACACGGACCTGGCCAGTCGCAATCGATACAAGCGCGCCAACCAAGGAGATCGCCAATGCGCACAGCACACCCATCCAAAAGCCTGCGATCTGAAAACCTGGAACCATCTTGGCGACACCCAATAAGACCAAACCGTTGAGTAAAGGCAACGCCAGGCCAAACGAAAACAGGGTCAGCGGCAGTGCAATCAGCAGCAGCAAGGGCTTAAGCGTCAGGCTAAAAACAGCCAGCACGAGTGAGGCCAACAGCAGACTCTCCAGGCCGGAAAAACTCAGCCCATCGAGAAGGCCATCGACAATCCAGAGGGTGAGCGCGGTGCTCAGCCAGAGCAAAAAGAAACGTTTTAGGGCCAACATTTGCGAATTATTGATCACGAAACGCGCACAGAGTGCAAACTTCGCGTAGACTTCGGCTGTTGTTATCGCCCCTCTCTGCCTTTCCCGCCTGTCGCTTCACTGACAACCATGCCCGGAATCTGCTTGAGAGCTGATTCCCTCTGTTGTCTTTTTGAAAGCACCGATTGAAAACTTTTGCTGACCTCGGCCTGGCCGATCCCGTTTTGCGCGCGGTCAATGCGCAGGGCTATGCCCACCCCACCCCAATTCAAGCTGCCGTTATCCCAGAGATGATGGCAGGCCGCGATGTCATTGGTATCGCCCAGACGGGCACCGGAAAGACCGCCTCGTTTGTACTGCCGATTCTGCATGGCCTGGCTTCGCAAAAGCTCGGCCCCCAGAAATTTTCGGGCGCGGGCCCCAAGGCCTTTCGCCATTTAATTCTCGCGCCCACGCGCGAACTCGCGCAGCAGATTTCAGAAAACATTCGCACCTACGGAAAATTCATGCGGCCGATGGTAGGCCTTGTCGTGGGCGGTGCAAATCCGATGCCGCAGATCAAGGCGCTGGCAGCGGGCTTGGATATCGTGGTGGCGACACCGGGCCGGCTTTTAGATCATTTACGTGCCGGAAAGGCGCGGCTGGATAAAACCACAACCATCGTGCTCGATGAGGCCGACCAGATGCTTGACCTGGGCTTTATGCCCGCCATTCAAGAGATTCTTCGTGGCGTCGGTCCGAATCGCCAATCCCTGCTGCTGTCTGCCACGATGCCGCAGCCGATTCGCGTACTCGCTCAAGAGTTCATGAATGCGCCGCGTGAAATTGCGGTCGCAGCCGTCTCCAAGCCCATCGAAGCCATCGAGCAAGAAATCATCATGGTCGATCAGTCGCGTAAAAGCGATTTACTGGTGGATTTACTGGCGACCCGCGAGGTCGAGCGGGCGATTGTCTTTACACGTACCAAGCGCGGCACCGACAAAGTCGAGCGTATGCTCAATGATGCTGGCCTGCGCTCCATCGGACTTCACGGCGACAAATCACAAGGCCAGCGCAATAAGGCCCTTGCACAATTTAAGGCCGGCACACGAAAAATTCTGGTCGCCACGGATGTGGCTGCGCGGGGTCTGGATGTCAGCGATGTCTCCCATGTCGTGAATTTCGACATGCCCACGATTCCGGAATCCTATGTGCACCGCATTGGCCGAACGGGCCGCGCCGGCCGAAGCGGAAAAGCCATCTCGCTGTGTGACCGTTCAGAGCGCAATTTATTGCGCGATATCGAGCGCCTTACCCAGACTGCGTTGGCGCCGATTTCATCCACAACGTCTGCCGAGACCTCCCCGCGCTTTACATTGATTCCTGCACCGGCCCAGGCCCAGCGGGCTGCGCCACGAGGTGGCCAGTCACGCCAGCATCCGCGTTCCGGAGCCCGGCCGTATTCGCCGGCGAAAAAACGGGCACAAAAAGGATTTGCACAACGCCGGAGTGCTGCCGCCCCGAGCTAAAGTGGCGGAAGCGGTGAGATTCGAACTCACGGAGGACTTGCGCCCTCGCCGGTTTTCAAGACCGGTGCATTCAACCGCTCTGCCACGCTTCCACGACTTTAAATTTTATCAGGGTATTGCCCAAGGCCGTTCCGTCGGCCTTGGCTGCGAATCTTGATATCGTCACCGTCTCAACACGACGACATCCGTTATGAGCAGTGAATCGAAATCGGGCCTTCGCCAGGGGCTGGTGAGTTACGGTGATCAAGACTTCTCGCTTTTTTTGCGAAAGGCCTTTATCAAGGGTGCGGGCTTTACCGAGGATGCGCTGAATCGGCCCATCGTTGGCATCACCAACACCGGCAGCGGCTTTAATCCCTGCCACGGCAACATGCCGCAGCTCATTGAGGCAGTCAAACGCGGTGTCATGCTCGCTGGCGGCCTACCGATTGAGTTCCCCACGATCTCGCTGCATGAGAGTTTCGCGCGGCCGACCAGTATGTTTCTGCGCAATCTCATGGCCATGGAGACCGAGGAGATGATCCGGGCCCAGCCCATGGACGCAGTGGTGCTGATTGGCGGCTGCGATAAAACGGTTCCGGCGCAGCTGATGGCAGCCGCATCGGCAGATATTCCTGCTGTTCAACTCATCACAGGATCCATGCTCACCGGCGCCCATGCCGGCACGCGAGTCGGTGCCTGCACCGACTGCCGCCGCTACTGGGCGAAATTTCGAGCCGGCGAGATTGATCAGCAAGAAATTGATGCGGTAAACGATCAGCTGGTGGCCAGCGTTGGCACCTGCTCAGTGATGGGCACGGCAAGCACGATGGCCTGCGTCACTGAAGTCCTGGGCCTGTCGGTGGCCGGCGGTGCCTCACCGCCGGCGGTGAGTGCCGACCGCATTCGCGCGGCGGAGTCCAGTGGCGCAGCTGCGGTGGCATTAATCGGCCGACGGCTCACACCCAAGAAAATTCTGACACCACAGGCATTTGAAAATGCGTTGCGTGTTTTGCTGGCCATTGGTGGCTCGACCAATGCACTCATCCACCTCACAGCACTGGCTGGCCGGCTGGGGATCAAAATTGATTTGCAGCGACTGGATCGGTTCGCCAGAGAAACGCCAGTGCTGGTTGATCTAAAGCCCTCGGGCCAGCACTACATGGAGGACTTCCATCATGCCGGTGGCATGCCCCGCCTGCTTCGCGAACTAAGGCCCCTGCTGCACCTGGACTGCCTGACGATTACTGGGGCCACGCTTGGTGAACAGATCGATCGCAGCCCCGCTCCATTTACGCAGACAGTGATTCGGCCGCTCTCTGATCCCATCTATGATCAAGGCGGTCTCGCTGTCTTGTTTGGCAACCTCGCGCCGCTGGGCGCCATCATCAAGCAGTCTGCTGCCAGTCGTGATCTGATGCAGCACGAAGGCCGTGCTGTTGTGTTTGAAAATCTCCAGGAGTTGGCGGCACGAATTGATGCGGACGATTTAGACGTTCAAGCCCAAGACATTTTGGTGCTCAAAAATATTGGGCCCAAGGGCGCCCCGGGAATGCCCGAGGCCGGTGCCCTGCCGATCCCACGAAAACTCGCCCGCCAGGGCATCACCGACATGGTGCGCATCTCGGATGGCCGAATGAGTGGCACGGCTGCGGGCACGGTTATTTTGCATGTCAGCCCCGAGTCGGCGATTGGCGGCCCGCTTGGCCTCGTGCAGACCGGGGATCGAATTCGAATCGACGTTGCCAGCCGCACGATCAGCCTGCTTGTTGAGGATAAAGAATTAAAGCATCGCCGGGAGTCGCAGGTCTTCACGCCGCCGACCGCAGCGCGCGGCTATCGAAAACTTTTTCTCGATGCTGTACTCGGTGCTGATGAAGGGGCGGATTTTCATTTTCTGCGGCCGCCAAGTACCGACACCATCCCACGATAAAAACTGTACGGAGTTAAAGGCCATGGCCCACCATCGATCGACACTTCCTGCCGTTTTGGCGCCCGTCATTACTCCATTTGATGCAAAGGGTGCACCAGATGCCCAACGACTGGCACGCCAATGCCGCTGGCTGCTGTCTCACCACGTAGGCCTTGCCATCTTTGGCACCAATTCCGAAGCCAATTCAATGTCGGTTACCGAGCGCATTCAGACACTTCAGGCGCTGATTGATACCGGCCTGCCGGCGGACCAAATGATGCCGGGCTCAGGTGCCTGCGCGGTGACCGATGCCATCACGCTCACCCGTGCCGCAGTCGAAGCGGGCTGTGCAGGCACGCTGACCCTGCCGCCTTTTTATTACAAAGACGTTTCTGATGACGGCCTGTTTGCCTACTTCGCCACCATCATCGAAGCCATCGCCCACCCGAAGCTGCAGGTCTACCTCTACAACATCCCGCCTGTGGCCAAAGTCGGCTTCTCGATTGCCTTAATTGAACGGCTGATCAAAGCTTACCCAAAGACCGTTGTGGGAATGAAAGACAGTTCGGGTGACTGGGCCTACACCGAGTCTGTGATGCAGGCATTTAACAGCACTGGATTTCGCATGTATGCCGGAGCCGAATCTTTTTTAATGCGGACCCTGCGCGCCGGCGGTGTGGGCTGCATTTCAGCCACGGCCAATGTCAACCCCGGTACGATTGCTGGCCTTGCCGCCAATTGGCAGCAGCCCAACGCAGATCAACAGCAGTCCGAATTGGACCGGGTACGTTCGGTCTTTCAGCGCCGCCCGATGATTGCTGCAATGAAAGCCGCTGTCGCCCACTTTAGCGGCGATCCGCAGTGGGCTGCAATCCGGCCGCCGCTGGTGGCCTTAAGTCCTGCAGAGCGCGACAGCCTCTTGGCGGATCTCGATTCAATCGGATTTTCGATCTCGGGCCTCTGAGATCTCGGCAGCCAAGAGCTCGCTAGCGGCAGCAAGCAGCGTTTCGTAGCGCTCCCGCTCGCTTGCAATTTGTTCGGGTGTCCAGGCATAAAAGCCCCGGCCAGCCTTCATGCCCATCGCCCCCTCGCTCACTAAGCGCGTAAGCGAGGCGCTGGGCTGGGCGTCATTGCAGAGGTCAGGATAAATCGATCCTGCAGCCGCATGATGGATATCGAGTCCGGCATGGTCGCGCTGCAGGCAGGGGCCTGCAGCAAGATAGCGAAATCCAAATCCAAACCGAACTGCTGCATCAATATCTTCGGCCGAGACAATGCCCTGATCCATGAGGCTTAGGGCCTCACGCGAGACGGCATGCTGCAGACGATTGACCAAAAAGCCGGGAAGATCCCGCTTTACACGAATCGGTACCTTGCCCACTGCCCGAAGCACATCGGCGACCGCGTCGGCGACCACCGGGTCGGTCTTGGCGGAACAGACCACCTCTACGCCCGGCACAAGATGGGCCGGCATAAAGTAATGCGTGCCCAGCATGCGATGTTGGGACCGAAGGCCCTGCCCAATACTGCTAATCGGCAGGGCTGAAGAGTTGCTGCAAAGTGGCGTCTCAGGCCGGGCCAGCAATTCAAGCTCTTGAAAGATGCTCTGCTTGATCGGCAGTGACTCCGGGGCCGCCTCGATGACCAAATCAATCCGGGCCCATTGCGCCTGAGAAAGCGCCTGCACCAAAGCGGGCCGGCTACTGGCGGGCCTGCCGAGTCTGGCGATGGCCCGATCAAATCGGTCTTGGATCGACTCAAACCGGCCATCGGCCGGGTTCACAATCGTTACGGCCCATCCATAAATCGCAAACGAGGCGGCGATATCCACACCCATGGTGCCTCCGCCCACAACCAACAAATGCCGCTCTGTATTCACGCGCTGCCTCCCGCATAAAACGTACTTTTCCAGGGGTTCCTAGTAGTTTTCCTAGGTCTGTGCAGGGCCAAACGACTTGAAAAAAACGACCCCACCTGAGACCCTCTAAGACTTCTGTGACCCACCTTAAAAGGACTATACATGCGCCTTCCTAAGCTTCTTGCCGCACTCGCTCTTGCGGCCTCCAGCAGCGTTTTCGCTCAGAACATCTCGATTGCTACCGGGGGTACCGGCGGGGTCTATTACCCCATGGGCGGCGGCCTTGCAGCAGTGCTCTCCAAGCATGTCGCAGGAATGCAGGCCACCGCTGAGGTCACCGGCGGCTCAGTCGATAACCTGAACCTGATTGCCAGCGGTAAGCCCTATGTTGCCTTCTCCATGGTGGATGCGGCGCTAGATGCCGCCCGCGGTGTTGATAAATTCACCGGCCGGAAAGTCGATCTGCGGACCCTGTTGGTGCTCTATCCCAACCGTATGCATGTCGTGACTGTGGAGTCCACCGGCATCAAGACCATGCGCGATCTCAAGGGCAGGCGGGTTGCAACCGGAAGCCCGGGCAGTGCCACCGAAGTCATGGCCCTGCGCTTAATTGAGGCCGCGGGCCTGGATCCAAACAAGGACATGACCCGTGAGCGTCTGGGCGTTGCTGAGTCGGTTAATGCGATTAAAGACAAGAAAGTCGACGCATTTTTCTGGGTGGGTGGCCTGCCCACCGCGGCCGTGACCGATCTGGCCAGTACCCCGGGAACTAAGATCCGCATGATCGATCACGCGGAGGCCGTCGCCGCCATGAACAAAAAACACGGCGACCTCTACTATGCCGATACCATTCCCCGCGCCACCTACTCGGGCATGGATGCCGATAACAAGATCGCCTCGGTCGCCAACATTCTGGTGGTCAGCGCCAAGATGCCCGATGACCAGGCCTACAAGATCGTGAAGGCCGTCTTTGACCACCAAAAAGATCTGATTGCAGTCCACAAGGAGTACGCGAGCGTAACAGTCCCGAATCAGAAACAGGCCTCCTCTCCCATCCCCTTTCATCCGGGCGCAGTGAAATTCATCCGGGAAAAGGGTGGCAAGATCGAATAACCCGTCGGCAATCCATCGCCGTAGCCAAGCTGAAAGCCCGCATAATGCGGGCTTTCGCTTTTAAACTTGACCCCCAAGTCTGGCCAGCGCAACCGCGAAAGTATCGATATGAGTGACTCCCTGCAGAAGATGGGCGTGCCCGAGGGCGATCTTGATGCCGAGACCCGCCAACGGGTCGAGAGCCTGATCAAGGAGGAGGAAGGCGATACCAGCAGCTACCGCGGTGTATTGGCCGTGGTCCTGACGCTGGTGGCTGTCGGGATGTCGCTGTTTCACCTGTACTCCGCCTATGCAATTGTTCCGGCCCAGATCATGCGGATGACCCACGTGGTCATGGTGCTGGCTTTTATTTTTATTACCTTTCCGATTGCCGCCCGCTACAAGAATCGGCTGATGTGGTGGGATGTCGTGTTTGCTGGCCTGGCGATTGCGGCCCTGGTGTATGCGATTCGCGGCGGCGATAACTTTACCGATCGAAACACCTTCCCACTGCCCTTGGATGTCGCCTTTGGCGGAATTCTGATCCTGCTGATCTTGGAGGCTGTCCGCCGCACCAATGGATTGGTGCTGCTGTCGGTAACGATCGCATTTTTACTGTATGCGCTTTTTGGTGATTCGCTCCCCGCGCCGTGGACCCACAAAGGCTACGACTTATCCCGGCTGGTTGGCTTTATGTACATGACACTCGAGGGTATCTTCGGGGTTGCCGTGGATGTCTCCTCATCGCTGATTATTCTTTTCACCATTTTCGGCGCCTTTCTTCAGTTCAGCGGTGCGGGAAAATTTTTCATTGATTTTTCATTTTCCGCGATGGGCGGAAAAACCTCGAGTGTTGGCCGCACTGTGGTGCTCTCATCTTTTCTTTTGGGTGGGCCCTCGGGCTCCGGCGTGGCCACCACAGTGACAGTGGGCTCGGTGGCCCACAGCATGCTAACCAAGGCCGGCTACGACCGTAATGCCGCCGGTGGTCTGCTGGCCGCTGGCGGCCTGGGCGCCATCATTTCGCCCCCGGTCTTGGGCGCTGCAGCGTTTTTGATTGCAGAGTTTTTAAAGATCTCGTATCTCGATGTACTGCTGATGGCCACCATCCCCACGTTTTTGTTTTATCTGGGGCTCTTTGTGATGGTCCAGATTGATGCCCGCAAATACAACATGTCGGGCCAGACCCTTCCTGGGTTGGAGAATGCTTGGACGCTGACCAAGAAATATTGGTTCCACTTTTTCTCGCTGATATCGATCGTGCTTTTTATGCTGATGGGTTTTTCACCCATCATGTCGGTCTTCTGGGCAACTGCGGCCTCGCTTCTCACCAGTTTTTTGCGGCGAGACTCCGCAATGATTCCCTATGAGATCCTGACGGGTCGGGCTCCATTCTGGAAGGGCCTTTATCAATCGCGGCTCACCGAGGCCCTCTCCAGTGGCTTTACCCAGGTCCTCTCAATTGCCGCGACTTGTGCGGGCGCCGGACTCATTGTGGGCGTGGTCGTGCTCACGGGACTTGGCCTGAAATTTAGCGCCATCGTGATTGAATACGCAGGCGGATCACTTTTTCTGACTGCCTTATTTACCGCCTTAATTGTATGGATTGTCGGCCTGGCAGTCCCGGTGACCGCTTCCTACATCATCTGTGCGGTGGTAGCAGCACCCGCCTTAATTAAGCTCGGTGTGCCCGAGTTCGCTGCCCATATGTTTATCTTTTACTACGCAGTGCTCTCAGAGGTCTCCCCGCCAACAGCGTTATCACCCTTTGCCGCAGCCGCAATCTGTAAAGGCAACCCCTATCGCACCACATTCCAGAGCTGGAAGTATGTCGCGCCGGCAATTCTGGTGCCCTTTATCTTTGTGCTGGACCCTGCCGGTGTGGCCCTGCTGCTGATGGGCTCCACCAAAGCGTTGGCCAAGGCCAACTGGACCGATATTGCATGGATTACCTTTACCGCGTCCGCGGGCATCGTCGCCCTCGCAGGTGGCCTACAAAACTGGTTCATTCTGCAAACTAAGCTGATCGAGCGCTGGCTGCTGATTGGTGCGGGATTGGCCCTGACCTATCCTTCTGCCACCACCGATATTGCAGGATTTATTGGATTTGGTCTGGTCTTGGCCAGCCAGCTCTTCAGGCGATCGCGCGGACCGCACGGCCAATCGCCAGGCATGACGTAAGGCCGGGCGATTCGAAGCCAAATAAGTTAATGAGCCCCGCGCATCCATGATCCGATGGGCCCTGCAGCATAAAGTCGGCCGCGGGCTCGCCCGGACCGGCAAGTTTCGGCCGAACACCTGAGTAGCCCGGACTCAGTGCGCCGCTGGGCAATGCAGGCCACCAGCTCCGCACATCGCGCTCAAAGCCTTCGAGCTCGTCTGCATTGACCGCGTAATCAAAGGCTTGAATTAGTCCAGCCTCAATCTGCTGAGCAGAAGGTGCATCAAGCCACTGTACATTTGGGCCGAACTGGGCCTGACCGCCGCAGTCGAGTGTCAGATGTGTGCCCAAGCCACCCGGAACCGGCACCGGATAAATCAGCCGCGAAAACGGCGGCCGGCCCTGCAGCCTTGCATAGCTGCCCTTAGCGAAAAACATCTTTGGGATGTGCTGCCCACCAAGGCCTTCGATGCGGCCGGCAACAGCAGCAGCATCCAAGCCTGCAGCATTAATGAGCCAATCGCACGCAACCTTTTGGCCAAGGATTTCAGACTCCCAGCGCCCATTGGCCCAGACACTGCGATCAAACCGACTCTGCAACGCGAGCGTCGCACCATGGGCCTGTGCATCCCCCAAAAGCGCAAGCATCAGATCATGCACATCAATAATGCCTGTCGATGGCGAATGGATTGCGACATCACAGCGCAATTCTGGCTCCATGGACTGGGCCTTTTGTCCACTGATCATCGTGAGGTCGTCTACGCCATTGGCAAGGCCAGTCTTAAAAAGGCTTTCGAGCCGCGCCGACTCTGAGGCGCCCGCTACGATCAATTTCTCAGTGCGCCGATGGGTAATGTTGTGCTGCTTGGCGTAGGCAACCAGCAGATGCCGGCCCTCGACACACCAGCGGGCTTTATTGGATCCTGTCGGGTAATAAATCCCCGCATGAATCACGCCCGAATTGCGTGAGCTGGTGCCAGTGCCAATTGCCGACTGGCCCTCCAGAATCACAACTTCGCGGCCCGCCTGGGCCAGCTCGCGGGCGATGGCCAAGCCGATGACGCCGGCCCCGATGACGAGGACGTCAATCCGGTCCATGCAGCGAATGCCTAGAAAAAGGCCTGCAGGCCCGTCTGCGCTCGGCCCAAGATGAGTGCGTGAATATCGTGGGTGCCTTCGTAGGTGTTGACCACCTCGAGATTCACCATATGACGAATCACGCCATATTCATCGTTAATGCCATTGCCGCCCAGCATATCGCGGGCGGTCCGGGCAATATCGAGGGCCTTGCCGCAGTTATTGCGCTTCACGATTGATGTGATCTCAACAGCTGCAGTATGTTCATCTTTCATCCGGCCAAGACGCAGCACGGCCTGTGTCGCCAGCGCGATTTCAGTCTGCATATCTGCAAGCTTGCGCTGAATCAGCTGATTGGCAGCCAAGGGCCGGCCGAACTGCTTGCGATCCAACACGTATTGCCGGGCGGTATGCCAGCAGGATTCAGCCGCGCCCAGCACTCCCCAGGAGATGCCATAACGAGCGGAATTCAGGCAGGTGAACGGCCCCTTCAATCCACGAACATCTGGAAAAGCGTTTTCTTCTGGCACAAAGACCTGGTCCATCATGATCATCCCGGTGATGGAGGCCCGCAGCCCAACCTTGCCATGGATGGGGGGTGCGGTCAGGCCCTTCATGCCCTTATCGAGAATAAAGCCACGAATTTCATCGGCATCGTCCTTGGCCCAGACCACGAAGACATCTGCAATGGGACTATTGGAAATCCAGGTCTTTGAGCCGGTGAGCAAATAGCCGCCAGGTGCTTTTTTAGCACGGGTCACCATGCCGGCAGGGTCAGAGCCATGATCGGGCTCCGTTAAGCCAAAACAACCGATCCACTCTCCTTTGGCAAGTTTAGGCAGATATTTCTGACGCTGCTCCTCGGTGCCGAATTCATAAATCGGCAGCATGACCAAAGAGCTCTGTACACTCATCATGGAGCGAAAGCCGCTATCAATACGCTCAATCTCGCGGGCAATCAGGCCATAGGAGACATAGTTGACGCCGGCGCAGCCATAGTCCGCGGGAAGATAAGGCCCGAGAAAGCCCATCTCGCCCATTTCACGAAAAATAGCCGGGTCCGA
>Ga0194118_10003353_pt1 | contig 18787 bp, 33 predicted proteins | sample TA2MahsurfametaG_2_FD_148662 | JGI IMG/M metagenome (GOLD analysis project Ga0194118, IMG submission 148662) | Freshwater microbial communities from Lake Tanganyika, Tanzania - TA2015013 Mahale N5 surface | ecosystem: Environmental > Aquatic > Freshwater > Lake | place: Tanzania: Lake...
CGTGCGTTATACGGGGCTGCCAAGTTCTTCCCAGTTCTTCTTCTGACGGTGGCGTATGAGTTGCTCACGGGGATAAAAAAAGACTGCCGTACCCAAGTTTCAGGTACGGCAGTCTCGCCACTAAACGGGGGGAGGGAGGGTGTTTAGTGGACTTCTTTCTGGCAAGTCACGCAAAAAACGGGCTTTATTTCTTCGGGAACTTCTACGCACCCGTACCAGCCAGCGTAATCTATGTCGTGCTTAGCGCAAAAGTCTGAACAGTAGTAGGACACATCAACTGTGTCACCCTTGCTGTCGGACTTTATGACAATGTTAGCCATAATGCCTCCTCTCCACTCATCAGCATAGGGCAGTTGTGGGTCAATGTCAAGTCTCAACGCTGTGACTGCCGTCATACGAAAAGTGTCTGCGTATGCGTGCTGTGACTGCCGTCATACACGCCCTCAGCGAACAAAAGTTCGCCCGAACCCAACATTGGGCGACTTCACTCCTTGCTTGACCAGACAGGCTTGACCAGACACGCCCTTCGACCGGTGACGCCCAGAACCGGCTCATGCCCATACGGGGCTCTGGTGTCCCAGCCCAGGCACAGTTCGTAAGTCGTATTCTAGTACAAACAGCGAAACAAAGCAAGTAAAAGTTCTACACACCCCTTGATACATCGGGGGGTGGAGACACCAAAGTTGGATAAGTTATTAGTTTTCCTGACGACGGCGCACAAGCCGAGTGGTTCAGCATCTCCTCTACCCCCGTCTGGCACGGGGCTGCCAGACGGGGGTGACTTCTTCCGACGGTGGCGTATGAGTTCCTGTCTGCGTTTGTGTTTGTGACGGCTGAGGACTTACCACCAACCTGCCTGCTGTGTGGCGACAGTCACGGCTATTGGTTTGCTTTTTGTCTCATTTATGGGCTAGCGTGTTGCCTATGGCAACACGCCACCTATCACACAACACCGAGACGGCTGTTTTAGAGGTCGCTAAGGATTTTTGGTTGCGTGAGGTTGCCCCTGTGACTGTACCGAACGCTTGTATTTTGGCTTCTCGTATTCTTACGGTTGCCCTGAACAAGTATGGAGTGACTGCGAACGCCACACAAGTAGACGCTGTTTGCTGGAATGATGAAGGCTACCGACTTCGCAACAACTTGCCGGCATTCCGTTTTTCTAAGACTGCTTGGTCTGTGGGCGTTATGTCTGAGCCTTCTAACGACTGGATAGCAAGCCAGATTACTTCGGGTTCTAATCCGTTTGACCGAGATTTTTTTGGTCATCTTGTAGTGGAGACTGAACACCACTTTATTGACTTCACTGCTGGTCAGTTTGACCGACCACAACACGGCATAGAGACGGGTTCACCCCTGATTATTCCATTTCACCAACTTACTGAGACAAAAGACGGTTGGCGAGTGCCGATAGTCAAGGGTAAGTATGTATTCCGAGACGCTAAACACCCTTCATCGCCTCAGAACACACCCGACTGGTCTACGAACTACAAGCACCACGCAACGCAACTGATAGACGAACTGCGCCCCTTGCTGGGCTAGTTCTTTGCGCTGAGCCTGAACAACTGCGCCATTTGCGCCATCTGTGTCGCACCGACCTGCCCGCGTTAGCCGACGGCGACTTAGACATCTATGCGTTGGCTAGCGGGGCTGGCAAGTCCGACGGCAAGTTCTTCTTACGACGGTGGCGTATGAACGGGGATAGCACAACGGGCAGACACACTCACTGGGAGTATGCCTGCCCGTTGGGTCGGGGGGGAGTTGGTTTTATTGGCTAAGTAGAACTGCCACGATAATAACGACAATAAGCGTGACGGTCATTTCTTCCCCTGCCAACCGCACTGCGAACAACGATTACGACGAACTGAACCTTTTCGCCGTTTCCCTGTAATGAGTGCCACCGTGTGACACGGGTCAGTGTCGGCGTGTATCGGGCATAACAAGGTTGTCACGCTTCCGTCTAGGTTCTTAGCGCAAGCGCACTTTGCTGTGGTACGCATTATTCGTCACCGTTATCAGTGCCATAGTGAACCGTGTAAGAACGCCCTGTTGGGACATCGTGGTGCGACAAGTGGCAGTGAAGAACTTCGTTTTCCAACTTGTAGCGTAGTCGCCATTCTGCGTTTACGGTAATGCCACGAATGAAGTCGGGAATGTTCTTTGCTGTGAACTCGCCAGATACCGAACGGTTCCATAGTGGCAGTCCGTTCACTCGCCAGTTGTCAGTCGGATTTCCATCCCACCACGATTTTATTTCGCACTGGAATAAGTGCAGTGTGTCATCCCAACACGAACCGTCGCAATAATCCGATGGTTCGTCTGTGAACTCTTCTTTTATGGGGTCATACTTCGTGCAAGTGCAAGTGTTCTGGATTTCTCCATCCCACTGAACTTTTGTGTGTGTGTTTGTCATACCGTAAGAATAGGGCATAAGTAGTACCTTTGTCAAGTCATTTCCTGAGTATCTGTCGTCACGCTGAGCGCAAACTTTTTCCTGACTGCCGAACTGTTCTGGTGTATCGGCTCGCCTGACGGCTGAGGCTGCCGTCATGCGGGGCTGCCAAGTCCGATAGCGAGTTCTTCTTACGACGGTGGCGTATGAGCCGACATCAACGACTACGACGGCGAACGGGTACGAACGACAACGGGCGCACCTGCCGTTTCTGGCAAGTGCGCCCGTTGGGGGGTGGGGTTGGCTGGTTTAGCGCATCATTTCCAAGTAGAGAGGTCTAGCACCGTACCTGCTAGTTCGTCGCAGTAGATGTTTGATTTTTCTGCTTCTACTACTTCCGTATGCGCCATTTTTCCCGTTTGTATGTAGCGAATACGACGCACTATGTAGGTGTCGGAGTAATCCAAGATTACTTCTATGCGTCGGGTGGTTGTAATCGGTAAGAGTACGCCGACGCTTTCGCCTTCCTTGTTTTGTAGGTTTGCCATACGCCCACCAGATACGGCGAACACTACGGCTTTACCCATTTGGGTCATTACTTCGGCAGTGTCGCACGGTCGCCCGTCTCGCACTATGCCTATTAGGTGGCAACGGCTGCTGCCCTTGCCCCATTTCAGTGTGTTGGTCATAGGTCTAATCATAGGGCACTTATGGCACTCGGTCAAGTGTTATTGCTGTGTCTATCGTCACGCCTTCCGTCAGGGCTACCGTTTCGGGTGGGTTATCGCTACCGTTTCGGGTGGGTGGCTTGGTCGCTGCTGCGTCAGCGTGGCGTCTGGGACTGGGGGCGTTGGCTAGCGGGGCTGGCGAACGCCCCCAGACATCTTCTTACGACGGTGGCGGATGAGGAGTTCGGGTACAACAAAAAACCGCCTAGCCCATTACGGCTAGACGGTCTTTGAGAGGGGGGGGTGGCTATTGCTCTGAAACGACCCAACCCTCTCGTTCGTTGATTTCCCACACGCCTTTTTCTTCGTTGAGGATGTTTTCCTCAATGTTGTAGTCAGTCCCACCCAAACGGATGCGGAACTTCATCACCTTTGAGATGTGGTCTATCAACTCTTTGATTACTGCTTCGGCTTTCTCAATGCTGTCGGCATTTATTTCCAGCACCGAGACAGTCAAGTCTGCTGAGTAGTACTTTTCTGCGGTCACGCTTCCTCCCTTTTGCTAGTTGTTTTCGTCTGCTATCTGCTGGCACTCAGGGCAGTAGCCCTGTTCGCTGAGTGGCGACCACTCATCACCGCAGTTGGCACACGCTTGTTCATTTCCGTATTCTGTTTCCATTACGACCCATCGTAGGGCATAACTGCCTCAAAGTCAAGTAATGTGACGAAAGTCATACGACATTCCACCGCACAACACGCCTCTTATGTGGTCAGAAGAAGGTGAGAAACCGAACGAAAACGCAGTCACACCGTCTGCTTATGGTAAGGAAAGAGAGAAGAACCAAATGCCCAAACTGAACACACCCGAAGAAGTAGATAAGAACCGCCGAGTAGCGTGGGGTCGCTACTACTCCATTATGGAGGAGAACAAACGCCTACGAGAAGAAATCGCTTGGCTTCGCAGCCACCGTCTCTCGTTCTACCACCTGTTCCGTCTCATCCGTCGCAACCGCAAGGTCACACCTGAACTGCTGATGCTTGCCGAGGAACTGCGTAAGAAGATGTACGACGCTGAACTCCTACGCATTACGAGGAACTGAACGGCGGCCGCACCGTCGTGGTCGGCCGCACCGTCGTGGTCGGCCGCACCGTCGTCGTGTGGTCGGCCGCCGGCGCACCGGATGTCTGGGGTCTTGGCATCTAAGCGGGGCTCGCAAGTCGCATCTGGTTCTTCTTACGACGGTGGCGTATGACTGCCCGACGGACTGAGTGGGGATAACGATAAGGGCGGGCGCACTCCCCGTATGTGGGGGTACGCCCGCCCTAGTCGGGGGGGTGGGTTGGCTTTGCGCTTAGCGCAGGTTATTGGCTTCGGTAATCAGCCCTAAGACATAGGGATTAGCGTCGCAGGTGTACGGTAGGTCTCGCAACACACGCTCGGCAAACGCATTTAGCCCCTTGTCGGAATAACGGTTAGTGGGCGAAGTGCTTAGGCAAACGCACGGATAGGTTTGAGCGACAAACGGTGAGTAGATAGTCACCATTAGCCCTGAACCGCTAGTCTGCCAATGAACTTTACGCAGGTCGGCACGGTACTCTTTGCGTCGGCTGTCGTGCTCTATTTCTAGAAGCATTAGAACGCCTACGGGTTCGTTCGTATGCTCTAATGTCTCCAAGTCCTGAGCCGTGGATTTCCACGCATAGATTAGTTGTCGGTACTTGTCGTGTCGCTTTGCTTTGGCTAGCAGGTTCTCTACTAACTCACGGTTTATTGCTGGTGCTGGTGTGGTCATAGGTGTAATCATAGGGCATAACCGCCCCTAAGTCAAGTGTTTGGTAAGTGTCTATGGTCACGCTTGGCGTGATGTAGCGCAACAGACAAGCACACACACGGCGCAAGTGGCGAAGGGGGCGAAGGCGAAGGGGGCGACGGCGACGAGGCAACTTGGCGGCCCCGCGCGCGCACGCACGGGCGCGCTTCTTCTTCTACCTGACGGTGGTGGATGAAAAGAAAAAACCCCAACCGCATTTCTACGGTTGGGGCTCACTTGGGCAAGTGATTAGTTCAGCGACATAGCACCTTCGTATCGGTGTTCACCGACGAAAGAGAGAGTTCGTTCACCGTCTGAATAACCTTTACCGTTTATCTTCCAGACGAATAACGCCTTGTCGCCAAGCACATAGACATACTCTGCCCAAGCAAAGTTGTAGTCATCTTGCGTGAACCATTTAGCAGATGAGATGTCGGTGTGTGCTTCGCCGTAGCCCTTCACATACTTCCACTCGGTTTCACGACGCTTGTAATCGGGGTCAATAACAGACCACGATAGGTGGTCGTGAAGAAGTACCTTTCGGACTTTCTCTACTCCGTCACGGCGCACAAGTTCCGTAAGTTGGGGTATCTTGACTGATGGGTAGCCATCCCAATGAGAGTAGCGACCACGCCAGCCGTCACCGTATGGCTCAGCGACAATACAGCGAGTTGCCATTAGTGACCTGCCGTTGGGTGACGACGCTTGGATAGTTGTCGTTCGGTGTCGTTGTTGGCTTCCTTATTTAGAAACGCCATAACTCCACAGAACATAACCGACCATACGAATAGAACGGTCATCATTATTTGATACCGACGAACAGTTCGGCTGGCTTTACGCCAATGGCTTCGCACAGACGGAACAGCGTGTCAAGGTTTGGTGAGAAGTGACCGTTCTCAATGCGGTTCACCGTCTTGCGGTCAATGCCAGACGCTTTTGCGAGTTGCTCTTGCGTCAGGTCGTTTTCCACTCGCAGTTCGCATAAACGCTCTGCGACGATTTTTTCTTTCTTTGTTTTGGGCATTTCGGTATTCTCCTTTGTTGTTGTTGTTATTACATCTACCAGATGGCGAAGCCACCACAGGTTTTTAGAAAGCGAGCGAAGTTTTTGATGTTTTCTTCATCTATCTGATACCCAGCCTGCCACGGTTCTACTTTGGACTTTCCATCACACACATTACATTTTTCATTTACGAGTTTTTCGTTTTTTTTCGCTTTGATACGCTTGTATTTCGGAAGTTTCTGCCCGTCACCCATTAGGTCATTTAGGTATTCATAGTTCCAAGCCGAACGGTATTCATCTTCGCTGGTTTTTAGCCATTGACGAGTTCCTGTCGCACGACAATGAACGCATTTACGCATTGGAAGCGACTTGATGTATTTCTTGCGACCCTTGATGTATTTGTTTGCCGTACCATCTTTTAGGCTTGTGTAAAGAGCCTTAGAAAGTTTCTTGCTATCAAGTGCGCCAAGCCCATCTCCGCTATTGGAGTATGCGTATTTCACTTTCCCACAGGTTTCGGGTGCGACATAAGAACAGAAATCCCACAGGGGCGACCACCACCATCCGCTATTGCGGAAGTATTCACCCTTTTCGTCTGTGGGTTTTTTCCCGATTACATCCATACCCATTGGGTGTGTCCTTTCATGTACCATAAACATAGCGTGATGTACCACTAAACGCAAGTCCTGTTTATGTGTCGTTTGACACAGGTCAGAAACAGGTTGGTTGAGTTGCCTGACACCGAAGCAGACCCCCGTGACAGCACCCCAGAGCAGACCCCAACGGGGCTGGCGAACGACGGGCGAGTTCTTCTATGCGACGGTGGTGTATGAGAGAAGTTCAGAGCCGAAACGAAATGCTTGACTTTTGGAAATCAGTTGGGTACATTACCTGTATGCGTACTTATCGTTATTATCAAATACGGTCAGTTGTTCGGTTCGCCTTCTGGTCATCATTGGGGTTGAGCGTGGGCTTGCTCGCAAAGATTTCCATAGAGAGTTGGGATAACTATGACTGTCACCCGAAGCAAGTAGTGGTAGAGCAATACGACACCCTATGGGCTATCGCTGAGCGCAACTGTAAGGGGTCAATACGAAGTGCCGTAGATGATTTAGTTGATGAGCGTGGAACGACTATCGTGCGTATTGGCGAAACGGTAGAACTAACAAGCAAATCGTGATTTGGTCTTGGGTTCTAGTTGTTCTGATGGTCATACTCCTGCTTGACTAAATGATTTAGTTGGGGTCAAACAGAGTTTCTTCCTGCCCCTTTGGTGGGCTTTCCACACAAATCCTGTGTGCGTAGCGATACAACGGCTCGGTCTTTTTGACACCACTCGTCTTGCCGACGGGTAGCCAACAAACGACCTGCTGGTAAGTGCCTGAACCCTTTGGGTCAATACTTGCGCCACACACGACGCAAAGATACAAGTCCACCCAGACATCATAGTGACGGCTGAGATGCTGACCTGCGCCGTCTGGGACATCTGAACGGGGCTGGCGAACGACGGGCGAGTTCTTCTATCCGACGGTGGCGTATGAGTTGCGTGAGTTTATGGGTACAAAGCAAAGGGGCGCACCCCCATTTCTGGAAGTGCGCCCCTATCCGACAGAGACTAGGTGAAGCCATTTATGGGGTCTTACACACCTGCCCTGCCCACACCCGTCTAGTGACGGGTCGTGGTTCGGCTTGTTGTTTATTCGCAAAGGGGCGCACCCACCATGTTTCGGTGAGTGCGCCCCTATCCGAGTGGGGTATCAGGCTCTCCCAAAGGTTCTTTCGCCTGTGGGTCTATTACACCTGTCCACAACGCAACGCTTCTCCTGTTAGCAAGCGTCGTCGGCTAGTTGCTTATTCGCAAATCGTGCGAACAAGCAAATAATGCTTATTAGTTGTTCTTGCCGATAATCGTACGCATGGCAGTAATGAGTGCGTCGGCAAGCGAACCCTTTGCCTGTCCTGCGTCGGTGATTACTTCGTCTGGCTCATCAGAGAAGCCTAGTGCGCTACCTGCTTGTTCATCTAGGTTCACCAGCGTAATCAAGCGACAACGACGACGCTTGGGGTGTTCGGAAGGTGCGAGTTCGTTGTCTCGCTTCTGCTTTGCTGTCTTGCCTTCGGACACGGGGGCAGCCCAACCACAAGTCTCAACGCCGATACCGATTTCATCTGCGTTCAGGTTGTATTCAGTCACTTGGTCAAGCGCACGATACACATCACCACCTGTGACGAGCATACGGCTGAACCCTTCTGCTGAGATAGCAAAGATACGAGCCTGTGCTGTCTCAAATGGCTTGGCGTGATGTGTGGCAAGTTCGTGCCACACTTCGGTTGCTGTTTCGGTTAGTGGTTTCATCTACCTTTCCCTTCTGTGTTGTGGTAGTAAGATACATGGTACAAGAGACACCTGTGGTCTGTCAAGTTTATTTCGTTGTGTCCTGAGACACAATACTTCGTTTGCCCAAACAGTCAGGTGGAACTGCCGTCGTAAAGTCAGCGTCGGGTTGCCATCTGGGACATCTGGGACATCTGAACGGGGCTGGCGAACGCCCCAGACATCTTCTACTTGACGGTGGTGTATGAGAAAGCACGGCAATAGCGCAAGATGGGTACAACGAACAAGGGCGCACCAGCCAGAGTGCTGGTGCGCCCTTTCCTGAGCGTGAAGGTAGTTAGAAGGGTGACTACTTCATCAGCCCAGAAGGGTCGTCGGGTATCTCTTTCATACCCGTCGCAAGCATCATAGACGCAACCGAAATGCTGTATTTATCCATCATCTCGGACATGAAATCGGTCTTGCGCTTATCGTCGTCACCTGTCATTACTTCTTTCATCTCGGACATGAACGCTTCTAGGTCAAGTTCGCCAGCCTCAGCCTTGTCCTTTATTGCGCCCCACATCTCGTAGGTCACACGCAAGAAGAAAGCCTGAGCAAGAAACTCCTCTACCTTCTTCTTCATCTTCTTCTTCTTTGCCTTGTCCTTTGGCAAGCCCTCGTCGGTGACAACTTTCCATACGGTCAGAAAGTCGGGTATGGATTTCTTTGGGAAGCGTGTCTCCACCATAGACAGGTCGGACAAGAACGGATTTGTGTCTGCCGACGCTTCTACTGACTTTCGTGTATGGGAAATCAACTGACAGGCTTGGTCGTACTTCATAAAGGTTGTCATAACCTTTGCTATCTGACCAGCAGGATAGTTCTCATGGTCAGTACCGTCTAGGTACATAACCTCGTTCTCTTCATAAATGGGCAAGCACTTGTCGTCATACTTGTAGAAACAGTTGGACATAACTGCTTCGTTGGTCTGAGCGAACAATAAACCGACGATACCTTCCACTACATTAGTGTCGGCTTTCGTCAGAAACTCTTTCTCCAACACGCCTCGGTCTGGAAACTTCTCCTCTTCGGTTAGGTCATCAAGATTTACATTTCGTCGTGAATAACCCTCTGTCACCATCATCAGCCAGATGAACTGAGTGTCTGCTTCCATCAAGTCTTTGTGAAGTTTGCTTAGGGTAGAAGGAAGCGCATCAACAGGGTGCTGTCCTTTGCGTTGCCGTTCTATTTCAGCCATAGCACCACCTATCCGTGCGTTGCCATCTTCATCTTCCACTTCCACGCCGAAACAAATGAAAGGTGGTACATCTTCCTTGCCTTTCGTATTTCGGCACATCTCGGTCTTGCCTCGCTTGACCATTTCTAATGTCTCTTCGGCACACTTGATTAGTAGGTTCTTGTTGTTCATCGTGACCCCTTCTAGGTACTTGTGTTGAGTGTAAGTGGCAAGGATAAGGAAGTCAAGATTACTCCGTGTGTCCTTCGTCACTAAGCCACTTCTCTACGGCTTCGTCAGTAATCAGGCTGGCTTCCTTTCGGGCAACCTCGGCTTCCCACTTCTCTACGGCTACTTTCTCATGCTCGTCTAGCAGTTGGGCAACAAAGAGTAGGTCTTGTATGTCCTGCTCTCGGTAGGGGTACTGCTCGTCGGTTGCTTCCACAGTAAGGAATAGAAGTCGTTGCCGTATCGCCTTATGAACTTCCATCATCTGTTGGACTGTCAGGGTAATCGTTCCTATGTAGTTGCTTGGTTTGTGTTCCATACCAACATTACGCACGGTCAGTTGAGATGTGTGATGTGAGCCGACCAGAAATACGACGGCGCAGTTCCAGATGTCAGCCGTCGGCACTCGCAAGCCCCGACCCCCATCTTCGCCCGACGGGGCTTCTGGTTGCCGACGGTGGTGTATGAGTTCTGGGTGGGTTCTGGGGGCTGACACGAAACGGACTAAATGGGCTAATGGGTAGTTGCCGACGAAGTAGCGATTAGATAGAATAGGTGTATGGGTAAGCGCAAGATACGAGCCGTGTGGTCTGAGCAAGAGCGACAAGCGTTCGCAGACGGGTTTCGGTTTCGTGCCGTGCGCTTCATAGACCGACAGAAGCAAACGGCTAAGTATTGGTGTCGTCGCCCTTCACGCTTCCCCGACGAGTGACGGAGTTCACACCACTAATCACTTGACAAGTTGTGGTACGCCCTGTACCTTACATAGTGCCATACACAACCACAACACAAGGAGTAAGCGAAATGGCACTATCAGTAGAGCAGACAGCCCGACTGTTTCTCAACGCCCGACAAGCGTTTATGGAAGCAGAAACGGCTAAGAAAGAAGCCGAAGTGGAACTACGAAAGGCTCTTGCGTCGCAAGGCGTGAAAGAGTGCGTCGTAGATGAAGTTTCAGTCCAAATCGTAGATGTCGTCACCGTCACCTACGACGCAGACAAGTTGGCGCAAGTCGTCAAGCCCACCGTGTTCCGTAAGGTCACGAAGGCAGTCGTGGACAAGGAACTGATGAAGTCGGCTATCACGGTTGGTCTTATTGACCAAGTGACAGCAGACGAAGTTTCCACCGTCAAGCCCACAACGCAGGTGCGTGTGTACGCACTCTCGCCCGAAGCCAAGAAATCGCAAACGGCAGAGGACAAGACCCCCCACAAGACCCCCAAGTCGGCGTAATCTACCGACGGAAAGGGTGGTGGTGCGCTCGTTGTAGGGAAAGCGAGCGCACCACTTTCCCCTTGACAAGCAATACCGAAATGGCTATTATCTATCTACCTACCACTCACAAGGAGTAAGCGAAATGCCCAAGACCAAGACCAAGAACCCACCCCTAGCCCTGCCGAAATGTTGGCAGACAGTCAAAGACGCACTTGACGCAGGTATTGACCGTGTAATCCTGTTCGGCGTTGCTGGAACAGGCAAGACCTACGCAGGTCTGAACTACGGACAACTTGATGGTGGCGCACACCGTCTGATTTGTACCGACGAAATGACCAACGCAGATGTGACAGGTTGCTGGCAACCAACAGCGTCGGGTTCGTGGTCGTGGCTGGAAGGCGCAGGTATCAAGGCGTGGAAAGGCAACGGTAAAGTCGGTGGTCGTCTTGTTATTGACGAAATAGACAAGGCTGGTGGTGATGTGTTCGCCACACTTCTCGCCATTACCGACACGCCAGAGAGCGCAGTATGGGAACACCCACAGACAAAGAAAGCCATACGCCCACTCAACGGTTTCTCAGTCGTGATGACCACGAACATAGAGGACATGACCGAACTGCCTATGGCACTAAAAGACCGTTTCCCTGTCGCTATCCGTATCAACGAGCCACACCCCGAAGCCTTGTTGCGTATGAGCGAGGACTTGCGTGAATACGCAAAGCAAATGTGTGACGCAGGTGAGCGTCGTATCTCGTTGCGCTCGTTCTACGCTTACGACAAGTTGCGCTCGTCACTAGGCGCAAAGAAGTCGGCAGAAATCGTGTTCGGTAGCCGTGCCAAGTCGTTCCTTGACGCTATCCGTGTGGACACAGGCAAGGAAGTCGTCTGATGATGCCCAAACCCAAAGAGGAAATACCGTCGTCTGGCTATCAAGTCGTAGGGGTCACTACCCCTACGCAGGTAGTTCCAGACGCAGAAATGTTGCGCCGTGACGATACCGACGCAGGCAAGTGGACTATCCACTCGTCTAGCACAGAGGCAGGTGAGCCTAAAACGAAACTCACAGACCGTGAGATGTTCGTTCCGACTTACGACGACGAACACTCACGACACATACGAGCGCAACAGATGTTCCACGCCAAAGTGTCGCCACACGATAAAGACATGGCTTGGTGGGTGAAACGAGCGTGGGCGAGCGAACGCACACTTCTGGCTTGTGAGAAGTTGCGTATTACTACGCTTATGGCAGGGGCAGGGTTTGAGCCACACCTACACCTACAAGACGGTTCAGAGTTCCGAAACGGTTTCCAAGTGTCGCTACACAACGACTTTCGGACAGCAGTTCTAATGAGCGTTGCGTTGGGCAACACGGCAGGTCACGACGAGTTCCTACGAGGCGTAGAGCAAACCCACCCTGAGTGGAAGCCACTTCTTGCTAAAATCACTCAACAGGGTATCTCGTTCTACAAATCTGTTGAGACTGCGAACGACGAGCGTATGGAGAAGGGCTTACCCACTATGGCTGGACTAAGCGAGGCAGGTGAGGACTTGCTACGAAACAACGGTTTCTCCCACACAGAAACACTTGCCAAGTGGGTAGAAACCGTTATCGGTTCTATCCAAGAGCAACCACCCAAGCCAGACGACCCGAAGCCAGACGGTAAGAAAGACCGTAAGGGCAAGAAAGGTAAGAAAGGCAAGGAAAGCGAGGGCGAAGGCGAAAGCAAAGATGATGCCGACCTGAAAGCACTAAAACGCTTGCTAAAAGAAATCAGCGAAGCAGGCAAGACGCTAGAAAAGAAAACCCAAGACCGACGAGGCACGATACCACGATACGGAAAAAATGCCGTGTGGGGTGTGCTAAAAGTTGGCAAGCCACCGTTGTTGCGAAATGTAATCGGTGCTATTGGTAAGAAGCGAGTGGCAACAGAAATGGGGCGTAATCCACGCCGTATCTCTCGCCTACTCACCGACCCACAACGCCGTATCTTTGACCGTGTTGTGAAAGGCGCAGGTGGCGTGGTACTCGTAGATACGAGTGGCTCTATGAGCCTAGACGAAGAAGAAGTGAAGCAACTCGTTCTACACGCACCGTCGGCACTTGTGGCACAGTATTCGGGTGGTAGCCGTACTCAACCGAACTTGTATGTTATTGCCAACAAGGGCAAGATGTGTGAGCGACTTCCCACCCCATACGGTCAGAACGAAGTGGACTTGCCAGCGTTGCGTTGGGCAGTCAAGAACAAGCAACGCCCAACATCACCTGTCATTTGGGTATCAGACGGTTATGTGACAGGTCGGCACGACGACGGTGACAACGACTTGGCTATGGAAGTAATCAAGTTCTGCCAAAAGAACGGTGTCTATGTCGTTCCAGAACCATCAGACGCAATAGAACTTCTAAAAAAACTCCAACGCCGTGAAAAAATCACAAGCATTATCCCTTCCTATCTCGCCACCGTCTATGAGGAAGAGACAGGGCGAACGCTCGTCTTGCGATAAGACGAGATAGGGCAGGTCGGGTGGAAATCACGCTTACTCCCCGACCTGCCCGAAAAAACACGCAATAGGAAGCGATTACAGACGAGTTAGCAAGCGACTTGATACCTAGATAGGGGGCGAAATGAGCGAACAGCCCGATTACGAGAGTGCCGTACAGCGTGAAGGTCTAACGCCACAAGAGCGAAAGCAACTACGAGATGTGATGAACTACGCACTCAACGCAGACCCCGACAGCCTGTTGCGAGCGATAGGCGAAGCACTCTTACAGATGAACCCACCCATAGACAGCGACGAGGAAACAAATGAGCAAGCAACCCAAAGACCACGAAGCGAGTGACACAAACGACGAAGGCGTAGCGACATACAACCACGCCTTCTCTATCTCGTTCGCAGTTTCCAAGTCAGACCACGCCGACCCCTATGAAGCGTGGCAACAAGAGAAGCACAAGGTTATCTTTCATTTACTCCAACGAGTGTCCGAACTCTGCCGAAACGAAAGCGAGTATCTGTCAGCATACGACGCTTATGACACCTACGAAGAAAGCAACCTACCAACCATCTTGGAGTTGGACTAACTCTTTGACGGTGGCGTATGACCTTACTTCTTTGAGAATAACTGCTTGTCGTATGTACGAGAAATGACGTAGATGTAGGCGATAACAACGCACCACCGATACGACACGATTTCGCTAATGACATTTGCTTGTCTCAATACGAGCAACAAGCACCACAGGATTAGACCATAGATAGCCCCTGCTATTGCTACTCCACCAAGAGTGGCGAGTATGAGATTACTGAGCGTCTTTTGTTGTTGGTCTATTTGTGGTCTGACTTTGGGAAACTGATTAGGCATTTGTCAGAATACGAGTGCGCCGAAGTATTTGATGAACTCTTTGACGAGACAAGCCATGCTCGTCGGCAATACTTTGTAGCGAACGACCTGAGTTTCTGGCAAGCAACATGGCTTCATCTCGCTGAGCGTCGCCTGTTGGCCCCGGCTTACACGGTCCCCATGACCAACGCGGGAACTGTTCTAGTTGCGCCTTTTTTTCCTGCGACAACTTTCCGTTCCTATGTTTCATGCGAAGATAACTCACCCATGAGCCGAGTGACACAACGACCCCATCAACTTCCATCTTTGCTGATGCTGGAACGAGTGCGTGTCCATTGTTTGTCACGAATAGTTCCAAAGCCCTTACATTTCTTGACCATTTTTCTGTTGTTCTCATAGTCAAGAGGCTAATACACAGTTATCTCCCCGTGGCAGCACCCCCGGTTTCGCCGGTTCTTCTGGGCAATAACCCTCTATTTACGGGGCTTTTGACCGACTGGGACATCCGGTTCGACGGTGGTGGATGAGGCTCGACGGCAATTTGGAGCAGGTTGTCAATTGTTGTTATTCCCTGTACCGTACACAACCGAAAGGAGACTGATGAAGACATACACGAAACAGCAAGTAGGAATGACCGACCCATGGACCCTGGTGGGGAAGACTGCTTCTATTGCCATGGATGACTTACAAATTTCTGTACTCATCACCGACGCGCGCGTTCGGTTTGGGCACATAGACCTTCTGGTTGAGCCACTTAAAGGCTCAGGAAAGAAGTGGGTTGAATATCATCGTGTGACAACAGTCACTAAATGATTTCTTGACAGCAGTCTGTGTGGGGTGTAGGGTGCACCCCATACTAACTATCTAGCGATTAGGAGAGCGATGAAAAAGGTGTATTTAGTCCTGACGGTTCCCGATGAAGTGGACTACGAAGATGTCATAAATACGATGACTGCCGACTTCTACGAAATGAACAAAGGCAACTACGAAGAGTGGTACCCCGACCAAGACGTAATGTCAAACATCTGGCTACGAATAGTCACTCCAGAACAATTGATGGAGGAACTGTGGGAGCGCAAGCCGTGAGCGCCGACCTAGACGATGTGAAAGAGAGCCTAGAACACACTATCCATGTGCTGAACGGCATCTTGGAAGATGTAAAAAAGGGCGCCTACACACAAAAAGAAGCAGAACTTGATGTTGAGAACTTATTATTCACAGAGGGTCTTGACTTCGTTTCTATTCTTCAGGAATACGCATTCGGCACAGAGGAGAAGAAATGACCAAAAAAGAAGTGACCGCTAAAGAACTACGAGAGTTCATCCGTTCCGCCCATCACGCTTACACCGCGTTAGTCGCACTTAGCATTAAGTGGGAACAATACGAGGGATTGGATGAAACGCTCTGTGATGGGTATCCATTCGGTATAGACCTTGAAAACCAAGTGTGGCAAGTCGCCACATGGCTAGACCGTCTAGAAAACAACCATGCCATCATGCTCACAAAAGAGTCAGAGGCTGACGACCACAATCGGGCGACTTTATGAAGACAAAGACGCCCACGATGAACAAAGACGCTCTTCGGGAAGAAATTGAACGATTAGATAAAAAGTACGGTTGGCGGCATTACCAAGAGTTTCTGGACAACGACGAGTTCGGCTACAAACCTTACGTTGTCGCAGAGCGGACTCGTCACTACGCCAACGGATACATGAACGCGCTTTACGAATTCTTTGAGAAGTACATAATCATCTGCAGCGACGTCATCGCTAAGAAAGACCTTATGGAAGCAGTAAAATTGGCAGACAAAGAAGTTAAGCGGATTTCTGCTCTTCAGCGTGTTCACTCAAAAACAGAGTTCTACGCTCGTGGATATCGCTCCGCGCTGTGGCACCTTGAAAATGTGTTCTTCCCCGATAAGCCCATAAAGAAAAAAAAATGAAGACCAAGAAAACAAAAAAGAAAACCAAGAAGACAAAGATTTCTGATGGTCCCAAGTTCATTACGGCATCTATGCCCGTGACATTCAGCGTCGCAGACATCGTCGCTGACTTGGCATACGATAAAGACTCCGATGACGTGACTCTTGAAGATGTAAAAGAATACATTCAGGAGTCCTATCTAGAAATTCTGTCCATCAACACTTCGCCCGCAGCCCTTACAGACGAATACGGGCAATCCGTCTAATCAACCAACCAACAGGAGAAAATACATGATTAATACACCAATAACCAGCAGCCCCCGGTATTTATCAACGATGATTAAGGACCAGACAAGCGGAACAACATGGGGTCTTGGCGTCACTTTCATAGATGGAAATACATCCAACGAAGTTCAGTGGTGGTACGCAACCATGGAAGAACGAGACTCAGCGGCAGAGATGTGGAAGTTGATAATTCAGTTGGCAAATATTCACAACGAAGGTATTGACCAAGACAACGAGGAGGAAGAAAATGTTGCTTAATGAGATTTATCGTTTCTACATGATTATCCGCGCGCGTATCTATTTCTTTAAAGAGGGATACCGCAACGGCGGGCTGCCGTGCTGGCACTGCTGTTTCACTCCAGACGAACTTGACGGGAAGTTCTATCCAGTGTGGTTAACCTGTACGAATCCTGAATTCGGCGGCGCTGCAGATGATGGCTGCAACTGGGGAAACATATGAAGTGTTATTCATCAGCCGACTGTGTTGACTGCGGTGTTGACGTAATGGAAGCCAAGGAGTACTACATGGTCACCGACGCCTGCTGGAAGCGTGCTGGAATGACTTCACATGGAGGAATGTTGTGTATTGGCTGCATAGAAACCCGACTTGGTAAAAAACTGATTTCACGGAACTTCTCCGAATGTCCGCTGAACTGGCGGAACACATGTATACCTGATTATGCGTCCCCGCGTCTGTTCTCTCGGCTGCTCGGGGGGAAGAACTCAAAGTGGCGAAAAGGAGCAATTGACCTGCTTGATGCTGCCTTACGCGGCGAAAAGGAACTTCTAGAAGCCAAAATTCTCATGTCACTGGGCAACGATGACGGTGGTGGATGACTTGACAAATGTAAAATTTCCATGTAAGGTAATAAAAGAATTAGCCATCAAAGAGGAGGCTTAGAGAATGACAACAGCAACATTCACCGCCACTGGGGAGTCGGAAATCCGTGCCCGTGTAGAAATAACTGAGACTCATTTAATCACGCGGTATTACTCCGTCTGCGCAAATGACCTTCCAAATAACTGGAACAAACTTTCACCAGATGAACAGGCAATATTTCTGAAAATCAATTGCCGTCACATTCGCGACAACGTTGATGAGATTCAAGAACGAACAGATGGAGTGTATTTGACCTGGGACAAGTCCCATCCACAGTGGACGGTCACCTTCACATACACCAACACTGAGGTAGTAGCGGCGCCAAATCGCGAATCAGCGATAAAGATTGCCCGTGAAGCGATTGCCCATACATATAGCAAAGAACATCGTGTTGGAGCAGAATTAGTCCTTGGTAATTCCGATGTGGATGTTGTTAACGGGAACTACGGGCTATGAAAACGCACACATTGCGGCTGCCCGCTGAATTCGCGACCGGTATTTACATCCAATCGCCAGACACCGGCAAAGAACGCGTTTACACTTTTGAGCAAATTCTCGACGAAGAGCACGAGCACATCAACGCCTGGCTAGAAGTACACCCAGACCCAGAACCAGAACAGATTCTCGGGATGCTCCACGATATTGCTATATGGTGGGCGTCTGAAGATTTGGTTGAAAATGAGAACCACTCGTTCATGCTGAACTCGGCGGAAAAAGCCCGTCTACAAATCACCTACATAAAGGAGAATAAAACATGACTTTCATGACAGAGGCATTACAGGCGCTTGGCGATAACTACCTGGGTATCGGCTCAACCCCTCAGGGCGCACTGGCAGCCCTAGCCGAGGACCTGGTAAACGACCGCCTCAACCCAGAGGACTTATCGGTCACTAACCAAGAATTACTTCACGCCATGGGTCTTCTTCTGTTTGAGATTATGGAGAAATGGACGGCAACAAAATGACGTCACCCATAGGTGCCTACTGCCATATTGAGTGGGTCGACATTCCTGGAGATATTCGTCCTGTATTCATATCTTTCGCAGCAGATTGTGAAGAAGATGCGTATGACGCGTTCGGCACGCACGACACAAAAATCTTCTTCTTCTGCCCAGGCGGCGAAGAGGAACTGAAGAATCTCATGAGCGAAAAAAGTGGCGAGGATTTCATCGTCCACGACTATGAGATTGAGTATCGTTAGTCAAACGGTGGTGGATGAACGTTATGTTGGATAAAAAAGTAGTGAACGAATCCATGGCATCGCTGTATATCTATGACAAAATCACCCGGGCTGGGTTCCCGTTAACAGAAGACATTATGTGTCTGGACGTCTCTGAGCTATCCCTTGAAGAACGCCTTCGTATCTCGGCAAACGAGCTTGATGACGTCATTGAAAAACACGGGGTGACCTTGATAAGTCAGATGGTGTTAGCTACAGAGGTACTTGGCTATGTTTTAAACGAGCTGTTTGAGAATGAGCCTAAACACGTACAAGACC
>Ga0194118_10003355_pt1 | contig 18785 bp, 19 predicted proteins | sample TA2MahsurfametaG_2_FD_148662 | JGI IMG/M metagenome (GOLD analysis project Ga0194118, IMG submission 148662) | Freshwater microbial communities from Lake Tanganyika, Tanzania - TA2015013 Mahale N5 surface | ecosystem: Environmental > Aquatic > Freshwater > Lake | place: Tanzania: Lake...
AAATTCAAATACTTTATTATATGTTATGTAAATCATATTAAAAATATTGATATAATATTCTTATTATGTCTACTACTGTTATTACATTATTTAATTTATTTCATTTTATTCCATTAAATGATAAAGAAAAGGAACTTTTTAATTTCAATAATATTATTATCAATCGGTTTATTCATAATCTTGACAAGGATATTTTTTATTTAGGCGGACATATAAAGATGAAACATAATGACATTATTAGTTTACATTCTATCCAGAAAGTTAAAGAGATTAATGAACGAATTACGTGTGAATATGGAGCACCATGTAACTCATGGGAAGCCGCAAGTATTTATACAGCTGAAAAAGAAGTTGAACTTATTGAAAAAATGATTAAAGCTTACAATCTTATTATGGAAACTAGAGAGAAAGAAAAATCTTTAAACAATGATGATTGTCATTATCCTTATTATAATTAATAAATTAATATTAATGAATAAATGATAATACTATATAATAATTTGGACTATTATACATACTTCTACTCGTAATAAAATATTTATAACTATATTCCTTACATAGTTCTCTCATTACATACATTAGTGTATTTTTCTCAATATTTGTAAATTCGCCTTTTGTAAAATCAAAAAATTTATTTGTATCAACCATAGTGCAATCTGTATTATTATCGATTGGAATTTCGACAAAAAAATCGGAATTTAATGCAAGTTCATTACGTATATAATTTTTCCATTTTACAATATTAACCGCATGCGTTGAGATACTTTTTTTTCTATCTTCAATATCTTCAGTTTCCATTATGTATTTCATTAATAAATAATTATTTAAGTATTAATCAAATTTTATTATTATTACACAATTGTAGTTCTAAGTTTACACGTATAAGTTTATACAATTTTAATTCTAACTATAATATCTGATTTATCTGATAAATCATATAAATCTTTTTTGACATTAACTAAACCTTCCCCTTCTATTCGGTAATATTGTTCTTTCTGCATATATAAGTTAGAGAGAGGAATTAAAAATATCTTCTCTCCAATATTAAGAGATATAGGTGTTTCATTTATTATCATATTTAGCAAATTGTTATTTGCATTAAGTGATATATCAACCACCAAATTATTATTATCATCTATTTTCATATTATCCGGTAAATCTGGCTCACATATAGCAATTATTTCACATCCAAATCCGTCGTAATAACTTTCTTTATGCCATAATGGAACTAAATATAATTGTTCTTCAACGTATAACTTGTAAAAATTATTATGTATAAGATCATTTATACTTGGATTTAATTTATATATCTCTACATTGTCGTATTTTTGTATAACCATTTGCTTTACGTTTTCCAATAACTCATCGCTAAAATAAAGTATAGATTTATATCTGGAGAGAAAAATATAAACATTCAATGCTGTATCTTTATCCAAATCTTCAAATATTTTAAGTGAAATTTGTTTTCCTTTATTTAAAATATCATTTACTATTTTAGCTATTATATCAATATAATCCCCATCCATTACTGATTTAATAAAGTTTTTTAATACATTTAAATATATACATGATGTATCATCTGATATATCTTCCTCTTCACTGTTAAAATATAACCCTTCATTCTTCAAATAATTATAAGCTTCGTTTATTTTCTTGAAACGCTCATTTGATTCTTTAGTATCACCATTTTTATCTGGATGATATTTTAATGCGAGTTTTCTATAACGTTTATTTATAAATTTTAGTGTTAAATCATCATATTTGGAATCAATCTCTAATATTTCAAGTGCATCTTTAAAATTCATTATTTAATACTTGATTTAAAACTTTAAGTATTAAAATGTAGTAATTAAATTTATATTTAATTATATATATAATGGCTATTCGTACAAGCGCGATCACATACAGAAGAGGTATTCCTAATAATTACGTAAACTTCTATTTTGTTGCTCAAGCTAATAATGTTATTCCTACTCCAATGAGCAGATATATTAATGGTTATCAATTTTATAACAGAAATATTTCAAACCCAAGTCGCAATAGATGGCCTTGGAGACCTTAAGAAATAGAATACATTATTTTTGCTAAATATAAAAAAAAATTTTCAACATGATATATCGGTCGATAATTGTTATTATAATACTGAAGAAAACAGTACATTTTTATGAGTATACTTGATAAATGTTCTTTCTTAATATGGTTCTCTTCAACAAGCCTAGAGAGAATATACCATATACACTTTGATATATCTAAATTATATATAAATATATCATATAATACATCTCTGAATTTAAGAAAATTCAAATCATTTAAATTAACAAGATTATATATTATTTTGTTACAAATAATCCTATGTTGTAACATCAAATCTTCATTATAAAAATGTAGAACTTTTATATTTGTGATGTTTTCTGTTTTAATCTTAATAGGTAATTTTGTTTTACAGCATTTTGTATAAGCAATTTTTGTGGGTCTACTTATGTTAATAACCTCACAACAATTTAAAATATTGTCTGGTATAAAACTTAACTCTTCTGTAATTAATATATATTTGAGGTCAACTCCTAATGAATTATTTTGCTGCATATAACTATAAAAGTTTTCTAATAATTCGCTGTGAATTTCATGAAAATATTTACATACAATTATACCAGATTTATCTGTTTTTGCTGATATAATATCTATTATTTGCTGATAAATTTCATGCCATAATAATTTAGAATTACAACCAAGGAGAGACATATCAATTTCATAATGAATATCGCTTACCTTAAAAAAATATTGCTGTTTATTATATGTAACACTTATTTTTCTCTCATATTTTAATTCTGTAGGACTATATCGTTTAATAGAATTTAGCATTTGTGTATATTTACCAGTTCCACTTGGACCATAAAAAATTACATTTTTAAATTCTTGTAATTTATTTGGAAATTTTTCATATATTTTTTCCAATTTTGGATGTAAATTTAGTCTATTATTTTCTGCAATATAATCTTCAAAATGTGTTTCATAAAATTTCATTATTAATATATCATAACATTCTTTTATTATCATATTTAACCAAATATATTTCTAACCAAAAATATTTAATAATTTATATAACACTTAAAAACAAATACATATCATATTATAGTATGAATTTAGTTAAATCTATTGAACAATATAATGATAAAAATACATTTTTTTGTGAACCTATTAAGAACAATATAATGACTGATGGTAATTTCATCAGAATTTTATATTCTACACAACACTTTATATTAAACGGTATTTATTTATTAGTTAATTTCAATGATATCACATGTGAAAAATTTTACAATAAATATAAATGTAGTTTCAATATTTTAAATCATAAAGATATTATTGATAATTTAAAAAAAATAGAGGAAGAATTATTAAAAAAATATAACACTAACAAAACTGCTTCTTATAAAATATATGAACAAATGAAAACTGGATATATTAAAATATTTACAGATGTTGGAAATAGATCACAATGTTCATTTATTCTTAAAATATCAGGAATATGGGAAACTCAATATAACTATGGATTAACTTATAAATTTCTAAAAATAAATTGAATATGGTTTAATGTTGATTAAATAGCTAAGTATTGCTTAAATTTAATTGAGAACAGTAAAACCATCAGTTGAATAATATGTAAGTATTCTATATAACATTATTGAACATATAGTAGTAATTGTCCCCATAAATATAATAGCACTAGATGTTGCTTTTGGTAGTTTACCAGTTGTCTCAAAAACTTCGTTTCCCAAATTTTTATAAATTAAAAACAATTGGATTAACAAAAGACAAACAATTATAATGCTATATAAATTATAGCCTGGAGGTGTTTTACTATGAAATATATTAATTTGATATGATACTAATAAATATAAAACAAATGTCATAACACCAAGTAATAATATAAAAGGAGTAGTAGTCATTAAAATTGTATACATCGTTTGATAGGTTGTATCATTTACACTAGTTATTAATATTTTGTTAAACAAAATAACTAAAATCATTAATATAGCTAGAATTAAGACCGAATAGCCAGCCTTATATGCTCCTAAAGATGTTTTTTGTTGGACAAAAAAACCTAATATTAATGATATTACTCCTGCAAGAATAAAAGCTTTATATATTGTTGAATACCAATTACTCATTTATATATTGTATCGATAATAAATTACTAATTTATATAATTGCCCTGTTATATAATTGCTCTGAGATTTTCTTTTAGTTCGTCAATCTGTTCTTGCATATTCTTCAATTTAGCTAGCATTAATGGTAATAATTCTTGATAATTCACCGTTTTATAACCGGACATATTATCTTCCACCAATTCTGGAAATACTTCTTCTACATCCTGAGCTAAAACACCGTAATGTGTTTTTTTACTTATATCATTTTTATAGTTAAATATAACTGGATTTAATGTAAATAAATCATTCATTTTAGCTGTTGAAATTTCTGTAATATTTTCTTTAAGTCTTACATCTGATGTATTATATAATGAACCAGTTATCACTAAATCACTTGTAATTAATATAGGTATTTTTTGATTAGCCGGAGTTTGAACAAGTAATCCATCTGGCAATCTTTTGTAAACCCATATAGCCTGACTAGGTCCAGATACAACAAACTGTTTTATATTTTGTTGATAGTCACAAATTTTACCTCCATAATTAGCAGCTGTACTTATTATTGACATTTATATTATAATTAAGTATTTTAGTTTTAGTTTAATAATTTATTTAAATATAAATTATTTATTTAAATACAAATAATATATTATATTTATATATGTCAAATTTTAATAATATGCATGAAAATAGAATGAGGGATTTCACATCAAATCAGATATATAATGTAAACACATCGCATCCACTAATTCCTAGTTCTCAGGAGTATATGTACTATAAAAAATATGTATCTATACATTCAGAAGATAGAGATTGTCTTAATTATCCTAATTCTACCGAATTTGAAATTGAAATGCCTGAAGATATTGTTAATGTATCCACAATCAAATTAGTTCAATGGACATTTCCAGCAAATTATAGTACATTCTCGGCATCTAATAATAATATAGTATTTGCATTTCAAATGAAAGATGTATATAATCCTAGTATTTATGGTGTAACTGATGTCTTAACATATCGAATTTTCGAAGCATTATTTTATTCTATTGATCATAAATATGTTTTTATAATTGAAGAAGGGTTTTATAATCCCTTACAAATGGCTACTGAAATGACAAATAAAATGAATACATCTGTTACATTAAAAATTGAAGCATATTTTAAACAAAAATCTTTAACTGATCCGACATGGACAGAAACTTTAGAACAATTTAAAAGACAAGGTGGATACACACGTTTTATTGTTGTATATAATAGTGTTAGCTCTAAATTATGGTTTGGAAACAGAACTGATGGTTTTACATTACTTAATGAACTCGGAGCATTAGCAACTATAGTCAGTGAACAATTATGTATTGGTGAAAAAAGACATTTGCCAGATTTTTCAAATTGGGGTTTGCCAGGAAACCTTGGTCTATCCAGATGTAATAATAATGCTGTAAGTGGTAGTGATTTTACTGATATAACAACTTTTGTTACATTCAATGGAATTGTTGTTCCTAGATTTTATTATGGCGATGTAACACCAGGTGACGATGGTTATTGGTTATTACCAAATCCAGATTTGTCTGGAAGTCAAGTATATTGGGTTGAACCTCCATTTAAGATCAATTTAATGGGTGAAGCATTTATTTATATGGAACTTGCTGGGCAAAATTGTATTGATGAAACTAAACCATATAATGTAAGTAATTTTACATTAACAACTAATAAAACTAACGGGGTTGTAAATTCTGCGTTTGCAAAATTACCTGTTCCATCAACACCAATATCACAGTGGTTTGATAGAGATGCTATACCATATAAATTTTATTATCCACCGGCAGAGAGAATAAGACGATTAAGAGTTAGATTAAGATATCATGATGGTGAGCTTGTAAACTTTGGAACATTCAATTTTTCATTTACACTAGAATTTACAATGATGATGCCGATGATGCTTCGAGATTCCAAATCAGTTGTTTATCCTCCTCCAATGTCTCGTTAAAAATTTATATTATATTTTTCATTTACCCATGATTTTAAAATAACAATGTCGCATATTTTATAATCTTCTCCTGTTTCAATAGAAAATCTTTTTATATCATAAAATGACGGTTTCTTCATTTTTGAGTTTTTGTAAAATATATAATCACCTTTTGATCCTTTTCTAATGGATAATGTCGAATTTATCTCTCGAATTATTCCGGAACCTTTTTCTAATATTTCTATCACTTCTTGAAATGTTATATTTTCTATTGGTCTATTACCTAATTCTTTTAAAGTCTTCGAATTATCACCCCACAAAACATATAGCCCAAATTTACCCTTTCTTAAAATGACATCTTTTCCCTCATATTTACCTAAATTATATTGTATATTTGCAATCTTATTTGTCTCTACAATTTCATCTAATTCTAATTCACCACTTTTCAATTGTGTTATATCTATATCTTTTTTAACTGATTTAAATGATATCTCTTCCTTGCCGTCCTTTTCTTCGATACATTTAATTACTGGCCCATACTTACCTATTAAAAACGTATTATTATCATCTATTTGGACTTCAAATTTTGTTTCATCGCGAATAATTTCAATCAGTTCATCGATTTCTTTGTTACATGCCGCACAAACTTCAAACCATATTAATTCACCTTTAGCTATTTTGTCTAATGCTGCTTCCATTAAACATGTATAGTCGTAATTAAATAACTTATTAAAATGTTTATCTAAAAATTCCATAACAATTATTCCTAATGGTTGAATAACTAATTTACTCTTTTCATTGCCAAATTCTCTCTTATTTTCTATTTCATAAATCTCTCCATCTTCTAATTCTAAGTCTCTACATACTACTTCTTTTCCTTTAATATCTTCTTTTTTAACATAACCACGTTCCTGAATTTTATCTACTAATGAAGAAAATGTAGACGGTCTACCAATACCTTTTTCTTCTAGAAGCTGAACAAGTTTTGCCTCTGTATAATGCAATTTTGAACCTTTTATTGTAACCTTGGCACAAATTTTTTTTACAGTTATAGGCGCATCTTTTTTGATAGTTTGTAAATATTGATATTCTTTATTCTCCAAAGGGCTCGCCCCAGGCTTTGCTCGAGAGAATTTGTTCTCAACTATTTTCCATCCTGGGAAATCAATGATTTCAGTTGTATAAGAATATTTCAAATTTTCTGGTGCTGAAATATTTGCAGTTATAGAATAAAAAGAAGCCGCCACCATACAGCTCTCCAAAGTGTTAGTCCAAATAAGTTTATACATCCTTTTCTCTTTGGAATCCATTTCTTCTGGTAAACTCTCGAGAGAAATATTCGTTGGTCTTATAGCCTCATGTGCTTCTTGACTAAGATTTGCTTTGATTTTAGATATATCGTTATTAGTTTCTTTCTTTTTACCTCGTTTTTTAGGTTCTTCCTTTTTCTCTCCAGCCATTAAATTAGAATTAACGTAGTCAGAATTATACGTCTTAGTAATATATTCTGTTGCTGAATTTAAAAATTCATTACTATATGTCTTTGAATCAGTTCTCATATACGTTATATATCCTGCTTCATATAATAGTTGACAAATTCGCATTGTTTCTTTTGGTGAATAATGCAGCTCATTGCTTGCAACTTGTTGTAATCTACTTGTCGTAAAAGGCTCAGGTGGTTGTTTAAATACTTTAACTGGCTGTGAACATGTATAGATATGAGAAAAGCTGACACTTTTATCCAGAAAATTTATCATGTCACTTTCGTTTTCAAGTTTATCTTCAGAATTTAATTCAAATGGTAAATTAGAGTTAGTAAAATAACCAGTTGTATTATAAACTTTTCTTTGGAGTGAAGCATCAATTTCTTTTTGATTTTCATATACCAATTTAAGTGCAGGTGTTTGACAACGTCCAGCTGATAATGCATTCTCTTTACAATTTTTTACTAATTTCCATAATATTGGAGAGATTTTGAAACCAACTAATACATCCAAAATTTGTCGTGCTTTCTGTGCATTTACCAAATTCATATCGATTGTTCTTGGATTTTGAATAGCTTGCCTTAAAGCCGTTTCTGTTATTTCATTAAATGTAATACGCTTTGTATTCAATGGCAACTTAAATAATTCTATGATTGAAAAACTAATCGCCTCACCTTCACGATCTAAATCACTCGAAAGCAATATTTCATCTGCATTTTTAATTTCTTTTCTTAAAAATTCTATTTGCTTTTTTTTGATTGGTTCATCAATAATTGAATAAATCGGAGTAAATTTGTTTTCTATATCTATATTTTTGAGAGAAGACAAACAACGTAAATGACCATATGTGGCTACACATTTATAACCAGGACCAAGATACTCTTCTATTTTTTTACATTTTGCAGGAGATTCTACTATTACTAATGTTGTAGTGGTTTTAACTTTTTTTGACATATTACATAAATATATATAGATATTTTTATGTAAGTTAAATATATTTATTTATTCATCTTCTTGAACTGTTTATAAGATATTTTTACTTCAGGTTTTTTTGGCTCAGGTTTAGGTTCTTCATTCGCATTTAATTTATCTGCTTTCTTTAAAGCACTATCTACATATAACTCTTTTAATATCGAACCGACTAAAAATGAACCTTCATGTTGATCTAATTCACCATCTTCAATTCTTCTTAAAACATCTAAAAATTTATTCAAAATTCCAATATCAATTTCATCCTTTCTAACTTTGTTGTAAATATCAGTATAATATGTAAATAAGAAATTACATTCGTTTATACATTCTTCGTGAATTTTGGTATCATCCCCTTTAAATTTAGATTTTAGCATTATCATTGTATTTACATCATTTCTTATAATTTGACTATGCTTTAAATTACGTATAAATTCAGTTTGGTCTTCAACATTATTCGCCTTAATCATATTTTGCAATTGTAATCGTTGTTTATCGTCCATTAATTATACTTAATATATTAAGTATTTTATTTAAACTCATTCAACACAATTAAATATATTTTTATTTAAAAATATCCATTTTTATAAAATCTAAAATAGTATAACATAATAATATCTTATAATATCATATGAATAAATGTTTTGAATATGTAAATTATGGAATTATACTGCGAATAATAGCTACATTATTCATATTTTATATGGTTTCAATTTATTATTCAAAAAACCCATATTTATTAATTATAATAGCTCTATTATTTACATTACTTGATGCGATTGATGTAGTTTTCTGGAAAAAATTTACTTTCAATAATTCACATATAGAAAATAAATGTAATTTAACATTTTACTATCAAATAAGCGATAAAATAATGGATCTACTAAGCTATTTGTTAGTATATTATGCGTTTTCATTAGATAACTTGTTTTTAACTTTTGTAATTATCCGTACAATAGGTTTAATGTTTTTTGAAATTACTAAGAATGCAATCTGGCTAATAGTATTTCCAGATTTGATGAAAGAGTATTTAGTGTATTTGTTTATTTTTGGTAAAAATAAGATATATTTACCCGCTTTGATATTTGCAAAAATAGGGTATGAATACTGCTGTCATACTTACTTTAATAAGCGAAAATATAAAGGCTTTTTTGATTTATAAATTGGATTTACAATCAACTAATTTATATAATATATAATATATAATATTTTATTATTATATATGTCCAATAAAAAACAAGGTTCAATTTCATCTCAAACTACAAAAAGAAGACATAAAAAAGGAGGAAACCCAGACTGGATATGGGGTTGTTTTAGTGGAGGAAAAAAGAGAACAAATTATACATTTACTAGAAAAAATAAGAGAAAATCTAGGCGTCACAAACGTCATTAGCTTTTTTTAAGTTTGCCGGTATGATCTCTAAAAACCTCATTCTGTTCATTTTATTAGTTAATGAACGATAAATATTCATTAATTCTATTACATATGTATACTTTTTTTTTCTTTCATTTTTTATTGGGTACAAACTTTTAATATCAGGAATACCTAATATTCTATTTATAGCACTTATATTATTAAAAAATAACTCATATTTAATACAATAAATTGGATAATTTCTATCCTTGAATATAGTATAATTATCAAAAAACTCTTCTAATTTATATAAGTCTTTTCCTGATTTAATTACATCGCCAAAATATATTTCACCATTATTATCGCATTTTACATGTTTCATATGAGTTATATTAGGACCAGTTGGAGTAGCAAAACGTGAAAAAATAACATCAAAAATGTTTCTGTAGATAAAAATTACTCTGTAATTTGATAATTTATTTTCGGGTATTTCTGTTTTATTAAACCATTCCTCATATACAGGTTGATCTGTATTTATATTGCCTGTATAACACAGTTTATCTGGTGGATATCTGTCATGAATATGATATACATTCCCAAAATTACTTAAATAATTAAATAAAATAGTTGAACCGCATCCACCGGAACTACAAACATAGAAATTCAAATCTTTATTAAAATTATTATTTATAAGAGGATTATTTGGTCTATCTAAATTGAAATTAAGCTTCATCATTTATAATTTATATTTAATTTTATAATTAATTATAAACTTAATTCCTGTAATAATTTTATACTCATAATATAAGTTATGCCATCTGGAAAAAATTGGATTAATTTTTTATATCTTAATATAGCATTTGTCATTTATATTGCAGCTGTATTCTATTATAGCCAAGTTTCAGAGATTAAAGCTAATTGGCCTTTGTATAGATGCAATCCAATGTATATGTTTTTAGCAGATGATATTGAAGGAAATTTGGCTTTTTGCAGCAAATCTTCACAATCAAATTTTATGACTACACTTTTACAGCCATTTGCTATCATTCTGGGTTATTTATTAAATATTATGCGCAGTTTTATGGGGGGTAGTCAAAATATTAGCGATGCAATCAATGATGTAAGAAAAATTTTCTCATATAGTCTCAAGACATTTTTTGGAATGTTTACGAATTTGTTTACTGAATTTCAAGTAATTAATACAGGAATTAAAGATTTAGTTACAAAAACAACTAATAACATGACATCTATAATTAATATAACAGACGAGAATATTAAAACTATCACTAGCAAAGAAAATGGTCAAATAGGTAAATCTCTAGGAAAATGTTTTCATCCAGAAACTAAAATTAAACTTCAAAACGGATCAATTAAATGTATTAAAGATATTGATTTAGGTGATATTTTAGAAGATGGAGCTATTGTCGAAACAGTCATGAAAATTGACAATAAAAAAGAACAAATACCATTATATAAAATTAAACAATCTGGAGTAAATAATGAAGATATTTATGTAACAGGATCACATTTAGTTTACGATCCTAGTAGTAAATTGTTTATACCAGTTAAAAATTATATTAAATCTGAAATATCAAAAGATTTTCATTCCGATTGGTTTAGTTGTCTAATTACTAATTCACATAATATTAAAATAGGTTCAGAATTGTTTTGGGATTGGGAAGATCATGCCATCAAACTAACCCTTTACTAATTTAACCCTTTACTAATTTAACCCTTTACTAATTTAACCATTTACTAAATGAGTGAATATTATCTAAATTATATCTTCGTTTATATAAATTTATATAATTTAGGCAAAAACAATTATGATGAGGTATTATAAAGATTTACATTATCAAAAATAATAAATAAAAAATATTATCTATGAATTATGTATAATATGAATTTCTCAATTTTTGGATATAAATTGAAATTAGATATTTTTATTTTTGGATATAAATTGAAATTAGAGATTTTACTTTTATTTGCCTTCATTGTTGTAATTTTATTGAGCCACACTTTATTTGGATCTTCTTATATTGGAATGGAAGGTCTTGACAATATGGAAAAATCAACAACTGATGTCTCTGGTAATGATGAACTCGAACCTGCTCCAAGTTCCATGCCAACAAATGCCAAAAATGGTTCGTCTAAAATGAATGGTAAAGTTACTGAATCATTTGTTGGTGCTAATACTAACTATGGTCAATCGTCACAATATGATTTAGCAAGCCAAACAGTTATTGATACATCTTCATGGGATGCTCCTAACATGACTGTTGTTCCAGGTAAACCTTTGAGTGACGGTGTTAAGAAATTTTTGGAGAGAAAGCAACAACAATTACCGCTACCAGAGGGTGAAATGGATTTTTTTGCAAACTCTGAATTTAAACCCGAATGTTGTCCAAACACATATTCAAACAGCACAGGATGTTGGTGTGGAACAAGTTCGGACTATAATTATTTAATAACCCGTGGTGGTAACAATGTTCCATATTCAGAATATTAAATTTTTACTCATAAAATATTATTTATTATTTTAATATTTTATTTAATTATGTATTTCCAGTTTATCTCCTTTATTATTATAAATCCACAATTCATATTTATAACCCATATTTTTTGCCGCTTCTTGTTTTAAAAATATATTATCTTTTTTCTTTTCAGCTGTCCATGTTGATTTTGATTCAACACATCTATTTTGTGATCTAATGAAAATGTCAACATAATGTCTGCGTTCTTTATTTTCAGAATCTTTATACCATATTGTAGGGACATTTTTTGCACCAACTATTATATCATTTTCGTCGATTAGTTCTTCTTTAATAAGTTTATCAAGAGTAAGTGGTTCAGTTCCTTGAACCATTTCAGCTCTACCTGATGGAAAAACGTATTCTTTTAACTTATATGCATTTTTTGAACATTTTGCCATAATTTCAGGACATTGAGTAGGATATTCAACACCATATTTTTTTAAACATGTCTTTTTAGATTTTTCTATAAATTCATCAACTAAAAATGTACAATTAACGCCATATTTTTGTAGACAAGTATTTTTATATTTTTCTTTTGTTTCTTCTGTTTTAGAGGGATTGTCTACGCCATATTTTTCTAAACAAGTTTCTTTAGTTTTATTTTTAACTTCATGACATTGAGTTGGATATTCAAAACCGTATTTATGCAGTGATGTTATCTTACCTTTTTCTCTGAATTCTTTTACTTGAAGTGTAAATTTACATCCATATTTTTCTAAATTATTATTTTGCATAGTTTCAATGACTTCACTAGACTGTGTTGGGAATTCGACACCAAAATTTTTCATACAAGTTTCCTTCTTTTTTTGTTTTATTTCTTCTATTTTAGAGGGATGGTCTACACCATATTTTTCTAAAAATACTTTCCTTTTTTTCAATTTTACTTCTTGACACTTATTTGGGCTGTCAACGCCATATTTATTTTTCCAGTTTTCTATAATTTTTTCGCGAATTTCTTTATTATAAAGTGAACACGTTGTTCCGTATTTTTGTAGGTTCGTTTGTCTTTTTTTTTCTTTTACTTGATTAGATTGACTTGAATATTCTACACCATATTTTTTAAGATTTGTTTGTTTAATTTTGTTTTTTATAATTTCACACAGTGTTGGATTTTCGACACCATATTTTTCTAAACAAGATTGCTTAGCTTTTAATTTGCCAATATTTTTTGCACATTCCAAACAATAACCATTTGTTTTAACTAATGACCTGAAACTTTTGTTAAATGTTTTGTCACAATTAGAATTCTTACAATTGCCACTAATTAAAGTAAATACATTTATATTCTCATTTGAATAATCATGTGAAAATAATATTCCATTTTCTTCACCAAACTTTGTCAAACTTGTATAATCGTATCTCATTATAATATATTATAACAAATTATTTTTATATATATTTTAAAAATTCATTATTATCTAGATATAATATATATACATATATTATAAGATGTCAAAAAGTGATAAAAAAAAACATTCAAAGGGAAACAAAACTAGAAAAAATTTAAAAAGTTTAGAAATATGTCCAATTGGTTTAAAACCATTTGAAGCAAAATTTAGTGCAAAACTTCCACCAAAAAGTTTAACTGTAACTAATGAAGCAAAAAAGAAAGAGTTTGTAAAAGAATTAACATCTAAATTCACGCTTCATAGTATTAAACCTAATAATGATTTTTATGATTATATTAATTATTTGTGGCTTAAAAATGTTAGTCTAGAAAAACAACAAAAATATATTGTTCAAATTGACGACTTTAGATTAGTTCAGGATAAGGTTTATCACCAATTGAATGAAATTATTGTGGATTACTATAAAACACATAATGATAGATTAGCTAAAAACCTGAAAAACTATTATACTTCGGTTATTGAAATGAACCCAAAAAGTTATACAAAAAAATTAGCATTCGACGCTGTAAAAACAATAGAAAATTATTTTTCGAAAAATAATCCTTGGTCATTACTAGCATTTTTTAATAATGATGAAATGAGTGCTCCTTACGCACCATTTGTATGGTCAGTTAATCCAGATGAAAAAGATAATAAAGTATATAGATGTTATGTTAATTCGTGTCGTTTTAATATGATTGATATAAGTGTTTATTATGATGACGGCACTAATGTTGCATATAAAAAAAATTATAGAAATCAATTTCATAAATATGTTAATAAAATTTTTACGACTTTACTTGGTTCTAATCATGGTTATAATCCAAAAGATGTTTTTACTGTTGAACAACAAATTTTTGCTTCTCTAGGTTGTACAGATATTAATGACAATGAAATTGGTTACAGTAAAGTTTTTACAAAAGAAGCATATGATAAGTATGGATTTAATTGGAAAGAATTTGCAACACATATCGGATATAAAAAAGTGCCTGAATTTTTTATTACTACAAATTTAAATTATTTGAAGTGTGGTTCAGATTTGTTAGTTAACAACTGGAATACACCTGAGTGGAAAACATATTGGTTATATTCTATTTTTAAAAATTTAATTAGAATAACAAGAGATTGGGAAAAGATAGTATTTGATTTTAAAGGTAAATTTGAACGCGGACAAGAAGGTATTAATGAAACGGATGCAGTGAGTGCTTCTTTATATATGTCTATACCATTTAATACATTTTTAACAAATGAATATGTGAGAAAATATGAAAATCCACAAGCTATGAAGTACGTTGAAATTTTATGTGAGGATTTAAGATTAGTATTTAAACGAATAATGCTACGTAATAAATGGATGTCACCATCTACAAAGAAATATGCACTTAAAAAATTGGATAATTATAAATTTATGTTTGGTAAACCAGATAACTTGAGAGAAGACCCAGATTTAGATTATGGAACAATAATATATGATAATATGAAAAAAATAAATGATTGGCGTCATAACAAATTTATTGAATTAGAAGGAAAAGGTATAATTGATATTCCGCAGATGGATTGGGCAAATTATCCAGTGAAATTAGCTGGAAATCAAGCATATATTGTGAATGCGTCATACACACCAGCTAGAAATACAGTTTACATAAACCTCGGCTATATTCAAAAACCCTTTGTTGATCTAGATGAAAGAGGAATAGAATATAATTTAGCTCATGTAGGCTCTACAATTGCTCATGAATTAGGACACGGATTTGACGATTGGGGAAGTAAATATGGTTGGGATGGAAATTTACATGATTGGTGGACACCTGAAGATAAAAAGAAATATAAAGCTATACAAGATGATGTTCAAAGACAATACGAAGAATTTGCAGCACGAGATGGTATACAATTTGATGCATCTATTGGAATTGGTGAAAGTTTAGCAGATATTCAATCCATGGCTGTTTGTTCAGAATATTTGAGAGATTTTCAAGAGAAAAACGACGATCTTGTCCCAATAAGATACTTAGGTTTTGAAGCATTTTTCACTTATTTTGCATTTCAGCAAAGACAGTTTGTTAGTAAAAAAGCATTGGGTGCACAATTAAAAACAAATCCTCATCCTCTTGATAAATACAGATGCAATGTACCATTGTCAAGATCTGAAATTTTCAGAGCAATATATAATGTTAAACCCGGAGACGGAATGTGGTGGCATAATACTGATACTGTTTGGTAATAATATATAATTTTCAACTTAAAGACCTTTAAATATATTAAATAAATAATATATTTAAACTATTTAAAGACATTAGTTAAACCTTCGGTTAAAACAATGACTTATCAATTACGACTTCTTTTGCAATATTTCTTATGATCTTTTCTGCCTTTTCTACATCATTATTTCCAGACCCACCCATTGCTTCTATTACTAATTTACTATAGTGGTCTGAATATTTTGATTCACTATAATTACACCCTGGATGTAGCTCTTTAAATTTAGACAATAATCTTTGATTTTTACACGCAACTTTGTTAATTACTTTTCTTAACTTTTTCTTGTCTTCGTCTTCTTTTTCCCATTTATCTTGGTCTTTTATATAAATAACTTCTCTCTTTTTGTCTGCACAATGAATAGGTCTTTCTGTTATATCTAGAGCTTTTAAGTTTTTTACAATAATATTTGAAATACCCTCTACATAACCTGCTTCTCCGACTGCTTCTAAATCCGAAAGCTGTAACTGAATTGATTCTGCAAAGTCCATTATATTCATAGCATTCTTACACGTCTCATTTAAAAAGAAATTTAAATTGAATGCTTTATTATGTGAGTTTGTATGTGTATTTGTTGTATTATGTGTACCATTTTTACAAATTTCTAATACCTTATTATTATTCTCTAGCATTAAGCTCTGCTGTTCCATCATCATTTTTCTAAGCTCATTATTATCTTTAATTAACATCATTATTAAATCTTTATCAGTTGTGAAATTTTCAAGAATTGTATTTTTATCAGATAATTTTGCATTTTCACATTTCTTTCTATGTCTCCATAGACCAGCTCTATCACAATATATTTTTTTACAAAATTCACATGTAAAAATTTTAAATTCGGGCTTTTTTGGGCCTAAATCGTTGTCAATTGTAGTGTTTTCGTTGTTTTTGTGTTTTTTGGTATTGATATGTCTTTCGAAATCTCTCTTGTATGAGCATTTAAAGTCACAAATTTTACATTCAAATATAATGGGCTTTTTTGGGCCTAAATCGTTGTCAATTGTTGTCATATATATACAACAGAAATTTACCTAAATCATTTTTATATAAATATATAAAAAAATTATGCTGCAAAATTTATAATTATTTTTTTTGTAACAAGACGATAATTTTCAATTATGGTCACAATTCATTCTTTTTTCAATAAAGTATTTGAGTTTTTCAAAAATGGACAAAAAAAATGTCCAAAAAAAAATTTCAAAAAAACTTTCCATTTTCGAAACTCTATTTATTCCCTTCATGTGTAGGGAAGAAATTTTGACATAAAAATTGATAATTTAAAGAAATTCCCTTCATAATGTAGTGCCTCCGTCTTTAAGTAGGAAAAAATAATATATAATTTTATAATATGTTATTTTTATAATTTATATTTATTAAACATACATACTCCATAATGCAGAACAATTATCATGCTCTCTCTTTATTAATTTATCTACAATGTCCTTTGTCACTTTAAATGGGAACTCTACCTTCAAAGACATTTCTCCCTCAAATAGATTTGAACCAGGCTTCATTAATCTATATAAATTCAATTTAGTATGAATTATTTCTAAACAACGCTTCATATTTCTTACACCGTCTTCTTTTTGACAATGAGTTTCATTTATATAACCGATAACATCGTCTGGAATAATAATATCTCCTGTCATAAACTTAACTTGTTCTCTAATTCTTGGTAGCAAATAGTTATTAGCAATAACAGTTTTCTCTTTTCCAGAATAACCCTTTGTTTTAATTCTATACATTCTATCCTTCAAAATTGGATTGATCTTTGTCTCATCATTATAACTAAAGATGAACAAGCATTTACTTAAGTCAAAATTAATCTCCGCAAAATATTTGTCATGAAATTGTGAATTTTGTGAAGTGTCTGTTAAATGAGTTAATATACCAGCAATTTCCTCGCCTCTAGGTGTTTCGCTTATCTTATCTAACTCATCAAAATAAATCACAGGATTCATACACTTACTATCTATCAAAATCTGTATAATTTTACCCCAAGTGCTTCCTTCATATGTGTAGCCATGACCTTCTAAGAAACTACTATCTGTAGCACCTCCTAGAGCGATGAAGGCAAATGGTCTATTTAAAATTTTACTAATTCCCTCTTTTACTAAACTTGTTTTACCTGTTCCTGGGGGTCCATGAATAGCAATTGCTGTTCCTATAGCCTTGGGATTTGTTAAAAGCTGACCTAACATCTGCATAATTTGCATTTTCGCATCATTTAATCCATATACAGCTGAATCTAATGTTTTCTGTGCATTTTCCATAAATTCGTGACATTTATCTACACCATTTTCAATACTCAGTGGAAGTTCTTGATAATTTGTAAATGGGATCTTCATAAATGTATCTACCCAATTTTTTATTTTATAAAATTCTCCACTTCCAGGCTCCATATATCGTAAGGAATTAATTTTTTTCATAGCGGCTGCCTTAAATTGAATAGGAATATCAGATTCTAAAAGTGTCATTCTATATGGCTTCTCAATTCTTGTAATCTTGTTAATTTCTCTTAATTCTTTAATTAATTTCTTTTGATTATCTGTTTCCAGCTTCTCGTAGAACGAGAAGTCATTCATAGTATTTTTATCTTTAATAATTTTTCTGAAAATTCTCATATTTTTATCCTTTTGTTTCTTTTCCTTCTTTTCTTTCTTTTTTGTTTCTCTTTTATTTT
>Ga0194118_10003360_pt1 | contig 18762 bp, 22 predicted proteins | sample TA2MahsurfametaG_2_FD_148662 | JGI IMG/M metagenome (GOLD analysis project Ga0194118, IMG submission 148662) | Freshwater microbial communities from Lake Tanganyika, Tanzania - TA2015013 Mahale N5 surface | ecosystem: Environmental > Aquatic > Freshwater > Lake | place: Tanzania: Lake...
AGATGATGGGTCTCCAATCTTCCCCCCATACCAATACTCCGCCAGCATACTTACCATCTCCGCTCTTCCTTTACCAATATACTTCAAAAATGACGATTCTGATTTGTGACCGGTGGCGGCCATTATTGATGTTTACAGCCGCAAGATTGTTGGCTGGGGTATCAGCAACTCCATGAGTGCCCAGTGGTGCAAGAATGTGCTGGAGGATGCTATTGCCACTCATGGTAAACCTGAGATTGTAAACAGTGACCAGGGAAGCCAGTATAGCAGTGGGTTGTGGACCCAATACCTCGAAGAACAGGGAATCCGGATATCGATGGACGGCAAAGGCAGGGCCTTGGACAATACTTGGATAGAGAGGTTCTGGAGATCATTGAAGTATGACTATGTGTACTTAAATCCCGCCGATGATGGTTTTGAACTCTATGGAGGTGTTCAAAACCACATCGAGTACTACCATCATAAGGTTCATCATACCACCGAGCAAACGCCGCATAGGCGATATGAGGAATCCATGAAAAAAGCTGCCTGATGAATCGTTTTATAACCTTAAATCTTAACTTAGCAAACACCCCTTTTGGTCTTAAATATGGGGAGTATTATAATGGGCATGTTCAATTCAGCTATTAGTAAGTTAAACAGTAGTATAAAGGAAAAATTTCAAAGTCCTGGGTTATTAATTTCAGGGTTAATTGCTGCTATCCCTAATTTACTGGGGTGGGTTGACCTCATTGAAAAAATCCTCAGAAATTTAGTGCCGTTTTTTATTGTTATAGGTGTTTTGGCTATTTCTCTAATATGGTTTTATTTGGTTAAAAATAGACCTAATGGTCAAGCAGTTTCTAATTTAAACATGGTTAAGCCTAATTACAGTTTTCTCTTCCGTATTTTAAGCTTTATTTTTATTTTTATTTTTATTCTTTTAGTCTCATCGCTATATTACTTAAAATCTAGGCCAATATATTATTTAATACCAAATGATCATATTACTTTAACACAGGCCATTGCAAAGAAAAATATTTACGATAGTTTATTTGAGTCTAAAAGTTTGTATGGCTTTAGCGCGAGTATTAGAAATCACTCAAGATTTCCTTCAGAAAACAATTATTTTATTTCTTTTAATGGAGGATACATTTCATTTTCAAATGCAAAAAGGGATAGTGCTTTAATTAAGGATCTTTTTGAAAAAAAAGTAGGTATAATTAAGCTCAGGTCTAGTACTACTACTAGTTTTCCTCGAAAAATAGAGTATCTGGCAAGACATACGAAGTCTATTCTGTTTTAGATTTCTTTGTTTCTTTTATTTCGACTTTCTGATATTGAATTTCTCATTTCAATTACAGCCCCACTTAGCCATGGAGCCAAGTTTATTATAGTAGGTATTTCCTTTACTTATTCCTCTCCACTTATTTCCATACCTTGTATCGATGTGAATTTGATGCATTTCTAGCCAATCGCTTTTAGGACCCCTATACGTTCCTAACATTCCTTTTAGTTTTGGATACTTTTTTTCAACATTTAGATTTGCAACTTTAAATACGTTTACATCATTACAATCAAAGTCCCAGTCCCCGTCTACATCTATCACTTCAATATCAATCGCGATACCAGCTAAGTGTGGTGAGCCTGCTCCTGCGCTATTATATGTTAATTCAGCCAAGCGAATATCTCTTTTGCCTGAAATTACAAACCAAATGGGGTTATAGCCCATTTCTTTAATTTCAGCGATGATGAGTTCCAATTTCTTGCTTATATCAGCATTTGCAGGTCGTATAAAATACCTTCTAACACCCCAAAATGTAGTTAGTAGAAGGAAAAATACAATGAAGGGGGTCTTAAGCTTTTTCATCAGAATTATTTGGTTTTAAGATATTGAAAATTGCCCGTTTTCTAGTTTTAAATGACCCTAGTTATTGAGAAGTTCATAGAAGATTAACGACTATAATTATTCCAACGTGCTCTGCTCCCTCTAACGTCCATATGGATGATCATTGTGCCAGGATAGAAACCAAGTCCGCCTTTATCTTTTATGATTTCTTTATCTAAAATGTCGTAAACTATTACTTTATCAGCTTGATTCGCTTTCCCATCTTTATTTATGTCGCCTATGTGTAGATCTAATGCTTTTCCTTTTAAATGTTGACTTTGAGGGGCACCACCAACACGGTCATTTCGATAAGTAGACCTATATGCAGAGGTTATTTTCAATGATACAGAATTATACTTCTTGATATCCAAAATTCCTACTAAATCAAAAAATGTTTTTAAAAGTTTATCATTTATAAATACAAGACACTTGCCGCTGTCATTGATATAATAGTTGCATAATTGGTCTTCTTTAGACATCAGAGAATTTATGCGATTATTAAGGCAGATTTTTTTGTAAACATCATTTTTGGGTATAAGATAAAATTTACCTTGAAAATTTACATCTGTTTTATGTCTCACAGATAAAGGCAGATTACTATGGCTTACTTTTGGATAAGTTGAAAGTATTTTTAATGCATGTTCATAATCATGAACTGGTTCATTTCTATTAAGCAAATCATAAACCGAAGAGCCTAATGGCATCTGCTTAAAGAAGAGTATAACTAATGCAGATAATATTGTGAATAAAATCAGAGTAATTGAGATTAACTTCAACAGGTATTTCTTACTTATCACTTCGGAATTAATTTAACGAATTTTAGATTTTTAAATAACAAACTAAATTTCTTTTTTTAATTACCCCGATTCTTGAAATAGCTTATATGTGCTAAGCCATTTGTAACATACTGAGAGTGGTGAGTCTTTCCAACTGGACTTCCGGTATTATGTATTCTAAAAGCTTCAGAGAATTTATTTTTCCGTAAATAGTTTCCATACTCTTTATTGATCCATACGGCTCCCCAGTAAACAGCACTATCACCCCTTAAATCCTTTACAGTTATGCCTAACCCCAAACATTTATACCCCATAATCTGGAATGGGCCCCATGAAGAAGCTAAGTTTCTTAATGCTTCATCACTTGCATCTTTAACATGATGCGACTTAAGCTTTTTATACTCCTTTATCTTTTTGGCTCTTAAAGATACAAGTGCATTAAATACGTGATTCTCAAATCTTGATGGAACATTTATTTTCCCCGAACTTTCAAGAATTATTAGTGACTTTAAATAATCAGATGGTATTTTAATCTTCTCAGATACTAAATGAATTTCATAACCATAATTCTTTTCTGTTCGTTCGTATACGTTTAGAACATTGGAATCTTTAGAATTACAACTAACAAAAGGTAAAATGAATAAAATATAAAAGGTCAATATTTTTGAATTTATATTCACCCTTAATTTAATAGAAGACATTTCTACTATATTTTATTTAACTTTTGGGAGCCGATTAAGACGGATTGGATTTGTAAGCACCCTTAAATTAAGGTTTTTGTTGTTTTTATCGCTTTCAGGCAGCTTTTTCATGGATTCCTCATATCGCCTATTCGGCGTTTGCTCGGTGGTATGATGAACCTTATGATGATAGTATTCGATGTGGTTTTGAGTAGCAAGCATCCCGTGTGCTTCTATTAGTCCAAATCGTTGTTTGGACCCAACAGGTTGAATAAAAGTGTTTTTATCAATCTGAATCATTGAAAGTTAATGGTAAGTCGTCAAAAAAAAGGACTAATTCTTTGTTAGGGGTTTTGTTATTTAAATGTAGGGTTTTTTCTTTTAAAAACAGTTTTTTAGTCTTTTTAAGTATACGCTATCGATGACACCTTTTGAATATCACTTATTTATCTCCAGGATAGTGAATCAGTACACTATAACACTCGCCTTATCTCCAATTCCAATCGCTTATTGATATTTAGCCTGGGGCTTCTTCTTACCTATGAAGCATACTTCAGGTATTAGATTGTAGTCCTGTGTTGTCAAGATGATTTCGGAACAGCAAACCTATGGCGCTTGCGTGCTGTTAAATGCAATTAGTCCATAAATGCTGTATATTTCACTTTATTTTTTTCATTATAAATGTAGACTTCTCTTTCAGATATGCGAGAAATTTTCTAAACTGTTTTTTTAGGATAAAAAACTTTAATTGAGCTATTATTTAAAATTTGAAATTTTAATCAATCGGCACCAAAATAAATTTCATTTTTCGTCTTATCAATACAACAACTTAGTCCAGAATTTGAAAATGAAATATATCTACCACTTTCATAATTATCTTTTCGAACATCTTTTAAAATTTGATTTTTTTCTGGGTAGTAAATTTCAAATAAACTATCGTTTAATTTCTTATATCTAATATTACTCACACCTAATGCCCAAATTGTATCTAAAGAAAATTCAAATGAAAACCCACATCTATCCGCCCATGCATTTATATGATTTGTAGGCATTACTTCGGTTTTTAGCAATTTTTCACTAACCTTCGATGATTTATTACTTTCTCTATCATAGTTGCAACTTATAATTATAGTTGACATAAAAAAAACAATAAATAAACTCTTAATATTTTAAATTTTAAATTGCAGTTATTAGTTTGCGTGTTAACGATGTTGCCTTGTGTTGAGTCAACGCTACGGTAATATTGCTTACAAGCTGTTACCAGCAGACTTTCTTTCTTTCAGTTGTTGCTATTAGTTTTCTTTTACGGTTATCAAAAGTTCGCTATCAAAAATTGCTGCTGGGGAAATTACAATTTCTTCTTTTGGAATTTTGTCACCGTAGCGTTCTTTTATTTTATGCTTAACGAATTCATTTGTCAAGTCAAAGTCGCTAAGTTTTTGAAGTTTTCCAATTTCAATTCCTGTTGCACGTTGATATATTTTCCAAATGAGTTCAGAACAATACAATTTATCGTCTGACCATTCAAAAGTCAAGTCATAATTTTTGCCTATAAACATTTCGCCTTCTCGTTTCATTTTTTGAAGTGTCTCGGCAGTCAAAAGTTGGTCTGCCTTTTTAAGTCTTTTTATTACATAATGTCCATCTTTGCCACGAGCAATCCACTTGTCAAGGGGTGTTGTCTTAACTGGCTGAATTGCTTCAAAAACGTAAAACTGCCCCTTGTCGCTAAAAATAATTCCGCAATGCGAATACTTTGATTTTGTTGCAAGTTGAATGGCTTTGCTTTGTCTCGATAGAGAAGTCTGGAAAATTAAGTCGCCATTTTTAACATCTTCATTATAGGAAAGTTGTTTAACTTCATTTTTCGCATTGTCAAGTCTGTGTTTCGAATCAGAAAATTTTCTTTTAGCGTAAAGTCCACTGAAAATTATTAGTCCTAAAAGTCCAAGTATAATTACTCTTTTTTTCATAGCCTTTTTGTCGTTGTTTGCGGTCTGCTAATCTTGAAGGTAGAGTTTAGCGTCTAGAAGATGTTGCCAAACTAAAATTCTTACTTGGTCCGATAATTTTACATCTGACTAAAAGGGCAATTCCGGATACGGTATGAAGGAAGAGGCAATTTTAGTGAGCGGTGGGGCAATAATAAAAGAGAGTGAAATCAATATAATGCCATGTAAGAGTGCAAATTCGATATTATTATTTACGAGTTCATCTTTTTCAGTTTCGGTGGTCAAGAGGCTCGTGATCAAGAAGCTGGCATAAAATGTTCCTAAGGAAAAAAGCCACATCCCTGTGAAATAAGCCAGTGAATACACAAAACTCTTACCATAGCTGCCGGCAGATAGAAAAAAGCGATTGGCATCGGCGGCTTGTTCCGCAATATGTACCAGGTTTACAGATGCAGATATCACGGAAGCTAGGAAAAGAATGGTGACTGCCAGGGGCCGGCTACCTTCACCAAATTTCTTGAAGTAGCTCCTTTGTATTTTGGCATAAAAGAACAGATACACGATGCCCAAGGCGAACAGGATCAGAAGGTTGATAAGGTTAATCATTGTTGTAGATTTAATTTAGTGCTATATACCAGTCGTTTCCATTTATATTTTCTCCCAGCACCCAGTTTTTACTGGTTAGCTCCCACAAAAAATAACTTCTCGCCTCGCCGATATTTCCACGTCTTCCATCGCCAGGAAACTGTCCGGGAATTCGAACGCCGAGCACGGAATGGTGCTCTTCCTCACTTACCATCACTGCTACATCAAATCCCATTTTCTTCATGATTGTAAATGCGAACATTGACCTTGTATCACAGTCGCCAGTTTTTCTGGTGGCAAACTCTACGGGTGAATATAATCCAAAGGGATCAACATCATTGCAGCAGCCATTGGCACTTGACAATACAGCACAATCTCCTTTAAAATCTCCAAAACCTGTTTGGCAGGGACACTTTAATCGTTCTCCTCTGTATTCGATACCCTTCGAACTCAATACCAGTGTGTAGGGGATCGCCTGAATACTGCCAGCAACCAAGTCGAGAGCTTGGAAATAGTTTAGCTTCTCGGCGCGGACAATCTTTTTATATTCCTCGGTCATTGGGCTAAGTATTGAAGCATCGTTTTCGAACAATTCTCGGTAGTGATCATTCAGATCAAATAGATTGCCACCGGCCCGATGGGCACTGGCGCCGAGAACATCTCGGTTGGGTAGTTGGAATGTGATGGTGTACGTTTTTCCGCCTAAGGATAAGCGGGATGGTGTGGTCCATGTCCAGGTATAGGATGTATATTTATCTCCATCATCCGGTTCAGGCATAGGGTCAGGCTCTGGTGTCGGCTCCAGATCAAGGTCTGGATCGGGTAATGGCTCCAAGTCGAGGTCCGGATCCGGATTTGGATCAGGTGTGGGATCTGGCATTGGGTCTGGATCAGGCGATGGGTCGGGAGATGGGTCTGGCGATGGATCCGGTGAGGGGTCAGGCGTGTCGTCTTTTGTTTTCACGATCTTTTTTACTTCGTTTTGATCGAAGAAGATCGAATCGAATGGGAAGATGGAAATAAATATCACCAGCGTGAACAGGATCCAAAACACCCGCGAGGCGATCGGAAAATATCGTCGATTATTGTTGCTATTACTCATGACCGAATTACGGAGGATCCGTTCGTTTCATAAAATTGACCGGGCATCTTTTCTTTAAACGAAGCCATCAATTGCTGACAATACTTCTGCGTGGTCAGGTGGTGATAAAAACTGATCGTCAGACAACTGAGCACCCACTCTTTTACGTATTCACCCCGCATGATCTCATTGCTTCGAAACACGATTGAGAGTGGGATGAAGAATAGGATTATGAAGAACATGTCGAGCACTATTTTCCAATGCCCTAGTCCTTTTGATACCACCTCGAATACCAACAAAAGCGAATTTGCATTGACCACATAAAACTCATCTCCGGGTGCCGGTGTTAAGACCTGGCTAACTGTCCAGGTGTCGCCGGCAGCCTGAAAGGCCGGAGCCAATTGCTCTAGGGCGGCGTTTATTTGATTTTTGAACATGAAGATCTCCATCCCATTGGCAAATATCAATGCCATCACACCGAGCATGAGTGCACGAAAGAACATGGTAAGTATCGACGAGAAGTTCATGCCTTTTTTTGCCCAGCTCGTTAAGGGCTGCTCCCGTAAGTGTTGTTTGGCGCGGGCGCAATGCTCCAGTATGCGTTCTTCCGGCCACCCTCTTAGGTCGGCTTCTGCATCGATGTGTTCAAAGATGTGCTTTTCGTGGTTGCTCATGTATTCGCCCATTACCGTTCCACCGGCATCCATGGCTGTCATCACCAGCAGACGATACAAATTGAACGCGACCATGCCAATAAATATACCGGCTCCGATCGCCACGAACCAATTGTGAAATATGATCAGGACATATATCATGGTCGAGAAGGCACAGATCAAGCCGATCACGATCAACATGAGACTCAGTACGGAAAGCATTCTTACCTGCTTGTCTGCCACTTGTCGGTCAGATTTTTTCAATAAATCGATATCAATGCCCAATTGTAGCTGCCAGGCCATACGTCAATACTTGATGATTTTCACTTCTACCCGCATATTCCGGTTATACTTGATGAAGGTATTTGATTCCGCATCATAGATTGCCTCATATTCTTCTGGATTGTAAATATAAGACGGGCCCATGCCTCTGGCATCAATCCTGGAGGGATCAACCCCTTTTTGAATGAGCAATTGTTTCACAACTTCTGCCCGATCACCATCGATAGTCTTTGTTCCAAGATTCCGCGAGTAATTGTAATACCCTCTGACCTCCACTTCCAGGTTGGGATACTTATTCAATAATTCTACGATCTGATCCAACTGACTTTCCGAGTATTCGCGAATCTTGGTGGAATTGCCAAAGAAGAAGACCTTGCTGGAAAGTTCATCCAGTTCCTGTTGGATCTGTTCTTTTTTGATGCTATCCTCCAATATGCCATTATTCCTTTTAATACTATCAAGCTCGTCTTGGATTTTCTTATTCTCTTGGATCAACGAATCCTTTAAAAGGCAACAGGAAGAGTCAACTATAGGTACTGGGGGAACAGGGGTTGATTTCTTCCCATGGCCAAAACAGCCATCCAGCCGTGTGAACAGAAAATAAAGCAACATTAGAAGTAAGATCCATTTCAATATATCCCATAGCGTGCGCAGACAACCACTTCTTTGATATGTTTCCTGGAGTCGATTGGTGGATGGCAAGTCAAGTAGATTGGTCCAACGAGAATTATTTAATCGTTGATTTTCAGGCTGGACTTTTATGTTGCTCGTCGGATCTGACTGGAAAGTGGCGGCTTTTCCCTTCACTTTACCATAAAGCCGGCCTTTAATGACTCCATAGGTCTTCCCATTCATCTCCCAAGATTGAACAATCTTAACATCATTCAAAACTGCCTGGTCAAAGTCAAATATCTTTCGGTCTACATCCAAAACATGCGCTTCAATCTGGTTCGCATTGTGTAAAAGGAGCGAATTGCTATCTAAAAGATTAGAAGCTTGATAATCAGGTAGTTCGCGGGCGTTCTCCAATTTTCCCCGGTATATGTGTGCAGCATGTACGCCGCCGCCTGGCAGGACCTCCCCCGAGCCTAACGGCGACTTTTGAAGGGTATAAAAATACCCCTCAAAGTCACCCCCTAAATATTTGAGATCCCTGCTCAAGGTCTATTTTTAAATTCAAGCACTTCCGTCCTCTGGTTTAATGAATGTGGATGGGTCTTTCGCAATGGCTTGTTTTTCTTGATCGGCAAACTTATCGATTGCCTCTTTGGCATTTTCCTCTTCTTTTTTATTCTGATGTTCCACAATCGATATGATTCTCTCTGGATTGAAGTTTTCCTTCAGTTTATGTATCTGTGAATACTCATCCGGCATATGTCGTAGGCTAATGCCTTGTTTCGCCTCCAAAATTTGGTTGACATTTTCGGTCATGTAATCATAAGGCGACTTTATAAGCATTAACTTTAATAACACTGGGGCAATCTCGATGATCATAAAGAGTAGTCGGATTAGCCAAATGGGTGCTGCGGCGGGGGGGATTATCTCTTGATAGATAGGCTTACCGTCTGTACCAACTTTTACTTTATTAGTTGCCTCATCTAAATCCGGGACTCGCTTGCTCTTCGAACTTAATTTCTCCAGCATCATGATTTGATCCAAGAACCCGGAAGAGTCGGTGCTGATCTTCTTCTTTACGGAATCCAAATCATTTATTTTTAGGGTTGCCAAAGTAGAACCAGCCCCTTCTAATGAATCAAGTTGCGTACGCATTTGTACTAACTTTCGCTGCTCTACACCAAGTGCAGTCGTATCTCGTTGCCATTGGACACCTGTTCCTGATTTTCTTTCGGCGGTTACCCGCTGTTCTTTTTCCTTCACCAGATTAACCTGTACATCGATTTCTTTCTTCTTATCTAGTTTGTTTTTTTCTAGATCTTGCTGACGGGTCAGATACAACTGTTCTATTTCAAACGTCTTCTTTCTGACCAGTTGATCCTTTGTTTCAATCCACTCTCGCTCAATTTCTTTCGAAAAAATCCTAGTCTCCAACGGAGCGGAAATGGTCAAACCCAATAAAATCGCCATCAGTAATCGAGGAAGGGCATTACCCAGCTCACTCAGGCTGATACTGGAGTCGCCATCGCCTTTTCCGGTGCTGGATACGATGAAGCGATCCAGATTGAACACGATCAGCGCCCAGATTATGGCAATAGGTATGGTTGCCCACCACTCGTGAAAAATGGTATCTATCGCAAATCCCATGGACAGAGCGGCCATGAAGCCGGTCGCCAGAACGACTCCGCCAATTCCCACATATTTTACGTAGTCGGCATAACTGGAGTATTGCAGGATCTTTTCATCAGCGCCGGCACACCACCACAGAAATTTGGTAGTTGAATTGGGTTTTTTGGCTACATAATCGACGTGCTCATTCATATTCGTTGGTTTTGGTTTGGAAATTTAGTATAAAGTGTTGGGATATTTCTTGGTACTGAACGTGTATGAACGAAGGATTTTGCTTCGTTCCATCCAGCCGTACAGGGCTTTTTGTCCTTTTTTACCTGTAATCAAGCGCGTCGGATCGATCTCACTCACTTGCGGGGTCAGGTCCCGGTTGACAATATCCGATATCGTGTATGCTACACCAGTCGACTGCATACGGGAAAAAGGAAGCGAACTGACTAGGGGCAACGGTTCTACGGCCAGCGGTGCCCGGTTGATCTCTTTTTTTTCTAACCGGTAGGCCGACGACAGCGGTATCTCCAGCATAGATACTACCGGCTGCTGGAAAAAGCCATGAGCTTTCAGGGTAAATTTGAGACAATCACCTCGGAATATGATGGTGGCCGCATTACCAGTCAGATTTCGGCCAATAGGATCGATGTCGATTCGCCAGGCACCTGTCACCCGCCAACTCAGCTGCAAGGCAGAACCTTTTAGGAAAAAATCCGGGGTAATCTTTTCTATATTCTTAACTTCTTCACCAGACTCCAAATAATATAAATGAAAGCCAAATGACTCTATACACAGTTTTTTAGGAAAAAGGGTATGACGGAAAAAAGCCCTAATAACCTGCCAATTCGGAATTAACAACATGATGGAAGTCACCAAACCTAACCACGCAAGACCATCCAAGGCCGATTGGCGAGAGCACCATGTAAAGAAGTTTTGCAGCATTAACAACTGAATTTTGGCGATTCACAAAATCTGTGTTAAGATATTAAGTAATATTCGATGCCAAAAATTTATAATAAATCAAATGACTAATTATTTAAACCTTAATATTTAATAGCTGAAAAATTGGGTTGTTATAAACTACTTTAAGAGCAATTTAATTCAGTATTATTACTTACAAATACTTGAGGGTTTGTATTATTAAAATGTAAGTTTTATTGCGAAACTTTCACTCAAGATCAGGATCCTGTTTATAGTTAATGAGACTTGGCTATATCCCTGGTAAATCTTGCATTTCAGCATCACTTTAGGTTAAGGAAAAAATCGAATCGAAAAATTATTTAAAGTTGTAAAAGATTATTACAATCAATTAAAACATTTCTGTTCGAAATACAAAGCTGTTTAAGTCAAGGCTAGAAAGAGAATCGGGAAATTTCCAATACCAAAAAACCTGGTCAATGAGTTGAAAATTTGGACTTTTATATTTAGATTGATATTTTAATATAAATGTAACTCATACTATTTTTAATTTTTTTGCTAAATGCCCTCTTGTTAGCTGCATGTGCATTAGCAACAAAAATTCAATATCCACTTTTGTCCATATTACATCTGATAGGAACCATTATTTTTATAGATTGTTTTTGAAAGAAAGCTAGAAAAAATGAACCATACTAAATGGGACTATTTCAAAAAAAGATAAGATGGTGTAATGGAACAGTAATCACAGTCATTTTTTTATCAACTAATCTATGAGAAAGTATAAGCAATTTTGGTTCTACCTATTATTATCGCTCAGTATATCATTAACAATACTAGTAATAAATAATATCAGTCAACAGAAAGGCATTCCTCCGATCATATACGATATCAACAGCGGCGTAATAGGCGCAATTTTAACAACAATAATTACACTAATACTACTTGCCAATCAAACTGAGAGTCAAGAAAATTTGACCAAATCTTCGGTAGTTTATGAGGAAAAACTAAAGATATTTAATGGGTTTTTACAAACTATGGGAACTTGCTTGGAGGATGGGAAACTGACAGCTCAAGAAATTCAAAAAATTATACATAGCTTCTCTATACTTCGTGTTCATATCTCTCCTGAAAGCTCAAAGCTACTAGAATCAACAATTTCGTCGATTGACAGCTCTTTTTTCTACGTAGATGAAAATTACATACCTAACATAGAACGCATCATTATTCTTTACACTACAATAACAAATGTTTTCCGTAAAGAATTATATGGAGATAAAGTTCAAGACAAATTAGAACCATTTAATTTTTATAATTTCAGAGAGATTCTCTTTAGAAGAAGAATAACTAAAATCAAGCCAAATAGCTTTACTGAGTTGGCAGAAATCCTAAAAAATAACTTTAAAATACTTCATGAAAGTTCAATTTCTAAGAATACTATTGTGTACGACATAGATGAAGAAATTATACACGCCCTTAGAAAGTTTCATGATTTTATTGAACAAATAGCAAGTGAAATTGACTCTTCAATTTATCTAACCTATGAGATAAACAAGAATAACATTAATGGGACTCCTTATAATGGAATACCGTACACAAAACTAAATTATAAAGACACCTATTTTGGCTATTTTGGATTAACTGAAACAAAAAGGCTTTTGATTGGAACCAAGATGCCTTCTACTAAGCAAATTGCTTCACTAGAACTTTTTGAAATGGATAACCTCGATAACTTAAAAATTCAGATTACAAAAGGAATAAAAGATAGTCTCAATTCCATCAAGGATAGCAAATCAAGTAAGAGTGCCAGTTAATTTCTTTTGATAGCATTCCGTTTCGATTTTGTTCTCGTACATTGAAAGTTTTATTACTTAAATAATTTTTTAACCAAAAAAACAATAAATAAGAAAAAGCCAAAAGTTATAATAGTTAGAAGGATTAATCTAATCCAAAAATCACTTTCTCTAGAAGAAAAATATATTTTAATAAAAGTTCTCATTTGATTAAATAGTCTTTTTGAAATTATGGGGTCAGTAGATATAAAAGAATTAATAGATTTACCGTTAGGTAGCTTATCATAAAAATTTTAGCCATTTTTTTATCTAGCTTTCTACTTTCAAAAAGTTTATTTTTCTGTGTCATAGATAATGAAATTGAGGAAATAATAAGAGTCAAAAATATGAGTAAAAAATTAATAAAGTGAACAATATCAACAATGGAAATTCCGACGTGCTGTGGTATGTTCGAATCTACAACATATTTATTTGCAACAGCAGCAAATAGTCCCCCAACGCTAACACCAAATCGTGGATCAGTATTATCTGCTCTAATATAAAATGCAAGAAATGAAACAAAAAAGGCTAAATAAAGTGAGGAAAACAGCGTAAAGTACAGTCCCCAACCATTACGTTGTGTTTCGATGTGGTATACAATCTGATTAAATTTTTTATTGTTGACAAATTTTGTAGAGTAGCCGAAATCAACGGGGTATTCTATATATCCAGTAGTTATAAAATATTTTTTTAATTTCCATCCAGGTACATAAAAGTCTTTTGCGATTTTGAAGCCATTCTCATCAGGTCTTACTACAGAATAATCAAGCGCATTTTGTGATTCAAGTTTGATTTTAAATTTTTGGATATCAAAGGGATATTTAAAAAGGTTCCAGTCGTGGCTAAGTTGTGATTTATAATTCAAAAAACTTACAAAAGATTTTTTGATCGAATCTTTTCCATTATAAATGTCATAGTCAATAGTAGATTTCAAATTAACAATTTCAACTTGTTTTAAAACGTCATTTTTAATTTTACTGTTACTCCATACATAAAAGTTCGCGCCAAAAGAATTTGTCTGGGGAGAAAAATCGTCTATAGCTTTTAGAAATAACCCAATTTCAATGGTATCGCGTACTTGCCCATAGGCAATCCGCATGCGTAAGAAAGGTAAAATGAAAACAGCTAAAGCACTACAAAGTAAATAAATTATTACTTTTTTCAAAGGAGATAGTTTACATAAACTTAAATAAAAAAATTTATAATTTTTAAGCAGAGTATGAAAGCAAACTAGCTATATCCACATTCAAATATAAACCTCTTTTATTTTTTAAAAATCAAACATAAATCTTTTCGAAACTTTGTTAACGCGGATAAGTAAATCTAAATTATTTTACCTAATTGTCTTATTTGTAATGATTTACACTCAATGGCACTTATTCATTTGGCAATTGATATATAGTCTATTTTCAAGTAGTCATTTATAGTAGGGTCAACCCCGATTAATTCATTAGTTTCTTTATTTTCAATTGTTACAAAGTCATGATCTTTAAAAAATGGGGAATCAAAGTAAGTATGAATATTTGTTCGATGTAGGTAAAGTTGGCCTATTTGTGGTTTTGCTTGCCAGAGATTTTCTAAATTATACTTTTTTAAAAGGTAATTACAAGTTGATGTGAAAAATGATGCATATCCTATACAGTTAGCATTTTTAGAGCTAAACAGTTTATTTGGATTAATATTGCTTTTCTTGTTTGTAAAGCTGAGTCTTTCTGAAGTAATTTCAAGTGCGAGTTTGATAATTTGTTTAATGTCTGGTTCAATTATTTTGCGACTATGATTGTTTATGAATGAAACCAGTTCTTTATTTGTTGCCAAATAGATATTTCTTTTTCCAATTGATTTGTAGTTAATCAAACGTCTGAAAACCGGCTCTCGAAGTGCAACTATAAATATTAAAATGGAAAAAAGTATAAACAGTAATTTTGTAATTATTTTTTTATTCACTTTAACAAATTCGATTTGAGTTATATTCCCAAGAAGTTAACTATAGTTGAATGTGAATGTGATCGTCGTGTCTAACAGCTTGACAGCCGTGAAATTTAATTTTGTTTGAGCTTAAATTTAAGCGAGATTTTAGATGTGGTTCAATAAAAATTTTTTTAATTGACGATTCTTCTCCAAAGAAATTAACTAAATCCCTTGTTCTCTTTTTATCAAACAAAAAATTATTTTTCTGACTTTGGGGAACTATATTTTTCAGAAGACTATATTGCCAATTTCCTTTTTTGGCACAAAGATATGCTGTATTTAGTTCATTCGACAGCGGTTCTTCGCAAATCCCATATCCAATCCAAGACGGGCAGTTATTTGTTAATTGATTTGTATTTCTCACTATGTAACAAAAAGATAAGTCAAGTTTTTTCCCATCATTATGACTAAGGTGAGGGAAGAGAGGAAATTTATCTATGAATGGAAAATTTGCATCTAAATAATTTATTGTTGTACCAGGGTACTTTTTATTCATCTTTCTAGCAACTTCAAATGTCGTTTCTCTTAATTCTTTTTTTACATAATTGCGGTTAAGCAATACTGTTAAAATATTTAATGGTTGTATGTGATTAGTTTCTTTAAATGGTAGCGGAACTCGTCCAAATTGTTTTGCAATTTCGGGAACTACTAAAAAGCTTATCGTGCAATAAATGAACAAAAAGGAAGCAATTTTGCTAGTTAGTCTCAGAGTTGAATTTAAAATGAATTTATTTATCGACTTAAATGTCGAAATTGAAAAAAGATAAGCTATTCCACCCACCTGTGTCAAAGTAGTCAGTGTAATGAAAACTATAATTGTAAGAGTAATTTTAATAAATCGCATAGTACTTAAACAACTTTTAGACTAGTTTACGATAAATTATTTCTTTTATCAGTCTACAAAAAGTCAAGGTTTTATTTCAATTATTAAATCGTTGTCAATAGCACCATAAATTTCGTCTATTTCATCATTAGTTAATGCAATACATCCTTTTGTCCAGTCTCGAAACCTATGAAATTTTCTAAAGACTCCATATTGTTTTCCAAGACCGTGAATTAGAACATTACAGCAGTCACCCCAATTTCCGACACCAATCGCCTTATGATATTTAGTCTGAGTTCTTTTTTTGCCTCTAAATAGACCCTCTGGGGTTAAGTTGTCTCCTAATTTTGTTTTCTTACCTAAGCCATTTCTGCTTAATGATACTGTATATTCTGCTACTTCAGTATCTTTATAATATAGATGAAGCTTGTGTTCGGTTTTACTTATAATGATTTTATCAACTTTTTGCCCTTTTTTTATTTTAGTTTCTGGATAGAAATAATAAACTGATAGTCCAGAAATCGCAATTAATAGAATTACTAAAGTAGTTGATATCTTTTTCATTTTAGAATCAATTTATAAGCAGGTGTGTGAAATCGTTTTCTCGTCAATATTTGTAAATAAATATACTAAAAAATTGTGTCAAATATTTTAAACAGCCATCGAATATCAGTCAAAATAGTACTTTTATAAATTAAATATAAACTAGTATAAATTGATGATTTTGTTTGTTTAGTAATTTTGTTATTGAAAATAAGTATCTAGGTTTTTATTAAATGTTGTAAGTAGTAAATTTATTATATGAAAAAACTTATAAGAAAAAAACCAAAAGTAATTTTTGGTGTTTGTGCAGGAATCGCTGACTATTTTGAATTTGATGTTAGTTTAGTGCGTATACTATTTGTTTTTGGAAATTTATTTTTTGGACTTCCCCTAATTTCATATTTCATAATGGCAATAATCATTCCTCGTGATTATTGATACGAAATAAAACACATAATCTTTAAATCCCCTATTAGAACCTTCTCCTATAACTCGCAGATTGTAAATAGCTATAGGCTGGAACTCTGAAAATCTCGCCAGCAGCTGATAACCACTACCTATAAATGGGTGTGAGCTTTATGTATTTAATAGAAAAAGAAGAAAAAGTAAAGCACCGCCTCTATACGCCGAACCCCTTCAAAATAACCAATCGTTGATCCCGAGGAGGATTTAACTCTTCCATCCTCTACATAGCATATTGTAGAGCCACTGTTGTTTTTAAACCTTTGTGCTGTTAATAATGTAGATAGAAGCAAATGAGCTATAAGAGGTAATACTTTTTTAGTACATAACTTGATTATCTAAAAATGCAAATGGCCCGTTACTGCTTCATTTTTGTATCTATACAAATTTATTCTCAAGCTTTTATTTAGCACCCGAACCTTTACAATTATTACATATAATAAATCGTTCGCCATTACATCTGGTACATGTGCCCAATTCATCACAAATTCCTGGGCAGGCTCTTTTCCCACCACTACATTTTATTCTGCAATCTCCAGTTCCTTGACATACATCACAAACTTTATACCCAGGCTTTTTTACGTAACGCCCATTACTATAAGTGCGAGTACTAGCATTAAAATTCTGAATGTACTATCCATTGGCATTTCCAGGTTTACAATAAGAGCAAGTGCTTGATCCTGAAACAGAAGTCCCAGAGTTACTACTTTTCGAAGGTATTGAACGGGAAATATTCTGAGATTTACCTACTGCCTCAGCGAGTCGAGTCATTGGCTCATATACTTTCAAAGCCGCATCCATATCTTTCATCGCACAATTCATAGCCTTATCCTGCCAATCTCTAACCTTCTTATCCCATTCATTGTACTCGGTTATGTTAGTGGAAAGAGGATTCTTGTTGATCCGCTTATAATAGGCAATTGCTTTGCTCGAAAATGCTAAATAGTCATTAGCTATTTGATTGCAGTCCTGACTAAAAACATCTTTAGTTAATAGCAAAACTAATATAAGAAATAGGAAGGTTTTGAAGCGATACATAATTATTGTCATAAGTACATATTTTTTAATGAATAAAAATTTAGTGATTCGAGTTGTAGTTTATAATCTTTACTCATAATGAATTTATGGAAAAATTGAAAGAAATGTTAATCCGTGAATTTGAGCTATTCCCAATAATTTGAAATGTTGAAAACTAGAGAGTTAAATGAAAATGGATTTATATAACAAATTAAGCATTGGCACGTAAAAACATTTTTAAAATAAATCATTTAATAGTGGTACCGGATCAAAGAATTTTTTATGAGGAAGCATCTGACTAATTGAAAAATGTAGATGAGATGGTGTATATCGAGCATTTCCGGTATTACCAACCTTGCCGATTGACTCGCCAGCAGAAACCCAAGAAAGCTTTGAAATGATTATAGTATCGAGATGCGCGTAATATAAAAACTTAAAATCTGGACTAATTATAGTAACCGCTTTACCTCCTAGCGATAAATAGCCAGTAAATATTACCAACCCAGAAGTGGCGCTTAGCACATCGGTACCTTTTTTGCAAAGATATCAACCCCCTTATGCGTGTGGCCTTGCCTAGGAGCACCAAACGATTTTTGATCATAACTATTTCGCGAAGCACCTTTAACAGGCATCAAGATAGTAGGTGGTTGATTTGAAAGACAAACAGCATATGCGATAGATATTGCAATAATTAAAAAGAGAAATATGAAAAGTATTTTCGCCATTACTCAACTATGTATCAATCCGTCAAGTAAGTTATAAAGTCATTCAATGGTTTTTGCATAGTTATAAATGAAGTAGAACCAGTTAAGAGTCGTTGCCGAATTTGCTCGAATTCCACAAATGCTACATAACCAGACGGTAAAACTGCTACTATTTGCATTTGTCGATCTTTTGAAAGATATATTGGCTCAGTCTGCCAATTTGGAAAATCAATAACCGAGTTATCAGCTTTTAAAATACAAAAAAGGCGGAGCTTTTGAGATTTTTTTATAGAAGGTTGAAAATCAAATTTTGCTTTAACAGGTATAAACTCTGATATCTTTAAGGCCCGATCTATATTCCATATACCAATTTTATTAATCCTA
>Ga0194118_10003364_pt1 | contig 18733 bp, 13 predicted proteins | sample TA2MahsurfametaG_2_FD_148662 | JGI IMG/M metagenome (GOLD analysis project Ga0194118, IMG submission 148662) | Freshwater microbial communities from Lake Tanganyika, Tanzania - TA2015013 Mahale N5 surface | ecosystem: Environmental > Aquatic > Freshwater > Lake | place: Tanzania: Lake...
AGGGTTGACCGATCGTCGTAAAACATAAAGACCATTTCAAAGACAAAGCCATCTTTGGTCTTTAAAAGAAATTTTTCAGAACCATCTTTTGAAATCAAATGTGCATCGATTTCAGGAAGATCCCAAGTAAAAGATGCTTGTAAACTGTCTCGAATCTCTTTAGGGAGATTAGAAAATTTTTGAGGATCAAGGCATCCTTTGGAAAAAATCCAAGAATAAATTTGATCTGCCACATAAGCGGGAGCATTTTGGGATTTAACCCATTCCTTCCATGTTGTTAATGAAAGACTAAGAGCGTAGTTTGTCATGGAAACATATTAACAGAAGTGGTATAAACATTTCATGCATAAAAAAATATCTCTAGCTTCTTTGATCATTTTGATCATCGCTTCGGTCGATAGTATCAGAAATTTACCCTCTACAGCTCTTTTTGGCAGCTCGTTAATTTTCTTTTTTATTTTCGCAGCCTGTATTTTCTTGGTGCCAACAGCGCTTGTAGCGGCAGAGCTTTCTGCAATTTTCCCCGGAAAAGGGGGAATCTATTATTGGGTAAATCGCGCTTTTGGCGGTAAGACAGCGATGCTAGCGATATGGCTTCAATGGGTAAACACCGTTTGCTGGTATCCCACCATTTTATCATTTCTTGCAGGCAGCATTGCTTATTTGATCAATCCAGAGCTTGCCTCTTCGCCTGTTTATGTCCTTAGTGTCGTTTTGGCCATTTTTTGGTCGATGACCTTTATCAATATGTTTGGGGTGAATGTCTCTTTGAAGGTCAATGAGATCTTCGGCATGATCGGAACGATGTTTCCTATGATTTTGCTCACCGTATTAGGAATCGTTTGGGTGGCAAGCGGACATCCCTTGCAAATCAATTTTAGCGTAAGTGAGATCTTGCCTAGCTGGCAAAACAAAGATACCTGGGTCTCTTTGGTCTCGGTCATGGCTTCTTTTTTAGGAATGGAACTCGCTGGTGTCCACGTCAATGACATTGAAGAACCACAAAGAAATTTTCCCAAAGCAGTTTTGATTGCAAGCTCATTTATTTTGTGTTCCATGTTATTTGGATCACTTGCTATCGCTGTGGTGATGCCGGAAGAAAATATCAATTTGATTGCAGGTGTTCTTCAGGTTTTTTCTTATTTTTTTAAAACATTTCATATGAGCTGGGCGACACCTGTTTTAGCTTTTTTGATTGTATTAGGTAGCATGGGCAATATGATTAGCTGGCTTATATCTCCTGCTAAAGGGCTTTTGCATGCCGCGGAATTTGGCTTTTTGCCTCCATTTTTTACTAAAAAGAACCGCTACGGGGTGGCATCGAATATTTTACTCATGCAAGCAGCTGTTGTTACACTTTTATGCTTTGCACTATTTTTAGTACCGACTATCAATGCCTTTTACTGGTTTTTGACCGCTTTAAGCACCGCCTTATACATGAAAATGTACATCCTTATGTTCTTATCGGCGCTAAGACTCCACTACCGCTTTATCGATAGGCCCAAGTCGTTTAAGATTCCAGGAAAAAATATGGGTATGGTTCTTACTGTATGTTTAGGGCTTATTGGAGCTATATTAACCATTGTTGTCGGCTATTTTATCCCCAATATGATTGAGGTAGAGTCGAGCTTTCACTATGCAATGATGATTTTGATGGGAAATGTTGTAATGATTTCTCCTGTCTTACTTTTTTATGCGTATAGAAAATATCGACACAATCCAAGACAAAAGATTAGCGCCCCTTAATCACCAAGGGGTCAAAATCATCAAGTGTTTTTACCTTTCTGATATTTCTTCTTTTTTAAGCACTTTGTCTAAAAAGCCATGTTTTACGATGAGACCTAAAAATAGGGCTACAGTAATCCATCCAATAAAGTAAAGGCAGTCAGCTAAAGCTAGAGATCTCGACTGAAGATCCAGCGCTTTTTCTAGACCGGCTAGTGCTTGGCCGTCTGAGAGATCAAAGCTTTTAAGTTCTAAAAATTTGGCTTTTGTCAAGGGGGAGTAAATTGTCATCTGCTCTCCTAGGCGGCTATGATAAAAAACTGCTCTTCTTTGCCACATTGTAGAGTAGAAAGCGACCCCGAAAGTACTTGAAAGAACCCTTGCGAGCTGAAAGCATAAAACAACAGGTATCCTCTTTTCATCAGGGTGAGAGCGTAAAATGATTGACATCAGTGTTGGTAAAAACATCGCAGAACCAAAACCGGCAAGCAATCTAGCAAATGCGATCCTGCCAAAATTGATCTCTACGTTGAATTTTTGCGAGTAAAAACAAGACCAGCCAAGTAAGAATATACCCAATAGCAAAATGACCCAGCTGCCTCGATACTCTTTTTTCCATAAAATTTCATTAAAAACAATCGCAGCAGCTACCATCATCAATAGGGAAAAGCTCACCCATGCGGGTGTGTAATTTACATCGATACTTAGCCAAAGAGAAAGATTATTCAATAGACCATAGTAAGAGGAAAAAAGAAAAAATGCAGTAGCGATAGCAAAAGAGAAACTTAGATTTTTGAATAACGTAAAATTGATTAAAGGATTTTTAGAGGATGTGCAGCGATAGATCAGTCCTATCAATGAAGATAGCGATACAAAAAAACAAATGGTTATGAAATGGGATCTAAACCAGTCAAGCTGTTGCCCTAAAATCAAAAACAAGGCAAAAGGGGCCACAAAAAAAACAAAATAGCCATAACCTAAAAAATCAAAACCTGTACAAGGCTCCTTATTTTCAAAATCGGGGAGGTATTTTGCCATATACCCAAAAAGGATCCAAAGTAGTGCTGCGTCGATAAAAAAGCTGATTTGCCATGAACGCATATAAGCAATCACACCACTAAAAGAGCCGCCGAGCACAGATGCAGTAAGAAATGATAAAATGACCCATTTCAAGAAAATTTCTCTTTGCTCTTCTGTAGCATTTTCTTTCATAAGGGCCATCGCTAAAATAAAAGGGGGGCCGGCAAAAACCCCTTGAAGAAAGCGTAGAAAAATGAAAGAGGGGAAAAAAGTAGCACATCCTACAAGGGATGTGACAAATGCAAAAGAAAAGAGGGTAAATAGAATAGCTTTTCTAAAGCCAACTCTTAAGCGCATGTAATTGGCTAAAGGCAAAGTTAAGGCATTTCCGACACCAAAAAAAGACATCGCATAGGGAGCAATAAAGCTGCTTCCTCCTAGATCACCTACAATATAAATTGCTGACATGGTCGTGATAGAAAAATTGAATAGCACTCCAAAGATGAATAAAAGTATCAATATAATGATTTTTTTACTCATAAAAGGGGACGTCTATATATTCAGTTAGCAAAGGATCCATGTTGGCTAAAAAGATTTCGTTAGCTATTTTCCAGCCTTCATCCTCCTCTTTTTTAAAAACAGAGGTAGCATACTGAGGAGAAGCGGTTTGATGAGAATCTTTGGGCGCTCGTACATCTGTAACAGCAGTCATCGTCAAACCGATTCTAAGAGGATGTTTAACGAGATCTTCTTTATCTATCTCTATACGCACAGGAAGACGCTGAACAATTTTGATCCAATTGCCTGAAAGATTTTGCGGAGGAAGTAAAGAAAACGCATTCCCGGCTCCTCCTGGAAGACCTACTACCTTGCCGTGAAAAAAAATGGTATATCCATAATAGTCAGCAGTAAGAATCGCTTTTTGCCCTATTTGCATGTGCCGCATTTGAGTTTCTTTATAATTTGCATTCACCCAGATTTGATCAAGAGGTATCACCGCTAAAAGAGGCTCTCCTGCATGAACTTGCATTCCCACTTGCACTTTTCTTTGAGCCACTAAGCCATCATTAGGGGCATAAATTTTACATCGATACAAATAGACCCAAGCTGTTACTAGATCATCAAATGCCTTCATGATCATAGGGTGGTTACGAATTGAGGTGCCTTGCAAAAAAGCGTATTGTTTTTTGTAGAGATTTTTTGTTTGCTCCAAAGAAAAATAGCTAGAAAGAAGAGCCGCTTGTGCATGTTCATAGTTTTCTAATGAAACGCCACCGGACTGAATCACAAGATCTCGATGCTGCAAGTCTTGAACTGCTTTAACATACTCTGCTTCTTTCACCTGTATTTCATCTTCGAGCGCGAAAAGCTCGTGATACATCTGACAAAGCTCTCTTGTAATTTTCCCTAGATTTTCTTTTGCTACACCTAATGCAAGCGATGCATCTGTTTCATCGAGCTGGACTAATAGATCTCCTTGTTTAACGGCAAAGGTGTCGTCAAAGTAAATATTCGTTACAATCCCTTCATGCAGCGGAGTCAAAATGATCTGATTGCCCATCACATAGGCATCATCTGTGAACTTGTGGTGGCGAAAATAGATAAGCCATAAAAAAAGCAAAGCACCAAGCATAGATAGAATGATCACAAAGACACGATTAACTCGTTTGATCATCGTATCCTCCACCTAAGCTTTTGATGAGCTCCACAACAGAATAATATTGTCCGAAAAGAAGATCGAGGTTTTGCAGCTCTCTATGGATAAGCGCGATTTCTTCATGATAAAGATCTAAGAGGTTATCTAGACCTGAGTCAACTCTTGCTTTTCTCAAAGAAAGACGCAGTTGTGCATTTTCTACAATTACTTGCTGACTCATTTTTTGCTCATAAAACGTTTGCAGGCTGACTAATTTGTTAGATACCTCTTTTGCAGCTTCTAATACAAGACGATTGTACTCTCTTACAGCTTCTTCAAATTCTGCTTTTTTTTCATCAACACCCGCTCTGATATAGCCCGCTGTAAAAATGGGGAGGTTGAATGCGGGAGTAACAGAAAAAGTGGTTGCTTGATTCGTAAAAAATTTAGATGGCTGCAACGTTTGCAATCCAAAAAGTGCTTGCAGTGTGACATCTGGAAAAAAATCAGCTACTTTAGCGCCCACCTCATGCGATAACGACTCCATTCTCCAAACAGCTGCCATCAGATCAGGCCTTTTGGCAACAAGATTCAAAGAGATATTCTCAGGAACAGAAAGCTTTTTAGGTGCTTTAGATAAAAAAAGAACTTCAATATTCGCATTTGGGCTTTTACCAATCAGTGCATTGATCAAATGTCGATTGATAGCTATTTCATCTTCTATGCCTAGTACCATTTTTTTTGCATCTTCTCTAGTTTCTATAGAGGAATAGACAGGAAAATTGGAATCAAGCCCACTTACCTTTAAAAGGTCATCGAGATTCGCAAGCTTTGTTTGTAAAGAAAGAAGTTTTTCATAAAGAGTTTTTTTCTCGAGGTTGATTGCTAAAGAAAAATAGGCTTCTGCTAGAGCTGTTGTGATGAGAAGTTCCACTTGTTTTTCTTCTGCTTGCTGTGCTTTAACAATGCCAAGTGCTGCTGCAAACATATTTCTATATTTGTTCCAAAAATCAAAAGGGTAGCTCATCGTCAAAGCAAGATTTAGTAAATTGCCATTGAGTGGAAGAGAGGGATTCAATTCAGCATTTTGGCCTGTTTTGCTTCCTTGAGAAAATTGCTCGCTAAAACTCAAATTAAACCAAGGAATCAAAATGGAGCGTTTTTGCAAGGCGATTTGCTTTGCTTGCTCTATGCGCTGATATGCTAGTTGGATAGAGGGGTTGTATACAAGCGCTTCATCTATGAGTTTAGTAAGTTCTTTTGAATCAAATAGTTCCCACCAAGATTCTTTGGGCCAATTTCCATAAACAAAAAAGGTGTCTTCTTTTACCGCTATAGAGGGGGTTGCGATTTTATTTTCGTAGTTTTTGTATTCAAAATAGGAACAGGAAACAAGAAAAAGCGATGATAGAAAAAAAATGTAGTGATTGGGGCGCATACCCCAACTACTAATACATTTTTGAAAATTTTACTAGAAATTTTTTCCAGGGGAGAGCTGCAAAAAATAAAATCAAAAGACCGAAGTAATGGATCAAAGAAAAATGGTGATAGATAAAGAAATTGCTATAGATAGTGCCCGCGATGACATCGCCAAGCAAGAACATATTCAAGAATGAGCGATCTAGTGTTTTTGAAGCGAGATTCCAAAAATAGCTAGCAAGCCAGCAATATCCGATCCCGCTTAGACAGCTCAGCAAGATAAATAGTTGCCACTCGTTTGGAGGGTGGGAAATCGGCGTTGCAGCAAGATGGCAAGTCCAGCCGAAGAGGCTGATAAAAAAGCAAAAAATCCCTACTGAAAGAACAAGTGAGGTGGCTTTTTCTTCTTCATTGAAAGCAATAGACTTTGTGAAATAGATCCAAAAGGCTCCTTGAACCATAATAATAAATGTAGCCATAACGCTATCAGTAAGATCTTGCCATGCGCCCCATTCAAGGAAAAAGAGGCCGATCAGAAGAGAAGTGGTTCTCATCAAAAGACCAGAAGAAGGAGTCTCTTTACTGATGAAAAAATTGATTATAGGAGGGGCAATCAGCAAAACGCTACCATACAAAAACGCTACGGCTTGAGGACTCAATGTTCTAATGTTCAGAATATCAAGAAAATCGTAGAAAAAATAGCCAAACAAACTAACCATTAAAACAGTTTTTAGGCTTGGCAATTGCTGGATTTTAGAATTGAATGCTAAAGAAAGGCAGCCAAAAGCAAAATAGCGCCCAAGAAGGATTTCTTCGGTTGAAAAATTTGGTAGCAAAGAGGGCACAATGTAGTTAGTCCCCCAGAGCATTGATGCTAAAATTGCATAAAACAAACCAATCATGCAATCATTCTTGCTTTTTTAATCTTTTTTGAATAGTAAGAGTTCATGGTGCGTAACAAATTTATCATAGCCGCTTTTTTGGTTCTAGCTGCTGGTGCAGCTTTAAGCTATATCATCTCGTCAAAAGATGATAAACCATCTAACCTTATTATGTTATACGGAAATGTGGACGTAAGGCAAGTAGATATCAGTTTTCGTGTGCCTGGCAGGGTGGAAAATCTTCTTTTTCAAGAAGGTGATAAGGTAAAAGCGGGGGATTTGATGGCCTCTTTAGAAAAAAATCCTTATCAAGAAGAGCTCGATCAAGCATCTGCAAACCTTGAAGCCATTGCTATAGATCTAGAAAATGCCGATATGATCTTCCAAAGAAGACAGGCATTGGTAACAGATTTGGCTGTTTCTGAAGAAGAGTGTGAAAATGCCTTAACAAGACGCAATCAGCTCATAGCAAATCTTTTTTTCGCTCAAGGGGCAGTTTCGATCGCTAAAGATCAACTATCTTATACAGACGTCTATGCACCCTCTGATGGAATTGTTTTAAGCCGTGTTCGAGAAAAAGGGAGCGTTGTCAACCCTACAGAACCGGTGTATACCCTTTCAGTTAGTGACCCTGTTTGGATTAGAGCCTTTGTGAATGAGCCGGAACTTGGCGATGTTTACTATGGCATGGAGGCAAGAGTTTACACAGATAGAGCTTCTTCCAAGGTATATAAAGGCAAAGTAGGGTTTATTTCACCCGTTGCTGAATTTACCCCAAAAACAGTCCAAACCACAAGCTTAAGAACAGATTTAGTTTACAGATTAAGAGTTTATATTGATGAGCCAGACCAGCATTTAGTGCAAGGAATGCCTGTTACAGTCGAGCTAGTAAAAAATTCTTCTCAATAAGGGATAAATCCTTGAAGAAAAGCTTTACGGTGTCTATGTGCGCGTCTTGAAATGAAGTAAAGATGATGATAGTTGAAATAGATCTTCCTCACATAAAAGCATCGTTCGATAAAGGGCAAATGATCGGAATCGTTGGTCCCGACGGCTCAGGTAAAACTACCTTGATGAGGATGCTTGCCTCTTTACTTGTGCCCAAATCTGGAAAAATCACTATTGATGGCCTAGATTCTGTTCTTTCTAGAGAAGAAATCCGCTCGATTATCGGCTACATGCCTCAAAGATTTGGGTTATACGAAGATTTAACCGTAATGCAAAATCTTTGCTTGTATGCAGACCTTAGAGGAGCAGAAAGGCATTTTGATCGCCTATTGCATTTTACCAATCTCGGCCCTTTTGTAGACCGCCTAGCGGGTAATCTCTCCGGCGGTATGAAGCAAAAGCTCGGGCTTGCCTGCGCTTTGATGAAAAAACCCAAAGTACTTCTTTTAGATGAACCAAGTGTCGGAGTAGACCCTATTTCTCGTAGAGAGTTATGGAAGATGACCCATGAGCTCTTAGAAGAGGGTATTACCGTAATTTGGAGTACAACCTACCTAGATGAAGCAGAAAGATGTCACGAGGTGCTTCTTCTTGATGAAGGAAAGCTTTTGTATAAAGGAACGCCGGATGGTCTAAAAGAAAATGTTAAAGGTAGAGTTTGTAAAGTGGATGGGGGAAGAGAATTGCTCTTAAAGCTCATCAAAGAAGAAAATACCGTTGATGCAGTCATAGAAGCAGATCAAATCCGTTTAGTGGTAAAAAAGCCTTTTGAAGGGATGCACCAAGTAGCTCCTCGTTTTGAGGATGCTTTTATGGACATGCTAGGGGGTGGGCCAAAAGAAGAATCTTTATTGGCTAAAAGAACGCCGCAAATAGAAGGTGAAAGTGAAGGGGTCATCCAAGTTCGCAATTTAACCAAAAAATTTGGCAATTTTACCGCAGTCAATAACATCTCTTTTTCTGTAAAAAAAGGGGAGGTGTTTGGCCTATTAGGACCCAACGGTGCAGGTAAGTCTACAACGTTCAAAATGCTTTGCGGCTTGATCAAACCAACTAGTGGACAAACAAGCGTAGCAGGAAAAGATATCAGAAATGCAAGAGGGGAAATAGGGTATATGGCTCAAAAATTTTCCCTGTATTCCGATTTGACTGTTTATCAAAATTTGAAATTTTTTGCAGGTGTTTATCAGGCTAATAGCATAGATCAAATGATTGAGATCTTTGATCTTCAACCTTTTTTGAAAGTAAGAGCAGATGATCTGCCTTTAGGATTTAAACAAAGATTGGCGCTGGCATGTTCAAATATGCATCACCCTAAAATCTTGTTTTTAGATGAAGCCACTTCAGGAGTCGATGCAAGAACAAGGCGCGAGTTTTGGAATCACATCAATAGTTTAGTCCAAAGAGGTGTCACGATTTTGATCACTACGCACTTTATGGACGAAGCAGAATATTGTGATCGAATAGCTCTTGTTTACAAAGGGCAATTGATTGCGATGGACTCTCCTCAAGTGATCAAAAATCAGGCAAATAAACGCACCTTAGAAGAAGCTTTTATTAGCTTAGTGGAGGGCTTTGATGCGACTTAGAGCCCTTGTGATTAAAGAAACTCTACAGATCGTTCGCGATCCAAGTACGATTTTGATCAGCGTTATTTTGCCTTTTTTACTCATGTTTTTATATGGCTATGGCGTTTCTTTAGATCTCAATCACTTGCGCATAGGAGTCGTCATGGAAGATAGCGGACCTTATGCTGAAAGCTTAGTCTCTTCCTTGATGTACTCAGAATATTTTGATGTCAAAGTGACAAGAGATCGAAGAGAAATTGAACAAGATCTTACTAAAGGACATATTCGCGCACTTGTTGTTATCCCTTCATATTTTTCTGAATTTATCGAAAAAAACTCTACAGTGGCTCCTATTCAGGTGATATCTGATGGCAGCGAAACCAATACTTCCAACTTTGCCCAAAATTACATTCGAGGTGCCATCCAAAACTGGACAAACAAACAAAATGCTATCCAAGTAAATTCAAGGTATTGGTACAACGAACAGTTAGAAAGCCGTTTTTTTATTTTGCCTGGCTCGTTAGCGATTATCATGACATTGATAGGCTCATTATTGACTGCCCTTGTTGTCTCTAGAGAGTGGGAAAGAGGGACGATGGAGGCCTTAATCTCTACTAGCGTTACTAGAGGAGAACTTGTTTTAGGCAAAGTAATACCGTATTTCTTTTTAGCTCTTTTATCGATGGCGCTATGCGTTTTTATCGCAGTTTTTTTCTATGGTCTGCCTTTAAGAGGGTCTTTACTCATGATCCTTTTGGTCTCTTCCGTTTTTCTTTTTTCAGCTCTAGGGCTAGGCCTTATGATTTCAACTGTCAGTAGAAGCCAAATATTGTCATACCAAATCACCCTCGTTACTGCGTTTTTGCCAGCTTACATTCTTTCTGGATTTTTATTTGAAATCAGCAGCATGCCGAAATGGACCCAGACGGTCACCAAAATCCTTCCCGCTAGGTATTTTGTCCAAAGCTTGCAAACACTCTTTTTAGTAGGTGATGATTTTACCCTTTTGTTCAAAAACATGATCCCCATGATCGTACTTGGCACCATTTTTTATACAATAACGTTCTTTAAAACTAAGAAGACACTATGAAGACCTTGATCTGGAGAGAATTTGTCAGCGTTTTAATCGATAAAAAGATCCGCATATCTCTTCTTTTACCTCCTGTCATTCAATTATTTGTGTTTACCTATGCAGCCACTTTGGATGTCAAAAACATCAAGATGGGGATTTTGAATCAAGATGGAGGAAAACAATCGATCGAACTGATTCAAAGGATCCAAGGTAGCCCCTATTTTAGTGATATTATTGCTCTTAAAGGGGTGCAAGAAATTACCCATTTTATGGATTCTCAGAAGGGGATGCTTGTTTTACAGATTGATCAAGACTTTTCTCGTAAGATCGAAAGAAAAGAGCCATTGGAAGTTATGATCATTTTGGATGGAAGGAAATCGAACTCAAATCAAATCGTAGCAGGCTACATCTCAGATATCGTTGCTAATTATAATCTAGAGTTTAGCAAGCAAAAAATTGAGATCATCCCAAGGGTTTGGTTCAATCCTAATTCTTTATACTACTGGTACAATATACCTTGCTTAGTAGCAGTGCTCTCTATGCTTATTTGCCTAATCATTACAACCCAATCGGTTGCAAGAGAAAGAGAGCTTGGCACCTTTGATCAGCTGCTTGTCTCTCCGTTAACTTCAAGAGAAATTCTTTTCGGCAAAATGGTGCCGGGAATCGTGATTGGCATTTTTGAAGGAATGCTTATGCTTTTAGTAGGAACTACGATATTGGGAGTGCCCTTCACAGGCTCACTATGTTTGTACGTTTTGAGCCTGTTTTTTTTCGTTGTAGCAGTAAGCGGAGTCGGTTTATTCATCTCTTCACTTTGCTACACTCAGCAGCAGGCTATGCTAGGCAACTTTGTATTTGTCATGCCGGCAGTTTTACTATCAGGGTATGCTACCCCTATTGAAAACATGCCTGGATGGCTTCAGCCGATTACCTACGTAAATCCTTTAACCTACATGCTGATTATCTCTAAAGGGATTGTCCTAAAAGCGATGCCTTGGCAAATCGTTTTAGAGAATCTCTGGCCCCTAATACCCATAGGGATGTTTACCATCACAAGCGCTGGAATTTTATTTCGTAAGAAATCTGTCTAAAATCGAAATAGTCCGTAAGTCTTACTTGCAATTAGCTGTATGAGTACTGATCTAGTTGATCGATCCACTGACTTAATCTCTCTAATTCCTCTAAATCATTAGATATAAAACACATTTTATCAGAACAGCCTATCGGTTTTCTTGTTACCTGCGTGTTTCTAACATCAAGAACATCAAGCGCTTTTAAATCGTCTAGGCCGCTTATATCATTGAGATTGGTTGAATCTTTCGCATAGAGATTCACTAGATTCGTACAGCCATAAGGAGCTCTAGAGATGTGCTCTATATGGCTAATATCTAATGTTTTTAATTGCTGTAGACCATCTAAACCACAAATATCAACGAGATTTAGCGATCTTTTGGCTAAGCACTCTTCTAAATTATGACATCCAAAAGGTAGTCTAAGGATTTGCGTATTGCTAACGTCGAGGTACTTTAAGGCTAATAAACCATCTAATTCGCTTACATCGCTAAGATTTGCGTGTGAAGCTTCAAAATACTCTAGGTTTTTGCAGCCCGAAGGAGCTCTTGTGACTGTAGTAAAACTTATATCGAGATTTGTAAGAGACAATGAATCATTTAGCCCACTGATGTCAGTTAAGTTTTGTGCACTTCTTGCATAGAATTCTTTGATATTTTTGCATCCTTGAGGAGCTCTTGTGACTAGAGTAGATCCGATGTCGAGATAGCTAAGAGACAATAAGCCGTCTAGTCCTCTGATGTCATCTAAAGGTGCTCCTTGAGCTTCAAATCGTTCAAGAAAGCTGCAATCAAGAGGAGCATTTATGATTTGTGTGTAGCTCACTTCTACAGCTTTTAGAGATTTCAATCCATTCAAGCCGCCAATATCTTCTAAATGCATGGCTTCTTCTGCTTTAAACTCTTCGAGGTTTTCACAGCCTACAGGGGCTCTCATCACAGAAGTTTTACTAATATCAATGGTTTTTAAATAAGTAGAATTGTCTAAATTAGCGACATCCTCAAAAGAGCCTGCATTTTTTGCGTTGAATGTTGCAAGATTTGTAAAATGGTGTGGCAAAGAAGCGATCAAAGTGTGTGAAATATCTAAAAAAAGGAGGTCTTCTTTCCACGCAATAGGTAGATGGCAGGCATTGGATCCACTTAAATTTAGTGATCTAACATGAGAAAATAGATTCGGTAAGGACATTAAGATAGCATCAGGTATCCGCAGATCTGAAAGATCTAGATCAATATAGATGTTTTTGATGCGATCTTGAAAAGATGGATCAGAAAGAGATAAAAGAATGGTTTCCCAAGAAAGGCGCTCTTTATACATAGCTCTGATGTAAGCTTTTACTAAAGTAGCGATATGTTCATTAGTGGGCAATTCCTTGATTAAAAAACAGAGCTCATTACTGTTTAGAATCTTTGTAGCCTGATTTATGCAATTTGATAAACTCTCGCGATCTTCTAAGTAATCTGCAAGCAAAATAGCAGAAATGAGCTGATTTTTTACCGGGATCATTTTGTTATTGAGAAGATTAATGAAATCTTCGTAGCTAAAGGGTTTTGGCAGCGTCAGTCCAATAGCATCCGATCTATTTGCTTCATGAAATCCACTAAGCAGAAGCTTATTAAAAAACTCTATTGAAGCGATTTTTTGGATCAAAGCATAAAGTTTTACAACCTTGCCTTCTTCGTCTTTGACTAAAAGAGGTATAGAATAATGATGATCGTTGACCTCTAAGTTATGAGCCGCAAATAGAGTTTTGGTTTTTTCATAGATTTCGAGTTTTTCTTTGAAGGTAAATAAAGTGCTTTGCAGCGCCAGTTTTGCGATGATTTCAATTTTTTCTAAGAACTCTTGCTGCGGGTTATCCGCTAAAGCGGTACAAATGTATATTGATTTTTTTAAAATCGGGTCGCTAAGGCTTTTGTCTAAGATTTCGATGATTTCATCACAGCTAGTAGAGGTGTTTGCAGTCTGATCCAATAAATCGGTGATATCTTTATAAATGGGGTTGTGAAAGCTTTGAATAGACATAAAACGCCTTTAATTATTAAAAATTTATAATATTATACATAATATACTTAAAAATTACAATTTTTTAAGTATATTTAATTTACTAAATATTATAAAATACTAAACAAAAAAATTTAATATATTTTCAATCTACTTAAAGCTTAAAGGATAATTTAAATTTGGGCATCCTGTAGGATATACAACTTGTGTTCCTCCAATATCGACTTCTTTTAAAAGATTCAAATTATTCAACCCGCTAATATCGCTAAGATTTCTTGCGCTGTTTGCATTGAATATTTTTAATTTGCTGCATCCTGAAGGAGCGCTATGAACATTTGTTTTACAAATACTGATATGGTAAAGAGATTGCAAACCGCTTAGTCCGCTAATGTCGCTTAGATTTTCTGCTGAATCAGCGTAAAATGTTTCAAGATTAGTACAAGCTGAAGGAGCTTTTACTACGTTTGATTTAGAAATATAAATACCTTGCAAATAATCAAGACCGCTTAAGCTGCTAATATCGATTAAATGTTTGGTATCGTGAGCTCTAAATATGCGAAGATTTAAAAGGCCCGATGGAGCTTTTTCGACCTTGGTGTTGCATATATCGATAAATTTTAATCCATGCAAGTTGCTTAAACCATCAATATCTTTAAGATCCTGTGCATATAGAGCACTAAATTGCTCAAGATTTAAGCACCCTGTAGGGGCCTCAGTAATGGAAGTATGAGATATGTGGATTTCTTTGAGAAATTGTAAGCCATTTAATCCATGAATATCGGAAAGAGATTTAGCTGTAGATGCATAAAAGCGCTCCAAATTCTTACAGCCTATTGGCGCTCTCAGTGCAGCGGTTTTTTCAATATGGAGCTCTTTAAGAGCTAACATACCATCTAATGGGCTTAAATCGTCAATATCGGTTTCATTGATATTGATGATTTTCAAAGCTTGTAATTCATTGAATCCATCAATACTTAATAGGTATGTACCTTCTGCAATAAATTCTTCAAGATTTGTACATCCTTTGGGCGGACATAAAATGGAAGTTCTACTGATATCAATTTTGATTAAAGCTTGTAAGCCATTAAGCTGGCTGACATCATGCAAACAAGATTTTTTTGCGTAAAATTCTTTTAGAGAGCTGCAACCTGAAGGAGCTCTATTGACTTGTGTTTCACTGATATCAATGAATCTTAATTTCTGACAATTGTCTAAATTTTCAATTTCTGTAAAAAATTCAGCATTATTTGCTCTAAATTCCTGCAGATTAGGGAAATGGTGAGGCAAGGATGTGGCATAAGTGTTTGAAATATCTAAATATTCAAGACTTGCTTTCCAACTTACAGGCAGATGGGTGATTTGAATATTTCTACACCCAGCAAGGCTGAGCGATTTGACATGAGAAAATAGGCTAGTCACTGCCTCAAAAGATTTTTGATCGATAGTTAAATTAGAAAAATCTAAGTCTATAGCTTGATCCTCGATAAGCTTTAGTAAATCTTTATCGCTAAGCTTAGATACGATCTTTTCTAACGAAAAGCTCTCTTTGAATAGTGATTTGACAAAAGCTCCGATCAATGACGCAAGAGATTTTGTAGAAAAGAATTCATTGATTAGAAAATAGAGCTCTTCGCTGTCTAAAAATTTATAACTTTTATGTAAACAGTAGTTGAAAATTGCTTCTTCTTGAAAATAGTCAGCTAAGAAAATGACCGAAATAAGCTTTTCTTTAGTTATAAGCTTTTCGTAATTAAAAAAATTTACAAAATCTTCGAAGCTAAAAGGAGTTGGTAGTGTTAAAGTAATTGAGCCTGCTTGTTTTGCTTCTTGAAAGCTGCCAGATAATAGTTTTTTGAAAAATGGCATCGAAGAGATCTTTTTCATCGATAGATCCATGCTCAATCTGTTTTCTTTATGATAGATCAGCTCAAAAGGGATGAAATAATCATCAATTTCGAGATCTGATCCACTTAGCTTAAGCAAGTCTTGAGCTTTTTCATAAAGTTCGATTTTGTCTTGATGGCTAAAAGAAGGATTTTGAAGAGCAAGTCTTGCAATTGTTTGGACTTTGTACAAAATCCCTTTCATAGGCGCTTTGAATAGAGTTATATCATGATCATTAACTGTGTTTTTCAAAGAAGAGCTGGTATTTGTGCTACTTAAATAAGTGATAATTTCATCATAGCGCTCATAGCTAATGATTTCTGATTTGCAGGAATCAAATAGCTCAAGGATGTTCTGGGCGCTCATAGTAGAGATCAAATTTGATACATGCATATTTTAACCCCTAGAGGAAGGGTATCCAGCAGGCGAAGTATCGATGCCGCACCTAAAAACGTAAAATTTTTGTAACTTTTGTAAATTGTTCAATCCGCTAATGTCTGTGAGCATTTCGCAATCGACAGCTTCAAATGTTTCTAGATTTAAGCAGCCAAAAGGTGCGTGAGTAATAGGTGCTTTACTAATACGGAATTGTTTTAAATGCTTTGAATGATGGAGATTTTCAATGTTGCTTAACCTAGTAGAGCCGAGCGCGATAAAGATTTCTAAGTTTGGGCATCCATGAGGTGCGCTTGTAATAAGGGAGCTAGTGATATGCAGAGTTTTTAATGCGGATGAATTGCAAATTCCACTGATGTCAGTCAGCCTAGCTCCTAAGGAGACAAAAGTTTCTAGATTAGGACATCCATGAGGTGCACTTGTAATAGAAATGGTTTTTCCGTATGTGCAAACGCCTATTTCAACTAAAGTTAAAGACACCAATCCATTCAATCCATCTATGCTAAAAAGAGGGGCATTCATAGCTTCAAAAGCCTCTAAACTGACGCAATTCACTGGAGCGCGAATGACTTCAGTATAACTGACATCAATATGTGTCAATCTTGTAGAATTGTCTAATTCATCAATTCTTGAAAAGTATTTAGCATCATAGGCGTCAAATTTTTTTAAATTAGGGAAGTGGTATGGCAATCTAGCAATATTTGTCCCTGAAATACCTAAGTTTTCGAGATCTTTTTGGTAAAGAGCCGGAAGAGAAGATATTTTGCATCCTTGTAGGTCTAGAGATCTAACATGAGGGATTAGAGCTGTTAATTGTTTAAGCAAGGCATCATTGATGGGTAAATTAGAAAGATCTAGATCTATGCTAATGTCTTTAATGCGCTCTTGTAAATCTGGGTGAGCGATGTTTTTTAGTAGATTTTCTGGCGAAATACCTTCTTTAAACATAGCTCTTATGTATGCACCAGCTAAAGATGGGATATGCTCATTTGAAGGTAAAGTTGCGATAAGAAATAACAGCTCTTCACTAGTAAAAAATGTATATGCATGCTCTAAGCTGCTTTGTAAAAGCTTTTGATCTTCAAGGTAATCAGCGATAAATATAGCCGGTATAAGTGCTTCTGATGTATTAAGTTCTTTGTAATTTAGAAGGTTAGAAAAATCTGATGCTCTACATGGCTCTTGTAGTATTTTGGGTAATTTGATTGTAATTTGCGTATTGTTATTTGCTTCTTGAAAATCGCCAAGTAAAAGTTTTTTAAAAAACTGCATAGAAAAAAGCTTTTTCATCGGAAGATGAAGAAGAGTTTTTGTTTCTTCATCATCGATAAGTTCAATAGGGATCATGCAATCATGAGTTTCAAGATGGCGCTGATTCAATGTAAATAAAGCTTCTGCCTTTTCATAAATTTCCCATTTTTCCTTATGGTTAAATAGAGGATTTTGAAGAGCTAGCGTTGCAATTGTATGGATTTTATCCAAAAAAGTCTCGTGATGATCTACAATTAAAGTTACAGAATGATCGAATTTTTCATCTAAAGATGGCCTAATAGGATTGCCTAACAGACAAATCATTTCATCATATTGTCTAAAGTCATCATTTAAAATATTTTTTTGATCAAATAATTCGATGATGTTTTCAATACTGGGTCTGATTAAACCATCAATAAACATAAAATTCTCTTTTAAATTAATTCAGATTTAAAATTGTAATATAAAAACCCAATGATGCCAATAATGAAAATAGTAAAGGGATTATTGGATTTTTAGAAAGTAGCCGAATTTCGAACTATTACGATCAGTCTGGCTACAATAATTAGATGCCGAATGAAGATCAGGTTTTATGGTTTAGTCCAAAAGACCATTTCATGCGGTATTTCTTTTGTCATGCCAATTTCTTGCCATTTGATCGTTCCAATCAGATCTAGGTGTTCTTTGTAGCCCCGCTTTTTCCAAAATGAGGCAAGGGGAAAATAGTCAAGCGGCCTTTTTGGATCATTTTCCTCTCTTTTTACGGTGTAAAAGCAAATAGATGGATAGATCTTAAGATCTTTGACATGTTTTTCTAGAATGTCGAAAAATTTATGCCTTAGGCCTTGTCTGCGGTAGTCTTTTTTTAAGACAGTTTCACCAACGCAAAAATAGTTTTTGGGATCAAGGTGGTGATCTGTAAAGAGGTCTTTTAGAGATTCTTCTTCATAGATAAATGGATAGCCGGTTGCAAGACCTATAAGCTCATTTTCATGAATAGCTAAGATGACAATAGCATTTTCCATTTTTAGATATTTCGCTAGATACCTCTTTTCGTATTCGTAGCTTCCGTTATACAAAAAGGGGTACTCGCGAAAAATTTCGATTCTGAAGCAAGCGATGCTATCTATCCACCTTTCTACATCTTTACCAATAACGCTTAAGAGTTTGATATTAGAATATGACAAGCAAAAACCCTAAAAATGAAATCTTTGAAAATAGCTAAAGCTGTACATCAGATCTTAAAAAAAGGGGCTCAAAAAAAGAGCCCCATAAAAGAGGCTTACTTCTTTTGGCAGTATGAATCATTTTCATGCTGGCAGCAGCAGCAGCTTTTGAAAATACCGGCGACGATTAAAAAAATCGGCCAGTAGCACCAGATTCCTGAATCAGGCAGCATGTTTGCTATTAAAGCAAAAACGCCAAAAGTTGTGAGCAAAAGGCCCCAAAAACGGTGGCTATGTTTAAATAATGACATATGTTCTTCTCCTATTAAAAGTTAATCAATTCTTAACCATAAGGTTAATGTTCAATTATTTTTTATCAATAAATTTTTTAATTTACTATTAATTAGGGGGTTCTATACTAAAAAAAAGCAAACAAGGGAAAAAACATGAAAATACTCGCCATATCGGGAAGTCTTCGTAAAAACTCTTACAATACCGCCCTTTTGAAAATAGCCCAGCAAGTAGCGCCTGGCAAGGCAGAGATAGAAATTTTAGATCTTCACCATATACCGATGTACAACCAAGAGATAGAAGAGCCTATACCAGAAAGCGTTAAGCATATGAAGCATAAAATCGAAAAAGCGGACGCGATCTTGTTTGCTTGCCCGGAGTATAACTATTCTATCCCA
>Ga0194118_10003365_pt1 | contig 18732 bp, 18 predicted proteins | sample TA2MahsurfametaG_2_FD_148662 | JGI IMG/M metagenome (GOLD analysis project Ga0194118, IMG submission 148662) | Freshwater microbial communities from Lake Tanganyika, Tanzania - TA2015013 Mahale N5 surface | ecosystem: Environmental > Aquatic > Freshwater > Lake | place: Tanzania: Lake...
TGTAAAAACAAAAATTTAAAAAAAATCTTATTAAATGCATGATTTTAAACACTTTTTTAGTAAAAATATCAATTTTTCACGTGAAACATCATATAAATTAAAAAAATATGAGAGAATTTTAATAGAGAATAACAAGAGAATTAATTTAATTTCTAAGTCTACCGAAAAAGACATTTATAATAGGCATTTCATGGATTGTGCTCAAGTAATAGATTTATTAAGTAATAATCAAAATTTGTTAGATTTAGGAACTGGAGCAGGATTTCCAGGAATTGTTTTAAAGATAGTATCTAAAGATTTTTGCAAGAATTTAAACATTGTTTTGATTGAAAAAAGTAGAAAAAAGTGCATTTTTTTAAATTTTTTAAAAGAACAATTAGAAATTGACGTTAATATTATAAATAAAAGATTTGAAGATTTTAAAATTATTAAAAATTGTTCAATAATTACTAGGGCATTTAAAAATATTAAGGAAACTATTGATTTAATATACAAAAATTTGAACAATATTGAAAGTTTAATAATGCTAAAGGGAAAAAATCATATTAATGAAATTTGTGAGGCTAAAAAGAAATATATGTTTCACATGAAAAAATATCAGAGTTTGACATCTAATGATTCATATATTTTAAAAATAAGCAAAATAAATCTAATTACAACTTAAAGTTGTAATATGATACTAAGATTTAACTTTTTTTAACATTGAGCCATATAATAGGGGTAATAAATCAAAAAGGTGGAGTTGGTAAAACAACAACAGCTTTAAATTTAGGATCAGGTTTAGCTCTTAAAAATTTTTCTACATTAATAATAGATTTAGATCCACAAGGTAACGCTTCTACAGGCATTGGGCTAGATCAAAAAGAGAGAATAAATTCTATTTATGAAGTTTTGATTGATAAAATAAATTTCTTTGATGCGGTTCAAAAAACAAAAATTAATAAATTAAAAATATTAGCAGCAAATCCAGAGCTATCGGGTCTTGAGACAGAAATTGCAAACGATGAAGAAAAAGCGTTCGTTTTAAAAAGAAAAATTGAAAAAAATTACAATTATATAACTAGTGAGTTTAATTTTGTAATCATTGATTGCCCTCCATCATTAAGTTTGCTTACTATTATGGCATTAGTTACATCACAGAAATTGGTTGTTCCGTTGCAGGCAGAATTTTTTGCATTAGAGGGTCTAAGTCAATTAATTAAAACAATAGATAGAATAAAAAATAGATTAAATCCCAGCCTAGAAATTGAAGGAATTTTACTTACGATGTTTGATAAAAGAAATAAACTCTCTTTTGAAGTTGAAAAAGAAGCAAAAAACTTCTTTGGTAATAAGGTTTTCAATTCTAGGATCCCTAGAAATGTAAGAATCTCTGAGGCCCCATCGCATGGTCTTCCAGTAATATTATACGATCCAAATTCTCATGGGTCGCAAGGTTATAAGGAGTTTATTAACGAATTTTTAGATCGCTTTAATCAAACCGAAAAAAAAGTAGCTTGATGATTACAAAGTTTAAGGGATTAGGAAAAGGTCTTTCAGCGTTAATGGGTGACACAAATGATTCAAAATCTCTAGAAAACAAAAACCTTAATAAAGTACCAATAGAATTTATTCAACCAAATCCTGATCAACCAAGAAAGATTTTTGATAAAAATTCTTTAGAGGATCTATCTCAATCGATAAAAGTTCAGGGGATTATACAGCCTATTATTGTAAGAAAAAAAGGAGAGAATAATTATGAAATAGTTGCGGGGGAAAGAAGATGGAGAGCTTCTCAATTAGCGAAACTTCATGAAGTCCCAGTAGTAATAAAAGACATTGATGACAAAACAGCACTTGAATTTGCAATTATAGAAAATGTTCAACGAAGTGATTTAAATGCAATTGAAGAATCTCATGGTTATAAAAATTTAATCGAAAAGTATAATTATACTCAGGATCAACTTTCGGAGGTAGTTGGAAAAAGCAGAAGTCATGTTGCAAATATAATCAGACTTTCTTCTTTACCTAATGAAATACAGGACATGGTTAAGAATAATTTACTAAGCGCTGGACATGCAAGATGTTTAATAAATGTTCATAATAATGTTGAATTAGCTAGAGAAATTATTAGTAAAAACTTATCAGTTAGACAGTCTGAGGCGCTCTTAAAAAAATATCAGTTTTCAAATGTAAAAAAACTTAAAGTTCTAAATAATGATGCTAACCTGAATGCTTTGCGGGAGGATTTAGAGTCTTCTTTGGGTTTAAAAGTAAAAATTAATAATAAAAAAAATAATAGGGGAGGTATTAGTTTTTATTATAATAACTTAGAACAACTAAATAAAATTATCTCCACCCTTAAAAGTTTTTTTAAATAGTTCATTTGCAAAAAAATTATTCTGATATAATTGAGATAAATCATAATTTTTTTTCAAACTAGTCTCTAAATCATTAAGTTTACTAATTAGTTTTTTAAGGTCTTCAATCTTCCAAAACTTCAATATCTTTTTTATCTTCTCTTTTTCTTTCCAGAAAATTTTTGGTTTATAAGTATCTAAGGATTCAAATGGATCTTTTTTATCTGTAGAAGTGTCTAAAATTTTTAAAATACGAAAAATTGTGTTTTTTAAAATTATAATATTTTCTAATGGATTTTGTTTTGAATCTAAAAAATTTATAATTTCTTGTCGACTAGTGTTACCCAATAACGAAAATTCATCTTCATTCGAAGTGTTTTCATTATTACATATACACTCTAAAATAGTTGTTGTTATTGGAGTTTTAGCATTATTTAAAGTCTCAAGTTTATATATAATCTCTGCTATTTTTGATCTACTCATGTTCTTTCTTTGAAGAAATTTTAATTGATCAAAATTTATATTAATTTTCTTTTGCTTTAGATTTTTACATAAAAATGAGAAAAGCTGTTTTTCACTATCATGGTAACAGGGCACTACGGTTGCATTGCAAGAATTTTCAAACTCTAATCTTATTTTTGAGTTTTTTTTGAGGATTTCACAATTTACAATAATTATACATTCATCAACTTTTTTAAAAAGATTTTTTATATGTACGAATCCACTATCAGTTAAATTTCTTATTATTATTAAAAACTTTTCACCGAATATATTATTTGAGCTAATTAAATTATCTAATTGATCAGAATTTTTAACAATGTCATCATTATAAAAATTTTTTTTTATGTAACTTTGGTTTTGATTAATTACCTCCCTGTTTAGTTGCTCCACAAGCTCGCTATTTTCGCCGTAAAATAAGAAAATTTTCTTATCTAAAATTTTACTATTTAAAAAACTCTCTACGTTTAGAATCACTTTTTTTTTTAATTTAGATTAACTCTTAGCGAAAAACTTATAATATCAACAAGACTATCTAGAAGAATTTTTTTTTCAGCATTTCTAATTTGTTGATTACTATTCATGTTATCAGTAATTGAAATTTTTTTATCTTTAAAAAGATTATCTTGGTAAAGAACAGTATTATTTTTATCAAAAACCTGAAATGTAAAATTCAGTTTAAGATTTTCTTGAGTAGCTATTCCTCTATTATCGGTTGCTGAAGTTTCTAATGATTGAAAAACTTGAGCTTTGAAAATATATCCACGTTCATCTTTTTCATTTACTGTTAAATTTAATTTTTTTTCAAGGTCAAAAACGATTTCTTTTTCTCCTGTAATTTCAATCTTAGCAAATGTAAGAGGTTTTTGATTTTTAAGATAAATTGGAGAAAAACCGCAGCTGAATACAAATAAGAAAAGTAAAGAAATAAAAGATATTTTTTTCATGTGGTAACAATATTTAAAATTTTATTTTTTACATATATCCTATTCTTAATTTTTTTAGACAAAAGAATTGTTTCTATATTTTTAATTTTAAGGGATTTATTTAATATATTCTCTTCATTATCATTTTCATCTGCCTCAAGTACTGCACGCTTTTTTCCATTAATCTGCACTACAATCATAAATTTTTTATTATCTTTCAGTAATTCACTATCAAATTTTGGCCATACCTGATTATATAAATCATCTTTTCCAGTTAAATTATAATAGCATTCATTAGCTATATGGGGAGTAAAAGCTGAAATGATAGTTAAGTATTTTAAAAAAATATTTTTTAAATCATTGCTATTAATTTTTTTATTTTGAATTGTTTCATTTATCAAATTTAGAAAACTATAAAGTTTTGCAATTGCTACATTCATTTGCAGTTTTTCTACCAAATTTGTAATTTCAAAAATTAACTTGTTAAATTTTTTTAAAATGTCTCTATCAGAGGAGATCAAATTTTGGTAATTTATGACCTCTATATTTGTTCTCCAAATTTTTTGAATATATTTAAACGCGCCCCCTATGCCTTCATCGCTCCATTGGATATCCCTATCAGGAGGACTGTCAGATAAAATAAACCAACGGGTGGCATCGGCCCCATAAACTTTTATAACTTCATCAGGATTAATAACATTTTTTTTTGACTTTGACATGGCTACGCTGTCACCCTTTATGGCCTCTTCACCACTTGATAGGAAATACCTATTATCCTTTTTTTTTAAATCTTCTGGCGAGACCCAAATTCCTTTAGTTGTTTTAAACGTTGGATGACAAACCATACCTTGAGTAAAAAGATTTTGGAAAGGTTCAGAAAATTTAAAATTAAATTCATCTTTTAAGGCTAAAGTAAAAAATCGTGAGTATAAAAGATGTAAAATTGCATGTTCGATTCCTCCAATATATTGATCAACAGGCATCCAGTAATTAACATCCTCCTCATTGAATGGACGATTTTGTTCAAGAGGTGAACAAAATCGTAAAAAATACCAGGAAGAATCCACAAAGGTATCAAGTGTATCTGTTTCACGTATGGCCTTCATTCCTGTTATTGGACATTTCGCATATTTCCATGTTGGATGATTTTCTAAGGGATTTCCAGGTTTGGTGAAATCAATATCATCTGGAAGCATTACAGGTAAATCCTTTTCAGACACTAAGATTATTTCACCATCTTCTCTGTAAAGAATTGGGATAGGGCAACCCCAATATCGCTGCCTTGATATACCCCAGTCTTTTAATCTATAAGTTATTTTAGCGTTTCCAAGTTTTTTATCTTCAATGATTTTAATTATTTTTTTTTTTGCATTTTGAATATTTAGATCGTTTAAAAAATCAGAATTAATAATAAACCCGTCATCAACAAATGCTTCATTTTTAATTACTATATTTTCAGATTTTTTTGGTGATACTACAGGCAAGACTTCTAAATGATATTTTAGTGCAAACTCAAGATCTCTTTGATCATGAGCTGGACAGCCATAAATTGCACCTGTTCCATAATCCATTAATATGAAATTGCTCACATAAATTGGTAATTTTTTATTTTTTATGAATGGATGAAAAGCAACATATGGTGTTTTAAATCCAAGCTTTTCACCCTTTGATAGCAAAGACTCTGTTGAAACATTTTTTAGTGCCTTGTTTTTAAATTTTAAAAAGGTTTCATCTGTTTCCAAAAATTTAGTAAATGGGTGATCTGGTGCTATTGCAATAAAAGATGCTCCAAAAATAGTATCTGGTCGAGTGGTAAAAATATTAATTTTTTGCTCATTATTGGTTAAAAAGTTAACCTCACACCCTACAGATTTTCCAATCCAGTTGTTTTGCATTAATTTAACTTTATCTGGCCAACCTCTTAAACTTTCTAGTGAAACTAAAAGTTCATCTGAGTATTTTGTAATATTTAAAAACCATTGACTCAATTTTTTTTTCTCTACTGTAGCACCAGATCTCCAACCCTTACCATCAATCACCTGTTCATTTGCAAGCACTGTACGGTCAATAGGGTCCCAGTTAACATAGCTTTCTTTTTTATAAACTAAATTTTTTTTAAAAAAGAACGAAAACAAAATTTGCTGTTGTTTGTAGTAGTTTTCATCGCACGTTGAAACTTCTCTACTCCAGTCAATAGAAAAACCTAGTCGCTGCAATTGATGCTTCATCGTTGATATATTTTTTTTTGTCCAAACTCTGGGGTGCAGTTTATTTTGAATAGCTGCATTCTCTGCGGGAAGGCCAAAAGCATCCCATCCCATGGGATGAAGAACATTATAGCCATTTAATCTCTTAAAGTTAGCGATAACATCACCTAAAGTATAATTACGAACATGGCCCATATGGATGTTTCCAGAGGGATATGGAAACATTTCAAGGCAATAGAATTTTTTCCCTAAGTTTTTTTTTGTTTTGAATATTTGTTTTTTTTCAAAAAAAGATTGCCACTTTTTTTCGATAATTAAAGGATTATATTTTTCCATCCCTTAATTTATTTTTTTTCTTTTTTTGCTTCTTCAATTTTTAGTATGCGGGCAGTAGCTATGATGTTTTCTTTTACAGAGTTTACAAAGTTTTGTTCAATAGTTGAATTTGAGCACCGATCTGAACTGTCACAAATTTTTTTATGTGCAATAATCTTAATAGCATCAGATCTAATTTCGTCACTCAAGAACTGCACTGAGATTTTAATTTGTTCTCTTGGATTATTTAATTGAGAATACCAATCGTAGATTATAACCCCACCTGCATAATCAACATTTACTAAAGGCAGAAAATCTAACGATTTTAATGTTGCTCTCCAAAGTACATTTGATGTTGAAAACTTAAAATTTGTATTTTCATTGGATTTTCCAATTATCCCCATTATCCCACCACCACCTTTTTCTACATAATCCTTTGCTCTTTGATTTATATTTGGCTCAATCCTCTCTATTTCACCTGTTACAGGATCTTTTGTACTTGCACATTGATTTAAAAACACTAGTAATAACGCAAAAAATTGACATTTTATTGATTTATAGCCCATTATTAACTATCAAATTTACAGTTTTTTCTCATATTTTGATACAAAATACATGTTGTAATTATGCAACAAAATTAAGATTTTTTCTAGTTTAAAGATATTCTCGTTAATTTTTAGCTCTAAAATATCTAAAAAGCTAATCATTAAGTCTTAGACTTAAAAACTAACAAATAAAATAAAGGTAAATAATGAAAAGTAAACTTTTATTGTCTTCAGCTTTAGTTGGAAGTTTAGCAGTAACTGGAATAGCTAGTGCACAAACTACTATAACTGGTTCTCTAGATCTTTCCTATAAAACTATAAGCAACAAAGGGACAATTACAAAACAAACCGACTCAGGATTTGGACGTGAGTCTCAAATCAACGTTGCAAACAAAGGGAAGCTTAACAATGGCATGAATTATGCTGCTGGTTTTTCTTTAGAGTTTGATGGAAAAAGTGGTGGTGCAACTGGTGATACTACTTCAACTTCTACACTTGGTGGCGCAATTCAACCAAACATTCAAAGAATTTCAAGAGAGAACATTTACATGGATTTAATTCTTGGAAATACAACTTTGTCTGTTGGTGCAGACCATTTGAACAACATGTCGTTTTCTTCAGCACCTAGAGTTACTGTTAACGCAGCAACTGCTGTAGCAAGTGCACAATTAGTAACATCAGGTGGTGATGATGTAGCAGCTGGTACTGCAAGTGGTGGATCGGCATATCTGTTCTATCCAGGCGCTGCTGCTCTTGGTTCCTCAAACTATATGGGATTAGGATTACAACAAGCAACACCTTTTGGAACTTTAACAGGTCAGTACTTTCCAAAAGCTTCTGCACAACAAGCTGCTAATGACGGAGTTGCACGAACTAACGTTAAGGATGCCTACGAATTACATTTTAGAGGAGATCTTGGTGTAAAAGGCTTAACTTTTAACGCTGGATACAACGTAATAGGCCACCCAACACCATCAACTACTCAAGAAGGAAACCAAAAAGGTAAAGCAGTTGGAGTAGGTTATAATTTTGGTCAAATTGCAATCGGTGTACAAAGAAACTATACCGATAATGGTGTGCAATTAGGACAGGCCGGCAAGATTGACACAAAATCTACAGAATACGGTGTAACTTTTGCTGCAACAAAAGAACTTTCTATTGGTGCTACGGCTGTTAAAACAGATGGAACTTTTAGAAGCACAACGCCTATGACAGCGGATGAAGATATTAGAGCTGTAACGGTTGGGTATAATCTTGGAGCAATTTCAGTTTCTGCAACTTATGCTTCACTTGAAAATGCTCGTGGCGTAAACCAAAATGATTCTGATATCGTTTTAGTTAGAGCTAATACAAGATTCTAATTTAAAAATTCAGTTTTATTAAACTTAAGCCCGCTTACATTTAAGTAAGCGGGCTTTTTTTTTGTTTACTTGATAAAAATTTACCAAGAGTTAGAAGAAATATTTCAAAGTCAAAATAATGCTTTGTTGCAAGACAAGTGTAAGCAATATTTAAAAGAATTCCCCGAAGATATTACTATTAATATTTATTATAGTAGATGCTTATTGTTAAAAAAAAATTTTACAGAATGTGAAGAAGTCTTAAAAAAAATATTAAATTATAATCAAAATCATGTTGAGGCAAATCTTAATTTAGGAAGAGTTTACGCAAATTTATTGCAGTATGATTTTGCAATTCGTCAGTATAGTGAAGTTTTAAAGCAAGATAAAAGTTATTTTGTACTATTTGAATTAGCAGAAATTTATTTTAAAAGTGGAGATATTCAAAAATCTTTTTTAACCTTTAATGAATTATTAAAAATTAAAACTGATATTCCAGAAGTTTTTTTTTATTTAGGCCTTATTTATCATAAAACTAATAATTTTGATGAAGCAATTGCAAGTTTTAAGAAAGCTATTAATTATAAAAAAAATTATGCAGCAGCTTATAATAATCTTGGTTTATTATTTGTTGAAAAATTAAATTTAGATGAGGCAATTTTTTTTTATAATCAGGCCATAAAGTATAATCCTAATATCCATATTTTTTATACTAATTTAGCGCAAGTTTATCTGGCTAAAGGAGATTTTCATAACGTCAAACATTTTATAAATAAGGCCTTGGATATTGATCCAAGTGATGGGGAAGCTCACAGAATCTTAAGTGTCATTACCAATTATGAAAATGATCATGATCATTTAAATAAAATGAAAAATATTTTTAAAACAATAAATATAAATGATATATCTAAAATGCACTTATCTTTCGCATTAGCAAAAGCCTATGAAGAAAAAAAAGATTTTAAATCTTCATCCTTTTTTTTAATTTTAGCAAATAAAATAAGAAGAAGTAATTTTGATTTTAATATCACAACAGAGATAAATCAATTTGAGCTTTTTCAAAAATTTTTTAGCAAAAGTTTTTTTACAAAACATAAATCTTCAGGTTTTAAATCAAAAAAACCAATTTTTATCTTGGGTATGCCAAGATCTGGAACTTCATTGGTTGAACAAATAATTTCAAGTCACCGCGATGTATTTGGAGGAGGTGAGCTGAGTTTTCTAGCAAATACTATTAATAAATATCTTGATTATATTGATCCAAAAGCTTTTTTTGAGGGGGTTGATAAGGCCGACGGTTCGACTTTTAATGAAATTGGTGAACATTACATAAACTCAGTCAATCAACTTTCTAATAACAAAAAGTATGTCACAGATAAAATGCCGATTAATTTTAGATTAATAGGTTTTATAAAAATTGCATTACCCAATGCAAAAGTTATCCATTGTCAAAGATTAGCAAAAGATACTTGCTTGTCTATTTTTAAGAATTATTTCGGTAAAGATGTAATGCCTTGGGCTTATGATCAAAAGGAACTTGCATTATATTATAAAAATTATGAAAATTTAATGGATTATTGGAATAAAACGTTACCTAATTTTATTTACAATATATCCTATGAAAATTTACTTAATAATCAGGAAATAGAAACTAAAAAATTATTAAATTTCTGTGGATTAGATTGGGATGAGTCTTGTCTTAATTTTTATAGAAATAAAAGAGCTGTATCAACTGCAAGCACTAATCAAGTTAGAAAAAATATTTATAAAAGTTCTATGAATTCTTGGAAAAATTATGAGAATGCATTGGCTGATCTTTTTAATCACTTAACTTAGTAATCATCGTTTTTTTTATTATTTAAGATATTTTTAGATGGTATATATTTTTATTGATAAACTATGAATATTCTAGAAAATTATAATTTTATTACTAGCAGTATAAATTCTTTAGATAAAAATTCTATTTTAGACAAAATAAAAATAATCATAGTTACTAAAACTATATCAATCGATAATATACTTCCTTTAATTAACGTAGCTCACATTCATTTTGGAGAAAACAAACTTCAAGAGGCTCAGAGTAAATGGTCAATGATCAAAAAAGAATATCCGCAAATTAAACTTCATTTACTTGGTAAATTACAATCAAATAAAGTAAACGATGCTTATCAGCTTTTTGACTTTATTCATTCTCTAGATAGTAAAAAAGTAGCTCTTAAAGTATTTGATAATGAAAAAAAATTTAAAAAAAATATTTCCTTATTTGTACAAGTCAATATTGGTAAGGAAAGTCAAAAAGGCGGTATTGTTATTGAAGATACAAAAGACTTTGTTGATTTTTGTAAAAAAGATCTCAACTTAAATGTTATCGGGCTCATGTGTATACCTCCATTTAATGAAAATCCTATTGAATATTTTCAAAATTTAAAAATTTTAGCGCAAAAATGCAACCTTAGTGAGTTAAGTATGGGTATGAGCAATGATTATATTCAGGCAATAAAAAATGGCTCTACTTATGTAAGAATAGGGTCTGCTGTATTTGGGCCAAGAATTAATTAATGATTACTTTAGTATCTTTATTAATTAGGGATACAATTTTAACCAAATCAGACTTTCTTAATGAAATACAACCTTTGGTATCTTTGAAATCTCCCTTTTTAACATGAATAAAAATTGCACTTCCTTTATTCTTTATAGTTGGATTGGAATTGTAGTTTAAGACAAGAATTAAGTCATAAATATTATCTTTTCTATAAAGTTTTTCATGACCTAATTTACTTGGTAATAGTATAAGTTTATTATAATTTTTACTTTTTGGGTCGTCGCACCACCCCATATTTTTTTTAATTTTGAATAGTTTAAAATTTGACTTAATTTTTTTTAATCGATCTTTTCTAAACAATATTTTAATTATTTTATATACACCTTTTGGAGTAATATTATCTCCCTCAACTTTTTTTTCTCCAATCCCAGCCTTACCTAGGCCGCATCTAAATTTAAAACTTTTATACTTTAAATAACGGGAATTATTTATAATAATCATATCTCATACAATATATATGTTACCATGATAAAAAATCATCTTACTATTCTAGGATCCCAGTTATTTTCAAATATTTTAGATGAAATCGAATTCTCTAAGATAAACTTTAATAAGCATTTAAATTATAGTGACCGTAATTTTTTAATAAAAATTATATTTGCTGAGAATTTAGATATTAAAGAGGTTAAAAGTCATTTATCAAAGAATGAGCCTTTGATTTTTTTTGTAAAAAATAAGGGATATATTAAGAAAAATAACCTTAATTTATTAGGGCTTCATGTTTGTTTACAGCTTCCAATTGATATTTTATCTTTTAAGGAAATTTTAAACATTTTAATTACCAAATATATTTTTCTTCAAAAATCAAAAATAGTAATAAAAGATTATAAAATTGATTGTAATCAAAAATCCATAACAAAAAAAAAATTATCTGCTAAACTAACTGAAAAAGAATTGGAATTAATCCTAGCACTTAATAAAAGAAATGGTTTAGATAAATCTTCTTTGCTTAAAAGTATTTGGAAACATAGTAATGACTTAGAAACTCATACTTTTGAAACACATCTACATAGACTAAGAAAAAAAATTAAAAAATATTTTAAAGACGAAAACTTTATCTTTGAGAAAGATTCTCTTTATTTTTTGGTTAAATAAAATTAACTTAATCTTGCACCAACCTTTTGAATTATCTTTGCCGCAAGATAAGAGCCTATCTGGAGGCATTTTTTGATATCAGACTTATCTAAATATTCTTTTAAGAATCCTGATGCAAATAGATCGCCTGCTCCGGTCAAATCAACTATTTTATTTATTTTTATACATTTACATTTTATAATCTGATTTTTTGAAATAGCTAAACTGCCTTTCACTCCTCTTGTAATCACAATAAGTTTGTTAAATTTTTTTAATTCCTCAATACTTTCTGATAGATTTTTTTTAAACATCAATTCATTTATTTCATTTTCATTTCCAAATAAAATATTTAAATCATTTTTAAGTAACTTTAAAAAATCACCTCTATGTCTAGTAACACAAAAAACATCAGATAAGCTCATTGCAATTTCAATATTATTTTTTTTTGCTAGATTAATGACATGTTTAAACATTGTTTCGTTGTTTCCCTTATCCCAAAGGTACCCCTCTAGAAAAATTATTTCACAATTTTTAATAGGACTATCGTTAATATCAAATCTGGAAAGTTGAGCTGAGACTCCAAGATAAGTGCACATAGTTCTTTCAGAGTCTGGTGTTATAAGAATAATTGATGCAGCTGTTGCAAGATTTTCTTTTCTTTCGTTATAAGCAAAATTAACATTTACTTTTTTTAGACTTTTTTTGTATACTTTTCCAAATTCGTCTAAGTTAATTTTACCAATAAATGATGAATTTCCATTCAAAAAGGCAATTCCTGCCATAGTATTTGCAACAGAGCCACCTGCTTCAATTTTTTCAATTTTAATTTTTTTTTTTAAATTTTGAAATTCTTGTTTTTCAACTAGTTTCATCGAACCTTTAATTAGGTTATTTTTTGATAAAAATTCTTCATCAACTCTTGCAAATACATCGACAATAGCATTGCCAATACCAAGAATTTTTTTAGACATTTTTATTTTTATAAAGACAAATTTTATTTACCACACACTTTGTGCAAAGTGGATTTCTAGATTTACAGATATATCTTCCGTGCAAAAGAATTAAATGGTGTGCTTTCCTTAGGTATTTATTAGGTAAAATTTTTAAAAGTTGCTCTTCAACTTGATTTGGATTTTTACCTTTCGTTAAACCTGTTCTATTGCTCACTCTAAATACATGGGTATCTACAGCAATGGTCGGCTTATTGAATGCAGCATTTAAGACAACATTTGCAGTTTTTCTGCCAACTCCCGGAAGGTTTATTAGATCTTCAAAGTTATTTGGAACTTTACTTTTATGTTTTTCAACTAAAATTCTTGAAAGATTATATAAATTTTTAGCTTTCATGTTAAAAAGTCCTATACTTTTAATCATTTTTTTTATTTTTGTAATTCCAAGATTAACAAAGTGTATTGGAGTATAGTATTTTTTATAAATATTTTTTGTAACATTATTCACATTTGTATCTGTACATTGTGCAGACAGAACCACAGAAGTTAAAAGTGTGAATTGGTTTCTATATTGAAGGGAAGTTTCTGGATTTTTAATGGAATGGTTTAATAACTGAATAAGTTTTAAGGTTTGTAATTTATTTAGTGCCATTAAAAAAGATAAGAAATTTAATTACTTTAAATTAAACATATCCTGCATATTAAATAAGCCCTTATTTTTTTTACTAGTCCATATTGCAGCCTTTAATGCTCCATCAGCGAATAATTCTCTTGAGAAAGCGTTATGCTTCAACTCAATATTTTCAATGTTATTATTATAAATCACTGAGTGTTTTCCTATGGTTTTACCTCTTCTAGTAATAAAGAAATTAATTTTATTATTTTGAAGATTTCCTTTTCTATTAAAATAAATTTTACCTTTTAAATTATTTAAATTTTTACCTTTACCTTTTGCGACAGCATTTGCTAACATAAGAGCAGTACCTGAAGGGTAATCAATTTTTGCTTTATGATGATTATCTGAAATTCCTATTTGATAATTTTTTGGTAATTTTTGTGACAAAATTTTTGTAATATACATAAGCAAATTTATTCCTAAACTCATATTTCCTGATTTAAATATAGCAATTTTTTTCGAGTAATTTTTTATTTGATCTTCCTCTTTTTTTGTAAAACCTGTTGTTCCAATTACTACTTTTTTATTTAATTTTTCTGCAAAATCCAAAATTTCTATTGAAGATTTTGGTCTTGAAAAATCAATAATAACATCAGTATTCTTTATAGCTTCTATAGAGTTTTTTTGTGTTTGAAGCTTATAGATTGTTGAAAGAGTCTTGTCTGTTATGCTTTGTAATTTTAATTGTGGATTGTTTCTAACTCTTTCGCATAAAATTCGTCCCATTCGTCCAAGGGCACCTACAATTGTAATTCTTAATTTTTTCACTAATCTATTTTTTCCCAGAATTTTTTAGCTTTGTTAAAAAAGTTTTTAATTTCAGAGTTTTCATTATTATTCTGGATTGCGCGAAATTTTTCAAGCAACTGTTTTTGTTCTTTATTTAAGTTTTCGGGGATTAACACCTCTGTTTCGATATAAAGATCACCAAAGGTCGAGGTTTTAAGAACAGGCATACCTTTACTTTTGAGTCTAAATTGCCTTCCAGATTGCGTTCCCTCTGGAATCTTTACAATTGATTTTCCCCCATCAATAGTTGGCACCTCTACCTCTGTCCCAAGTGCTGCATCTATCATAGAGATAGGAAATTTAAAATAAAGGTTGTCTTCGGATCGTTGAAATATTTTATGTTTTTGGACTGATATAAAAACATAAAGATCACCACTTGATCCACCTCTATATCCAGCCTCACCTTTTCCAGCTAACCTCATTTGAGTTCCATCTTCAATTCCTTTTGGAATTTGAATTGCTAGACTTTTTTTATTTTTAACAATGCCAGATCCCCTACAATCACGACATGGACTTGAAATTACTCTACCTTCTCCACCGCAATCCGGGCAGGTTTGTTGGATGGAAAAAAAACCTTGTCTTGCTCTTACAGTACCGTAACCTCCGCACGAGGAACAATTTATTGGTTTTGAACCAGACTCTGCTCCACTTCCATTACATTTAATACATTTGTCGGAAGCTGACAAATTTATCGTTTGTTTTTTTCCAAAGTATGCTTCTTCAAGAGTTATATTTAAATTTATTTTTAAATCTGAACCTCTATTAGATCTACTTTTTTTTGATCTACCTCGAGAACTTCCCATAAAATCACCAAAGAAATCATCAAAGATGTCTGAAAAAGCTCCAGAGTCAAAACCTCCAAAATCAAAGCCTCCACCACCTTGCGATTGGTCGAAAGCTGAATGACCAAATTGATCGTATTGTGATTTTTTTTTTGGATCAGATAAAATCTGGTAGGCCTCCGAGGCTTCTTTAAATTTCGCCTCAGCTTTTTTATCTCCCTGATTACGGTCAGGGTGATATTTCATTGCAAGATTTCTATACGATTTTTTTATTTCATCGGGGGTTGAGTTTTTAGAAACGCCAAGAGTTTCATAATAGTCTTTTTTTGACATAATGACTTACCTAGGCGTAATCAAAATATCTGATTAAGCGCTTTTTTTATTATCTTCTTTTACTTCTTCAAATTCCGCATCCACGACGTCTTTTTTGTCATCGTTGCTTGAGGTTTCATCTTTTTTAGATCCTGTCTGTTGTTGATCTTTATAGATTGCTTCTCCTAGCTTCATAGAGGATGTCATCAACTTTTGAGTTTTATTTTTAATGTCTTCAGTATTGTCTGACTTGATTGCTTCTTTTAGGTCAGAAATATCCTGTTCAATTGATTTTTTGTCAGCTTCCGAAACCTTAGAACCATGCTCTTTTAAGCTTTGTTCAGTTGAAGCTACTAATGAGTCTGCATGGTTTTTAGCATCCACTTCTTCTCTTTTCTTTTTATCAGCTTCTTTATTAGCTTCCGCTTCTTTTACCATTTTTTGTATTTCATCATCAGATAATCCACCTGAGGCTTGAATTTGAATTTTCTGCTCTTTTCCAGTCCCCTTATCTTTTGCAGAAACATTGACAATCCCATTTGCGTCAATATCAAAAGCCACCTCAATCTGCGGAACCCCTCTTGGAGCTGGAGCTATTCCAGATAATTCAAAGTTACCTAGTAATTTATTATCGTTTGCCATTTCTCTTTCACCCTGAAATACTCTAATGGTTACAGCTGGTTGATTGTTTTCAGCAGTTGAAAATATCTGACTTTTTTTAGTTGGAATGGTTGTGTTCTTGTCAATTAATCTTGTAAATATCCCCCCCAAAGTTTCAATACCAAGTGATAACGGCGTTACATCTAAAAGAAGAACATCTTTAACATCACCTTGTAAAACACCTGCCTGGACTGCAGCCCCTAATGCTACAACCTCATCGGGATTAACACTTTGGTTTGGATCTTTTCCAAAAAAATTTTTTACTGTTTCAACGACCTTAGGCATTCTGGTCATACCACCAACCATCACTACTTCGTTAATCTCACCTGCAGTATAGCCAGAGTCTTTAAGGGCGGTTTTACAAGGCTGAATCGTTTTTTCAATTAATTTTGCAGTTAAGGCTTCAAGTTTTGCTCTAGTAAGCTTCATATTTATATGTTTAGGGCCCGATTTATCTGCGGTAATAAACGGTAAGTTTATTTCTGTTTGTGTTGAAGATGACAATTCAATCTTTGCTTTTTCAGCAGCCTCTCGTACCCTTTGAAGGGCAAGTTTGTCCTGTTTTAAATTAATTCCAGATTCTTTTTTAAATTCATCGATGATGTAGTCAGACAAGACCAGGTCGAAATCATCACCACCAAGATGAGTGTCACCATTAGTAGATTTAACTTCAAATACTCCATCACCAAGTTCTAATATAGAAATATCAAACGTACCGCCTCCTAAGTCGTAGACTGCAATAGTTTTTGCTTTCTTTTTATCAAGGCCGTATGCAAGCGCCGCTGCAGTTGGTTCATTGATAATTCTTAAAACTTCAAGGCCTGCAATTTTTCCAGCATCTTTTGTTGCTTGTCTTTGTGCATCATTAAAATATGCAGGAACTGTAATAACTGCTTTTTTAACTTCACTTCCCAAATATTTTTCAGCAGTTTCCTTCATTTTCATTAGCGTAAATGCAGAAATTTGACTTGGAGAATATTTTTTATCTCTAGATTGAACCCACGCATCTCCATTGTCGTTCCTCATAATTTTATAAGGTAAATTTTGGATATCTGATTTAATAGATGAATCCTCAAAAGTTTTTCCAATTAATCTTTTAACTGAAAAAAAAGTATTGTCGGGATTTGTAACTGCCTGCCTTTTAGCAGGAAGTCCAACTAAAGTTTCACTATTATCTGTAAATGCAACAACTGAAGGAGTTGTTCTTGCGCCTTCAGAGTTTTCAAGCACTTTTGGCTGCGGTCCATCCATAATGGCCACACATGAATTTGTTGTTCCCAAGTCTATTCCAATAATTTTAGACATAGCTATTTAAATTTTAATTTTAATACCGTTCTTATGTGGGGTTAACTTTAAAATTTACAACCCTAAAAAATGTTGTTTTTATTAATTTTTTATTGGTTTATTTTGTACTATCGTTTTTTTTCTTAGATATGGAGACCATTGCCGGTCTTAAAAGCCTATCATAAAGCATATACCCTTTTTGTATTTCATTAACTATTATGCCACTTTCCTTATCGCTTTCAACTTCATTTAAAGCCTGATGATAATTTGGATCAAATTTTTTCCCAACAGACTCTATTAATTTAATTCCATTTCGTTCAAAAGAATTTGTCAGTTCTTTTTCAATCAGTTCTACTCCCACTTTTATATCTTTAAATTTATCATTATTAAATTCAGGATTATCTTTGAAAAGATTGAATGCTCTTTCAAGATTGTCTACAATGTTTAAAACTTCTCTTGCAAAGCTTGATGAACTATATTTTATAAGGTCTTCTCTTTCTTTATCATGGATTTTTCTTAAATTCTGATTTTCAGCAAGTGATCTAAGCAGTTTGTCATTTAGTTCCTCTACTTTTCCTTCAAGAATTTTAATTAAATCATTTTCTGGGCTGTTGTTGAAATCTTTACTTTCTTCAGAAGGAGTTTCTGTAGTTACATTTGTATTTTCCTTTAAATCCTCAGGCTTATTTTCTAAATTTTCGTTTTTCATCTCTAGATGACTATTTAGTCTTTATTTTTTTTGTGACATATATATTCACTAATTCAATATTTTCTAGTTATATAATGAGAAAAAATAATCGAAAGCTATCAGATTTAAGACTCATAGAAATTATACCAGATTTTATTAAAAATTCTGAAAGTTCTTGTCTTATAAAATTTGGAGATACTCAGGTTATATGTACTGCTTCAGTAGATACATTTCTTCCTAGATGGTTGCTCGGATCAGGCAAGGGTTGGGTTACGGCAGAGTATGGCATGCTTCCAAGGTCTACTCATGAAAGAATGAAAAGGGAGGCAAGTATTGGTAAAATTGGAGGAAGAACATCTGAAATTCAAAGATTGATTGGAAGATCTTTAAGATCTGTCGTTGACATGTCTTTGTTAGGCGAGAGGGTCATTACTATAGACTGTGATGTTTTAAATGCAGATGGAGGTACAAGAACTGCGTCAATTACAGGTGGTTTTGTTGCTCTAAAAAAATGTGTAAATACTCTTTTAAAAAACAAAGAAATTTATAAAAATCCAATCAAACAACACGTTGCTGCAATTAGTTGTGGTTTAATAAACACTAAAGTGTACCTAGACTTAGATTATGACGAGGATAGTAAAGCAGATGTTGATGCGAATTTTGTAATGACTGAGGATGATAATTTAGTTGAAATTCAAGTAACAGGTGAAAAAAGTGTATTTAACGAAAAGAATTTAAATGAAAT
>Ga0194118_10003368_pt1 | contig 18718 bp, 7 predicted proteins | sample TA2MahsurfametaG_2_FD_148662 | JGI IMG/M metagenome (GOLD analysis project Ga0194118, IMG submission 148662) | Freshwater microbial communities from Lake Tanganyika, Tanzania - TA2015013 Mahale N5 surface | ecosystem: Environmental > Aquatic > Freshwater > Lake | place: Tanzania: Lake Tanganyika...
AACAGCAGAGGATTCAGCAGGGCCAAGACCAGGGTTTCGTCCACCGCGGTCCAACGGCTGAGCAACGCCACCGTTCCCGAGGTCAACGGGCGGGCCGCAAAGACCGGCAGGCTTCGGTGATAGTCCAGGGTGCTGCGCAAGGCGTCGTGGGTCATCATGCCCTCGAGGCCGGGGGTTCGGTGCATCCACAGCAGCCCCATCAACCACACCAAACCAAGAAGGACAAGTGCTGAGATATTCGATGTTCGATTGGCTTGGTTTTTCATTTTATAAGTTTGTTAAGAATAAGTCAAAATACACTAATACAGTTGTTGTGTGATAAATCACTCAAAAACCTTAAACTAGCTTGGTTTATAAGCTAATTTATTCCTTCACGGATTCAACCGGCTTCAATAACGCTACTGCTCCCCCTTTCAGAGGTCGGTTCACAAAATCCAGCAGACTTTGGTGACTTCCGGGGAGTTGAAATAGATTCTGGGATCATAATTGCCTCAGGACCTGGGTATTTCCGAATTAAAAGTTAATAATAAACACAAAAACCGGTGTTAATGTCTTATATTAGATGTATTTCAATAAAACAAATAAATATTTTAAAATATATAAACTATTGCATCGATAGGCTATTTTTGGCATAATCGTCAATTTTTACTTTAATCAATGATTAATACCGTAAAAAGTCTTATCTTGTTGCACAAATTTTATTTATGAAATGGATTTCTAAAATGATCTTCTTGAATTTGTTGGCTTTCGGGGTCATAGATCAAACCTTTGCCAATAAAGCTCCTTGGTGCACTGCACATCATGTCGTTTACCATATTGACGGGAGACCGTGGTTTCAAGTAGCTGCTGAAAATTTCCCTGAAAAGATGAATTGGTCAGACGCTATTCAAGCCTGCGGTAAATTGGGTGATGGATGGAGACTTCCTACGAAAGTAGAAATGGAATCAATTTACAACCAATTGCACGACAACGGTAAAAATCATTTCAAACCGATTAAAGAAAATATTCCAGATGCCTATTATTGGTCATCTACCCAAAGCGACCCAAATTTTGCTTGGTGCATTTATTTTGGTAATGGAGGCTTTCATAGAAATTATATTGTTGATCTAGGGTGGGTTCGTGCAGTGCGAACAATTTCACCCACTAAATCTATCAAAAGCAAACCTGTTAAAAGCAAACCTGTTAAAAGCAAATCTTCTAAGAAGTCGTAGATTAATATCTAATATTTTTTCCAGATTATTTTTTAGTACATTTTATTAAATTATTCAATTTTGTAATTTCTCAAATTAAAAAACATGAAAAAAAAATCACTTTTGCGTACTTTAAGAATTTCCTTAATATTTGTGTTTTTTATTTCCCTCCATGCTTTGGGTCAGGGGTCTTATTTTTCATTTTCAAGCGGATACGGGATAAAAATGGGTTCCCAAAATATTTTAACCCCGCCTTCAGTTTTAACCCAAGATGAAGACTTTCCTTCCACCTTTACGAATGATGTATATGGCGCTTCTAACCTGACTTCTGAGCAAATTAATCTATCTCTAGGGTCGGGTTTAAATTTTGGACTCAACTTTGGTCATATGCTCACACCAAACTTTGGATTCGACTTGGGTGTAAACTATCTTTTAGGATCGCCTACCAAAGCAGTAACAACCTCAGGGACATTTGCATTTGAGCAGAGCATTCAGGCTTCTATGCTACGTTTGCTTCCTGGAATAGTTGTATTAGGTAATGGGAATTATTATCAAAGAACCATTCCTTACGCCAAGCTAGGATGCGCAATTGGCTTTGGATCTTTAAACTATCAGATTACCGAGCCGGTTTCCAAACTAGACATGGAAGTTGTCTATGATGGAGGGTCACCATTTGGTTTATTTGCAGGTTTTGGATTTTCGCACAAAATATCTGACCGTATTTCTTTAGTTGGTGAGATCAATACGTTTAATCTCACCTATTCACCGAAAGGTGGAGAAGTTACCAAACTTAAAGCAGAAGATATTGATTTTTTGCCATCTTTAGATGTGTCAGAACGTGAAATAGAATTTGTGGATACGTTCAGTGATTTACCCCAATCACCAACTCAGCCATTGCGTGCGTTGAGTCGTCGTTTTCCCATGGGTAGTGTTGGAGTGAATTTAGGCATTAAAATCTGCCTTGGCAATCAGTTTTGAAACTAGGAGTTTCTAGGAGATTATCTCAAAGGATATTCAATATTTCAACGGCTTAAAATAAATTAACAGTTAATGAATCGTTGTTATATTGTTATTTTTTTAAGCTTTATTTGGTCCTCATCTCATGCTCAAAATTCGGGATTTTGTAGGTTTTATATAGGTGGTGATTTTTCTGCTGGCCTTTTGAATGTCCCGTTATCCAGTATCTCTACTCAAGTGACCTCTGGGCAGACTCAGGTTGACTTTTCAAATGGTAAAGGAATTGTCTTTGGTGCATCCTTGGGCAGAACTATCAACGAATATTTGGGGTTTCAATCTGATGTTTCATATTTGCGGGGCAGTCCTGTGGAATTAGTGTCTTCATCAGATATAGATCAAAAAAACTCATTGACTTTGTCCTCAAGGTTTTATAGGATTGGTCAGTCATTCATCGTTAGGGGATTTAAATATGATCAGCGAGTAACCCCATTTGGAAGATTAGGTCTAGCTTGTTACTTCGGCAAACTCGAAATGGAGGAACGCATGGTTTCTTCATCAACCAGTACTTATATAAAATCCAACATTGTGGGCGATATCGCATTTGGGTTGAGTAGCGGCGCTGGTATAGAAATAAAATTAATGGAGCGTATATCTTTGATTTTAGAAATAAATTCTAACAACATTAGTTTTTTCCCTAAGGAAATACGCGCGGTCAATTGGGTAGAAAATGATTTAAATGTTTTATCCGACAAGCCTAAATATCTGAAGCAAACGATTTTCGAAAAAAAACTTACCTATTATTCAAATGATCCGCCTAGTGAACTTCCTAGGAAGGTATTAAGGCAGGGTTTTCCTTTGGGATCATTTGGATTTAATTTGGGGATTAAGATTAACGAATTCTTCAAAAATTAAAATTCACCGAGGTAGTAAAAATTCTTTCCGAGCTTAATCGTCATGCTCAAAAGAATTTTGAAGGAAACTAAATTCGATTGCATCGTTATGTAAATCTTCCCCCAAATAGGGCCGTATATTTTTATCATTTGAGTTTGAAGTGATAAGATAAATTTGACTTTTTGAGTTGATTTGCGATTGTGATTCTTTGATTTTTACTGCCCACTTAAATGTTTCTTGGAGCTGAATATTATTTAGCCCTTGACTATAATTTATCAGAATATTTGGGTATTTTGATTCTTTGACATTGTGATAAGGTGAGTATGAAAGAATATTGCGGTATGCAATTTCATCTTTTGGATTCCCCCACTCTTCATATATTATTTTGCTTGTTAAAGTCTTGGGGTTAAGCATAGTGTGGATTACATCAACCACGGGCGATCTAACAATAACACCACGCCATAATTCAGGTCGCATGTTTATAACGGCGCCAGCTAAGATTCCTCCGTAACCTGAGGACATTGCATAAAGATGTTTGGGGTTTGAATAACCAGCAGCAATAAGTCCTTGACCACAAGATATAAAATCATTAAAAACATTTTTCTTTTTAAGCAATCTGCCTTCATCGTGCCAAAATTCACCTAAATCATTGCCTCCTCTAGTATGGGCAATAGCATAAATCCACCCACGATCAAGCAAACTAAGGCGATTTGAACTAAAATTAGGGCTTATCGTTTCACCATAGTTTCCGAAACCGCAAAGGAGAGTTGGATTCCCGGTTGATTTTTTTAATGATTTTTTATAAACAAGAGATATTGGTATTAGTGCCCCATCGCTTGCTTTCATCCAGATCCTTTCTGTTTCATATTCATCTTGATTGAATTTACCAGCTATTTTTCTTTCATTAATCATTCTATTCAAATGACTTTTCATGTTATGAGAAATTAAGCGGTTTGGAGTTTTTAGTGATGTATACATGTAGGTGAAATGTTCACCTTGATAGTCATAATTTGAATCTATACTTATTGAATATGTTGGTTCTGAAAACTTTATATAACTTGATACAGAATCTTTTAGCGAAATTATATTTATAGCTGATAATCCCTGAATTTTTTTTTCGAGAACAATATAATTTTGAAATACCTGAAATGATTTTATTAGTGTGTCAAGGTGGTATTTAAGGTATGGTTTCCATTGATCGACTTCTCCAGCACCAATTGGTGCCCACATTAGTTCAAAGTTTTGATAATTTTTGTTTGTTAAAATAAAAAAATTGTTATTATGCTCTTGAACATAATATATCATATTTTTTTTTCTAAGCTGAATTACTTTAAAAGGTTCATTTGCTTTAGAGGATAAAATATATCGAAATTCAGTGGATGTTTCACTACGACTTAAGATATAAATAAAATTTTGTGACTTCCCAGAATATACTTTTGTTTGGAATGATGTATCTTTTTCTTCAAAAATAATTTCAGCTCCTAAAAATGATTCTCCAATTTTATGTTTCCAAATATAATTTGCTCGTCCTGTTTTGTAGTCCGAAGTTCCGTAGAAAAAGGTCTTGTTATCTTGTGCCCAAGCCACCGTCCCGTTTGTAGGGAAAATACTTTCGTTTAATTCTGCCTGAGTTTTAATATTTCGTATTTTTAAAAAGTATATACCTCTAATTGTTGTATCTGTGTGATAGATAAGAAGCTCATTATTGGGGCTTATGAACATATTCACTACATTATTTGTAGCATTTGTGTCAAGAATTGAATTACAATCTAATACAATTTCTTCCTTTTTTGAGTTTATTTTCTTACGGGTGTAAAGGGGATGTTTTTTGTTTTTAGGATATGTTTTAAAATACCAATATCCGTTAAGAAAGAATGGGTAGTTACACTCATACTCAGTGAGTCTATTGCCCATTTCATTATAGATTTCGCTCTTTAAGATTTGGCTTTTTTGTGTGAAAGTGTCGTTAAGTATGTGATTTGTTGCACTTATAATTTCATTTAGTGTATGTTTCTGATTTATCCACAAATGATTGTCTTCAAGAGTGTCTTTGAAAAAGCAATAATAGTCATTATTCTTATCCCATAATTTTTCATATTTTAATTTTGCATTAAGGTTCAAAAAGGGAATAATGCATAAGACCAAATTAAGTAGTATAGAATTATTTCGTTTCGTCATGGCGCTGAATGGAAAAGGATTGATTCTTTGTTTTACGATTAGAATAAGCAGTTTGTTAGCTATGAAAAGCGCTTACTAGGTGTGGATTTCTTAAGGCGTGTTCTTATGTTTTGGATCTTGAGTATTCGTGATTATTTGATTTCAATTTTATGTCATATTTTTTGTGTAAATATTTATGCAAATATTCACTTTTTTTGTATATTGTGATTGATTACTTGTCTTATTAAAAAAGTCTATTTTATATATTATTGATAATGAAGAATTTATATTTTATTAAAAAATTACTGTTTACTTTTTGGTTGGCTGCGTTAATGCCGAGTCTTCTTCACGGACAGGGTATATCCAGTTCAATTTCTGTTGCTAGTAGTGGTAATTGCTTTGGAGATACCATTCGAGTTATGGTTTCTTCAAATAATATATCTGGGATTAGTGCATTAAATCTAGCATTTACTTATTCAAGTTCGAATTTTTACTTCGTTGGATTAGATTCTGTAAACCCATCCATTTCACAATATTCATGGTCACCAGGAGGTGGAAGTGGTATCGGGTTTATACGAGCCATAAGCGCTGATACATCACTTTTGGCCTTGAATGGTAATGTTGTTTGGTTCGTCTGTTTGTTTGTCCCCAATCAATCTGGTAATTTTAATTTCGAATGGTTAATTAATCCTCCACTTCCTAATCGTAGTTATTTTGTTTTGGGCGCAACAAACGATACTCTTGCTTCGAGTATTCAGTGGAATAATCTAAATTTTAACGTATTTCCCCAGCAAAGTGCTCTTGTCAGTGTATCTGGATCGACTTCATTTTGTTTAGGGAATTCTGTAACCCTTTCTGCAAATGTGGGGCCCGGCTTGACATATCAATGGTATTCTGGAATAGGTCCTATTTTAGGGGCAACCGACTCTATCTATCGTGCAATTGCCACTGGATCTTATTCAGTCTTGGTCACCAATTCTAACGGTTGTCGGGGTTTTTCTTTGGCCACCAATGTGATTGTATACCCTCCAACCTCTGTATCAATTACCTCATCTACCGGTTCTTTTAGCTTTTGTTCTGGTGGATCGTTGACCTTAAACGCAACATCTCAACCTGGGTTCAGGTATGTTTGGTTAATTGGTGGCTCGGTTATTCAAGGCGCTACTGCAAGTAATTATACCGTAATGCAGGCGGGCGTTTATTCAGTACGAGTTACTGATAATAACAATTGTGTTGCAAACTCTCCTCCTGTTCAAGTAAATGTTTTACCTGTTCCTAATCCTGTTATTTCATCAAGCCTCTCTGCAATTTGTTTTGGGGATTCTACCCAAATATCTTTAAATAACCCTGATACGAATTGTTCTTACCAGTGGGCTCTAAATGGCGTCAATTTGAATGGGGCCATAAACCATAATTTTATTGCATCTTCAAGTGGGATTTATCATGTAGTAGCCACCAATGCAATTACCGGTTGTTCAGCTATCTCCAATAATATTTCAATTACGGTTAATTCATTACCGCCATCAATTATAACCTACAATAATTCGTTGAATCTCTGTGATGGAGACTCTGTAAAGCTTACAGCCAGTCCTGGTTCGGGATTTACATACAATTGGTTTTTCAATGGGCAATTAGTCCCAGGCCAAACAAGTGCTATGTTTTGGGCTAAAAACTCTGGAGCGTATCGTGTGGAAATTACAAATTCTTCTAATTGCGTTTCAATGTCTCCTCCAGTAATTGTCAACGTAAGGCCTGTACCACCTGTTCAATTAGCATACTCAGGTTCATTGACTTTTTGCGCCGATAGCAATGTTGTTATTTTTGCAAATACAGGTGTTGGCTATACTTATCAGTGGTTTCGTGACGGTGCTATTATAGCGGGATCAACTAGTTCATCTTATACAGCGACTGGTAGTGGATTGTACACTGTACAGATCACCCATCCTAATGGTTGTGTTTCATTATCGGCTCCTAGCCTTGTAACAGTTTACCCTTTACCTTTCCCTCAAATTACACCATTAGGGCCTACCACTTTTTGCTCGGGTGACTCTGTCTCTTTGTTTGCGAGTCCAGGTATTGGTCTTAACTATAAATGGTACAAGAATGGAGTTATCATTCAAGGCGCAACGAACTCAAATTATAAAGTATTTGATTCTGGTAATTATACCTTAGAGGTATTGAATGCCAACAATTGCTCAAATTATTCTAATTCAGTTAATGTTATAGTCAATCAATCTCCTATCGCATCGATTTCCACAAACAGTCCAACAACTATATGTTCTGGAAGTTCGGTTTTATTAAGCGCTTTTACTGGGCCTGGAGGTGTTTCATATCAATGGACTCTCAATCAAATAGAAATTTTTGGCGCAACCTCTTCCACATATGCGGCCACAGCAAGCGGTACATATAGGGTTAAGGTAAGAAATTCTTTTAACTGTGAGTCCATTTCGAATCCAGTTATCATTAATGTCAATACTGCTCCCGCATCAAATATCAGTTATATTGGGACAACCACTTTTTGTAGTGGTTCTTCATTGCTTTTAAACGCTAATTTGGGTAACGGATTAAGATACCAGTGGTGTATTAACGGAGCGATAATCCCAGGTTCTACGAATTCATCATACATCGCTAACTCAACAGGAATTTATACCTTGATTGTGGTTAATTTGTCAGGTTGTTCAACAATTTCAACTGGTGTTCCAATTACTGTAAATGGAGTTCCAGTCGCGAATGTTAGTCCATCAGGCTCTGTATCTGTATGCTCAAATGAATCACTGCTTCTTCAATCAAATGCAGGGCCAAACTTGACCTATCAATGGCAAAGAAATGGGGTTATAATACCTGGAGAAATCTCCTCCACATACAATGTTTTAAGTACCGGATCCTATTCTGTTATTGTTTCAAATTCTTTAGGCTGCTCTGCCGTCTCAACTCCAACAAGCGTAGTAGTTAATATTTCACCTACTGTAGTAATTAGTTCAAATAGTTCTACATCTATTTGTGCAGGGCAATCAGTAATTTTAAGCTCAACTCCATCGGTTGGTTATTTTTATCAGTGGATAAACGGGAGTACTAACATTCCATCCGCTACCAATTCAACATATACAGCTACTACTAATGGGAATTATTCCTTGGTAGTAACGGATTCAAATGGTTGTAGTTCAGCATCAAATTCAATTTCCGTGTCTGTTTCGCCATTGCCAGTTGCTCTAATTACAGCATCTGGGCCAACTGTTTTTTGTGCAGGAGGTTCCGTCACATTGTCTGCCGGTAATGCTGTTGGAGTTACCTATCAATGGCTACTTAATGGCATCGATATTCCTGGTGCTATTAATTCAGCATTCGTAGTAACAAATTCAGGTAATTATTCAGTTCGGGTAATTAATTCGTCAGGTTGCTCGTCTATTTCTCAAGCATCAAGCGTTGTTGTTAACCCATTACCTGTTTCAGTTATTTCTACTTCCGGCTCTACTAGTTTTTGTCAAGGTAATAACATTTTGCTCACTGCAAGTCAAGGACCAGGATACATTTATCAGTGGTTTTTAAATGGCGTGTTAATTAGTAATGCAACCACCAATACTTTATCAGTCAATACAGGAGGATCTTATTCTGTTTCAATTATATTACAAGGCTGTAGTGTTCTGTCTCAATCAGTTTTGGTTACAGTAATTTCTTTACCAACATCCGTTGTAACGGCTTCTGGATCAACTTCGTTGTGTAGAGGCAGTTCTGTCACATTGAACGCTCCTCAAGGTGTCGGAATATCAAGGCAATGGTTTTGCAATAACCTACCAATGATTGGTGTCACCTCTCCATCAATTACAGTTGATTCAGCGGGTAGTTATTCTGTTAGTGTAAGTAATTCTTCTGGTTGTTCGGCAATTTCTAATGCGATCCTTGTAACCGTTAATCAAGCACCACCCTCTACTATTTCCTATAATGGTTCAATTAATTTTTGTTCGGGCTCGAGTCTAACGCTATCCGCTAACGCTGGAGCAGGATATTCGTATCAATGGTTTAAAGATAACCTTCTAATTGTAGGAGCTAGCAACATTAATTACATTGCTACTGTATCGGGACTTTATCAAGTTTTGGTTACTGATTCACGCTCTTGCCAAACTTACTCCGTACCTGTTGCAATAGGTGTAAGTCCAAGCCCTTCTGTTTCAATCTCTTCTTTGGGATCTATTGCGATTTGTCAAAATAGTAGTGTGTTGTTGACTTCTATTTCTACAAACGCTGCTAATTACCAATGGAATTTAAACGGTGCTGTTATTTCGGGCGCTACGAATTCAACATATTCAGCTGGAGTAACAGGTTCATATTCACTTACTGTTACGGGTTCGAATGGGTGTCAAGCATTGTCAAATTCAATTCAGATTAATCAATATAATACACCTGTTGCTACCATAAGTGCTAATGGTCCTACAACTTTTTGTGAGGGAGGATCGGTACAGTTATCGGCTGTAAATTCACCAAATTATATCTATGAGTGGCAACGAAATAATATTTTAATACCTGGCGCTAATTCCCCGATATTTACAGCGAGTTTGAGTGGTGATTATAGAGTTTTGGTCAGTTCTCCAGGTTGTACTGCAGTAGCATCGTCCTTAGTTACCGTAGTTGTCAATCAAAATCCAAATGCTGTAATTGTTCCTCTAGGGCAAACCACTTTATGCCAAGGTGAAACAGTGACTCTTTCCACTATAGATTCTGCCGGTTACAGTTACCAATGGAGACTAAATAATTCAAATCTGTCAGGTGCTACTAACAGTACATTAGTCGCAAGTGCATCGGGACAATATTCTGTACTTGTTTCTACTTTGTCGGGATGTTCAACTTTAACGACCAATGTGCAGGTTGTTGTTAATCCCTTACCACAGATTTCAATTTCCCCTCAAGGTCCTGTTAGTTTTTGTCAAGGTGGTAGCGTTCTAATTTCGGCAAGTTCTAATCTTTCTGGTTCTGTCCAATGGTATAATGGTGGAACAGCTATACCGGGAGCCACAAATATGTCGTATTTGGCAACCAATTCAGGGGCTTATGATGCAGTTTTGATAACTTCTTCTGGTTGTACCAATCGTTCGGCTTCTGTTGTTGTTTCATCGTTGCCTCAGCCTGTTCAGCCTTCAATTATAGCCAATAGTTCAACTACGTTTTGTTTGGGTTCAAGTGTGGAACTTCAGGCCTCTTCATCGACTACGACTGGTCTTGTTTACTCGTGGAAACTCAATGGAGTTATCATCAATGGAGCCACTGGCGCTTCTTATATTGCTAATCCCAATTCTGCGGGTACTTTCAATTATGAACTTGTGGTGACAAATTCGTCCAACTGCTCTCGAGTTTCATCGCCGTTTGCTGTTGTTGTTAACCCTATACCTACTGTTACCATTTCACCTTCAAATTCAGTTTCTGTTTGTAGTGGAACGCCTGTAACACTGACTGCAAATGCCACTGCAGGGGCTCAAATTTCTTGGTATTTAAACGGTTCCCAAATAATTGGTGCAAATGGTTCTACCTACAATGTACTGCAGTCGGGTTCTTATTCAGTTGTTGTAGGTCTTTTGGGATGCAATGCGAATTCTTCTTCCGTTAATGTAACGATTAATCCGTTGCCGCCTACTCAGGTCATATCTGCATCTGGACCCACTAACTTTTGTACTGGCGGTAATGTAATTTTAGGTTCAACCTCTGCTCCATTGAATGGTTTTGCATATCAATGGCATGGAGCCCAGGGTGTGCCTTTAAATGGCGCAACATCCTCAGTTTACACAGTAACCTCTTCAGGTATTTACACCTTAGTCTTGACTTCACCTAGTTCGTGTAGTTCAGTTTCAAACTCCATATCTGTTTCTGTGTCTAGTCCTCCTCCTGCGCAGATTAGCCCCGCCACACCTGCTGCTATTTGTCAAGGTTCATCCGTAGTACTTCAGGCAAATACAGGCACTAGTTTAAGCTACTCATGGAATCTTAATGGATCTCCTATTCCCAATGCAGTTTCCAGTTCATTTATTGCAAGTTTACCGGGGACTTATACAGTTGATGTTACAAATCCCCAAAATTGTTCAACTCGGTCAATAGGTGTTCGCGTTGATGTGAATCCAATTCCTATCGGAACTATTTCAGCTTCCGGTCCTACATCCGTATGCTATGGTAATACCGTACAAATTAGCCACACCAATCCAGCCCAAGGTTATTCCTATCAGTGGTTGTTCAATGGAAGTTCAGTTCCTTCTGGTGGTAATAACTCTTCAATTTATGCTTCAGTTTCAGGTACCTATAGTTTAGTTACTACAAGTCCTCAAGGCTGCTCTGTAACTAGTAATAATGTAAATGTGGATATTTCTGATGGCTCCACTATAACGGCTTTGGGTCCTGTGAGGTTTTGTAGTGGTGGATCTGTTCAATTAATAGCTAATCAAGGGGTTGGCTTTCGATATACGTGGCTTCGAAACGGAATAGTTTTACCTTTTGACACTATACACACCTACAATGCAAGTGTATCTGGTTTATATAGTGTTCAAATCTCTAACCTTGCTGGGTGTGTTACACAGTCTTTGCCCATCAATGTCAGGGTAGATTCTTTACCAAATATCAGTATAACACCAACCGGTTCATTAACTTTCTGTTCTGGTGGTTCAGTAAGTCTCGGTGTAAATACTTCTTCTGGGTGGGTTTATCAATGGCGTTTGAACGGGGCTATTATTTCTGGTGCGACCAATGCCGCTTATTCGGCTACATCATCAGGATCTTTTTCGGTTTCTGTAACGGACGCTAATAATTGTACCCAAAATTCGAGCCCTGTTTCGGTGAATGTTCTTCCTTTACCTATTTCAACAATAACTAATGCGAGGCCTACTAGATTTTGTGATGGGGATTCAGTTGTTTTATTGGCGAATTCTGGTTTGGGTTTAACCTATCAATGGAGGATTAATGGCTCACCCATTCCCGGTGCTACCAATAATACATTTATTTCTAAATTGAGTGGTATTTATGAGTTAGTGGTAACCTCGTCTACGGGTTGTAGCACATTGTCTCAACCAGTTTCGATCATAGTAGATCCGCTGCCTTCATCGGTTATTACATCAAGTGGTTCTACATCGTTTTGCTCTGGGAACAATGTGACCTTAAGTGTACCTTTGGTTGCTGGTCATACCTATCGTTGGTTTTTGGGTGGTTCTCCAATCCTAAACGGACAAGGCTCAAGCCTAGTAATTTCCCAAAGTGGTCAGTATTCTGTCGAAGTTACCAGCGCAAACGGATGCGTCAGCAGGTCTGCAGCCGTTTCGGTTACGGTTAATCCTTTGCCAGCTGCCTCACTAAGTCCAACAAGTGCTACAACTTTTTGTACAGGAGGAAGCGTTAATTTAAATGCTCCGACCGGAGTTGGATTTCTATACATTTGGTATATAGACGGACTGGTGATGAATGGTTTTTCATCCGCTTCCTATACCGCTACGTTAACAGGTAATTATTCTGTTCAAATAGTTGATGCTCTTGGATGCACTTCTTTGATGTCGTCTGTAGTTCCTGTGACGGTTCAAAATCTACCGTTAGCGACCATTTCATTCACGAGTTCGTTATCGTTTTGTCAGGGCAATCAAGTTGTTCTTAGTGCAAATTCAGGCGTCGGATTAGGGTATCAGTGGTTTCTGAATGGCGCGATAATCCAAGGATCTACACTATCTACTCACAGTGCAAGTATATCCGGATCCTACACGGTGATGGTCACCAATCTTTCTACTGGCTGCCAACAAACCTCTTTACCGGTTAATGCTGTAGTTAATTCTTTACCAAATATCAATATAACGCCAACCGGATCATTAACTTTTTGTTCGGGTGGTTCTGTAAGTCTTGGTGTAAATACTTCTTCCGGGTGGGTTTATCAATGGCGTTTGAACGGGGCTATTATTTCTGGTGCGACCAATGCCACTTATTCGGCTACATCATCAGGATCTTTTTCGGTTTCTGTAACGGACGCTAATAATTGTACCCAAAATTCTAGCCCTGTTTCGGTGAATGTACTTCCTTTACCTATTTCAACCATAACTAATGCGAGGCCTACTAGATTTTGTGATGGGGATTCAGTTGTTTTATTAGGGAATTCTGGTTTGGGTTTAACCTATCAATGGAGGATTAATGGCTCACCCATTCCCGGTGCTACCAATAATACATTTATTTCTAAATTGAGTGGTATTTATGAGTTAGAGGTAACCTCGTCTACGGGTTGTAGCACATTGTCTCAACCAGTTTCGATCATAGTAGACCCGCTGCCTTCATCGGTAATTACATCAAGTGGTTCTACATCGTTTTGCTCTGGGAACAATGTGACCTTAAGTGTACCTTTGGTTGCTGGTCATACCTATCGTTGGTTTTTGGGTGGTTCTCCAATCCTAAACGGACAAGGCTCAAGCCTAGTAATTTCCCAAAGTGGTCAGTATTCTGTCGAAGTTACCAGCGCAAACGGATGCGTCAGCAGGTCTGCAGCCGTTTCGGTTACGGTTAATCCTTTGCCAGCTGCCTCACTAAGTCCAACAAGTGCTACAACTTTTTGTACAGGAGGAAGCGTTAATTTAAATGCTCCGACCGGAGTTGGATTTCTATACATTTGGTATATAGACGGACTGGTGATGAATGGTTTTTCATCCGCTTCCTATACCGCTACGTTAACAGGTAATTATTCTGTTCAAATAGTTGATGCTCTTGGATGCACTTCTTTGATGTCGTCTGTAGTTCCTGTGACGGTTCAAAATCTACCGTTAGCGACCATTTCATTCACGAGTTCGTTATCGTTTTGTCAGGGCAATCAAGTTGTTCTTAGTGCAAATTCAGGCGTCGGATTAGGGTATCAGTGGTTTCTGAATGGCGCGATAATCCAAGGATCTACACTATCTACTCACAGTGCAAGTATATCCGGATCCTACACGGTGATGGTCACCAATCTTTCTACTGGCTGCCAGCAAACCTCTTTGCCGGTGAGTGTTAATGTTCATCCTTCCTTAAATCCTGTCGTTACAGTAAATGGGCCAACAACATTTTGTCAAGGTGATAGTGTGCTGTTAATTAGTACTTTGGGTTTAGGTCAGGTAAGAGGGTTTCAATGGCAGCTTAATGGCGCCAATCTCCTAGGTGGTAATCTAGCGACCTATTCTGCAAGATCAACAGGATTGTATAGGGTTATAATGACCGATACTTTTGGCTGTGAATGGTATTCGCCTAATGTTTCTGTTTTGGTTTATTCTTTGTCCGCTAATATTACACCTGGTGGTAACACTGTGCTTTGTCAAAATCAGAGTGTTATATTGTTTGCGGATACAGGGTCTGGGTATCAGTACCAATGGTTTTTAAATGGAACTATAATTGCTGGAATTCAAGGAAATGCGTCTTTCTATACGGCCTCTGTGGCTGGCTCGTATACTGTATTAATTGTTTCACTACAGGGATGTTCCGCGTTCTCTGCTGCTGTTCCTGTAATTGTCAACCCCATTCCTTCAGTTACGATTTCACCGATCACTCCAGTTCCAATTTGTCAGGGAGCCTCTACAATTCTAGTAGCGCAGCCTGGAGGCTTTAGTAGTTACCAATGGTTTTTTAATAATAATCCAATTAATGGGGCAACTTTGGCAAGCTTGTCGGCATCGGATTCAGGTATTTATTCGGTAACTGTTATCGATTCCAATGGGTGTACTGGCGTTTCTTCTTCGGTTAATCTTTTTGTTAACTCCAATCCGGTTGTTAGTTTATCATCTTCAAGTCCTACACCTCTTTGTTCGGGACAAACTTTGCAACTTGTTTCAAATTCTTCTGTTGGGGGAATTTACTCTCTTTATTTTAACGGACTACTTCAATCATCAAATACTACCGGAGTGTTCGCTGTTAATAGTTCAGGGAACTATAGGGTTGTTATTGTTGATTCTAATGGATGTTCAGGCACATCCAATCTTTTACCGGTTAACTTTTTGCCACTTCCAAATACAACGATTCAAACAGTTGGCAATGTTCGTAAACTTTGCCAAGGAGACTCGATTACTCTAAGGGCCCAATATAATTCTGGTTATTCATATCAATGGCTATACAATAATTCGCTAGTTTTGGGAGCTGTTAATGATTCTTTGGTGATTTTTAGTACTGGAGTATATAATGTTATTATCACCAATGATTTAGGTTGTACAGATACTTCAGTGAATTTCGTCGTAGAACCAGGAACTATCACCAGTATTCGGTCAGCACGAATCTGTCAGAACAGATTCTATGTATTTTACGGAGATACAATTTCCAGTCCAGGGGTATATACTGACACTGTTGTTTCGATTTCTGGAGGATGCGATAGTATCATAGAATTACACTTGGAGGTAGATTCGCTTCCATCAAGGTATTTAACAGATTCTATTTATCCTGGAACTTTTTATCAATTAGGCTCAAGAGTTTTTAATTTACCAGGTTTTTATACTGTATATACTCCTAACTCAGGCGGTTGTGATTCAGTTGTTTACCTAACTTTAATTTGGGGGACTCCTTCTGGAAGTTTTATAACTCGAATTAATAGTGCATCCGGAACCATTGGAGATACCGTCAGGGTTAAAATTGACTTGTTGAATCCTTTGCAGTTTAGTGCTCTTATGTACAAAATTGATTTTGACACTACATCCTTAAGTTTTCTGGGTGTAGAAAATCCTCATCCTTTATTGGTTCAGTATTTTACAACAAATTTCGGAAACTATAATACTACCAGTGGTATAAAAAAGCAAATAAGAGCTACTTGGTCGAATCCATCAACCCCATTTTTGTCGAATGATTGGGATTTATGTTATTTAACCTTCGTCATACGCAAGCACGGCATTTTCCCGATCACTTGGTCAATACCTGAGTCATATTATTATTCAATTTTTGGGGCTACTATGCCTGGCTTAACATGGTTAGACGGGTTTGTGTTTTCTAATCCTTTAGGAACTTCTCAAAATCCTATTTTGTCAAGCGATCAGATTTTTGTTTATCCAAATCCAACAAGTGGAGAATCCTATTTGAAAATTTCTCGAAGTGCTAATTTTGACAGCAATACCTTAGAACCATTTGCCAAACTTCGAATTACAGACCTATCAGGTCGCTTACTAAGAAATTCAGAATTTCGGTTAGATGAACTTTATGAGGGATACAAATTGGATCTTCTTGGATTATCTCAAGGCACTTATTGCATTAGTGTATCCAACAATAATCTTCACTGGAAGGGTAAGGTTGTTATTCGTTATTAATTAAAATATTTTATTAATATTCGTTTTTATCAAACCTAATTTTTATCCATTTTCAAAAATTGATTTTGGATTTTGCATTTGTTAGAATAATAAATCTTTCAATCGTTACTCTTTTTTAGGCATGAATCGAACAAATCACGAAATTGATTACCGCATTTACGGGGAAGAAATGCAGTGTGTGGAGATTGAATTGGATCCCCAAGAGACGGTGATTGCCGAGAGCGGCGCCTTTATGTTTATGGATCCGGGCATCGAAATGCAAACCATTTTTGGGGATGGGTCTTCGCAACAAGGTGGCTTTTTGGGCAAACTTATGGGGGCGGGGAAGCGTCTGCTTACTGGGGAATCCTTGTTCATGACGGCCTTCACCCATCTGGGTCAAGGAAAATCTAGAGTCACCTTTGCGGGTCCTTATGCGGGAAAAATTATTTGTTTGGACCTGCAGGTACTGGGCCAAAAGATCATCTGCCAGAAGGATTCCTTTCTTTGCGCGGCCAAAGGGGTAGCGGTCGGCATCGAATTTCAACGCCGGCTAGGCACAGGACTCTTTGGGGGAGAGGGTTTCATTATGCAGAAGTTGGAGGGTGACGGACTGGCCTTTGTGCATGCCGGTGGATATATCTTGGAAAGGGATTTGCAGCCCGGTGAGGTACTAAGGGTGGATACCGGTTGCATCGTAGCCTTTACCTCCGATGTGGATTACGACATTCAAATGGTCCGTGGTGTCAAGAATATGATGTTTGGGGGAGAGGGCTTGTTCTTTGCTACGTTGCGTGGACCTGGGCGGGTCTGGTTGCAGAGCTTGCCCGTATCTCGCCTCGCCGCTCGAATTTTGAGTTACGGCTCACCCGGAGGTCGACGCGAAGAGGGATCCATCCTGGGTGGGTTGGGTAACCTGCTGGATGGGGATTGATGATCCTAACTCGTAGGACTCTGGGCCTGGCCTTCCTTGGGGCTTTGTTCCTGGGTTTATTTATTGAATGTGGATTTGCCCAATCCAAGAGGGTGGACACCATCGTTCTGGAAGATTTTCATCCAGCATTCATGGGGGCGTCTTCTCAAGTTGTTTTGTTAAAGTACAGCGCCTACGATGCAGGGTACAGCGTGGAAGATGTTCAGCCTGCATGGGTTGGGTATCGTTTGAATCGAAATCGGGTGGGCGGCTCTGCTGAACGCGCCAACAAATTTCAGCGCGATCCCCGATTGAGAGGTTTGGACGCCAACGACCGTGATTATGCTGGTTCCGGTTTCGATAAAGGTCATTTGGTCCCGGCCGCAGACATGGCCTGGTCGGTGCAATCCATGATGGAGAGTTTCTCGTACGCCAACGTTAGCCCACAGCTACCCGGGTTCAATCGCGGAATCTGGAAAAGGCTTGAATCCCAGGTGAGGGATTGGGCCGCTACCCTCACCGTGGATGATACCGTGGGCTTATGGGTGTGGTCAGGGCCTGTGATTGGCGAGCATTCAACCCTTTCGAATGCGGGACGATTGCGAATTCCGAACGCTTTCTACAAGGTGGTTTACCATCCCGCAGAAGAACGTGTTGCCGCGCTTCTTCTCCCGCATTCCAGCTCCAAAGCCTCCCTGGTTGGGTATTTGGTGAGTGTTGACAGCTTGGAAAAAGTGACAGGGATGAATTTCCTGAGAGGGTTACCTGAAAAGATGGAAGCTCGTCTGGAAAGCCATGCATGCGCATCCTGTTGGACTTGGTCTTCCAAGGCCAGTACCTCAAGCCGAATACCTCGTGCTAACCAAACCTCGGATACTCAGGCAATGACTTGTGCGGGAATCACCAAGGCCGGCAAGCCCTGCCGTAACAAAACCCGCGATGCTTCAGGGTATTGCCACCATCATCGGTGAGCAGCGCCACCATCATCAGTGAGCAGCGCCACCATCATCGTCGAGCGGCCGCGATGTCCAAAAGAAAAGCAAATTCCAGTGCATCGTCTTTGAGGGCATTGTAGCGACCGGATTTGCCGCCATGTCCTGCCTCCATATCCGTGACCAAGTAAATACGCCGATCAGCGGTAGCTAACCCTTGCGCCACCGATTGATCCTGCGCGTCCCGCAGTTTAGCAACCCATTTGGCGGGTTCCCAATACTGAACCTGGGAATCATGCAAGCCGGTAGTGACCAGCAAATGAGGATAGACCACAGGCCGAACATTATCGTAAGGCGAATAGGATAACATATAACGATAATAGGTTTCGTCGTTGGGGTTACCCCATTCGTCGTATTCCGATGTGGTCAGTGGAATGCTTGCATCCAGCA